>Ga0105049_10000727_pt1 | contig 37225 bp, 28 predicted proteins | sample MAT06_FD_78087 | JGI IMG/M metagenome (GOLD analysis project Ga0105049, IMG submission 78087) | Freshwater microbial communities from Lake Fryxell liftoff mats and glacier meltwater in Antarctica - MAT-06 | ecosystem: Environmental > Aquatic > Freshwater > Ice > Liftoff microbial mat | place...
TCATCCACACTGGTTGGTCGCAGATCGCGGCCTGGTTGCCTGATCCGCACCATCGGCGGCGCATCCTCGAGCGCATCCACCGCGTACTCGACCGTCCCGCGGACCACCGTGCCGTCAGGCGATATCAGCTCGACGCGATAGAAGCCATCACGCTTCACCGTGAGTCGCGCGGTTGCGGTGGAATCATCGAGCCGCTGCAGCTGCACGGTATCGCGACCATTGAACACCAGCGCGCCACCGGACACGGGGCGCGTGGTGTGCACACGAAGCAGAGCGACGGCGCCGCCCGGCGCGGCAATGTCGCCGCCATCATCGGTGACTTCAGGCGGCAGGTTCATGTACGACGGAAAGCGTAGCTCGACGCCGATGCGGTCCACCCCAGGCAGGTCCTTGACAGTCATGCGACCCATCGACGATCGGACACCACCCGACTCGGCGTAGTACTCCGCGTCCTCGGCGACGTCGAAGAGTCGAACGACGAATGCGCCCGCGGACACACCGACACCCATCGGGATCCGCTCCCATGTGGCGCTGGTGCCGCGTCGCAGCATCAGGTCCGCCACCTCGCTTCTGAATCCCGCCAGCAATGCCGAGAGCTGCACGTCGGTGCCGCGGGGCACGACGATGGATGCTGGTTCGAGCGCAATCGCGTAGACCGGTGATGCAGGGGCGCTCCTCCACGGCGTCAGAAGTCGCAGCGCACCCATCCGAAAAAACGTCGGCCCAAACACAAACAACAGGCTGGCAAATATCGTTGCTGCGAAAACGACGGACAGTGCACGAATCGTGGTCGGTCGCTCAAGCTGCGGCACCGTGGATGACGCGCCAAGTAAACGCGTTGCGACGCTGAGCAGTCCGCGCTCGAGCATCACTGAATGGCCCGAATCCGATTGCGGCCTGAGCGTGACGGCCGTCAACACGGCACCGCCGAGTTGCGGCACCCGCTCCTCGAGATACAGCGCCAGTCTGTCATCAGGCAGCCGTCGCACCAGCGGCCACGCGATCCAGCGACTTGCAGCAACCCCTGTCACGAGAGCCAGCACGACGCGAATGGCTGTGATTGCGGCGGGCGTGAAGCGCGCCGCTTCCAACGCGACTGAGCCGAGTGCCAGCACGATCACCACCGCCGTCACCGTGATCGCCATCCCAACCGCCACATGGCGCAGCCTCCAGCGGCGGCGCGCACGCTGCAGCAGTGGCGCGAGGGAGGTGGTGACGTAAGCGGGCGGTGCGGTCATCGGAATTGCATCCGGAATGCGGGCAGGCAGCACGATGTCATATCCTACTCCGGAGCCGGCGCCAACGTGACGGCCCGTCGCGCCAGCACACTCTCCGCAACGAGCAGCAAGGTGGCGGCGATGAGCAGATACCACCAGGTGGACTGCCGCGCCTCGCGATCGACGAGCGTCTCCTCCTCTGCGCGCACGCCGCCGGTGTCTGCCGCGCTTGCGCTGGTGGTCAACGCGCTCGTCAGCCGAAGGGCATCAAACGACGCCAGCTCGAGCTCTGATGGGGCGATGTTCGCTGCAACCAGCAGCGGGCGCGCTCCTGGTGATCCACCGGGCCGGAGCTCGTACACGCCGGCCTCCGTCAGTTCGAGCGCTGCGGGTGTGCCACTGCCACCGACTGTCGTTCGCGCACCAGATGGCGCGATTGCGATCCAGCGTTCCGACAGCGAAGCCTGTGCGTCCGCGAGATCAGATGGCCGCACGCTGGCACCGATGCCGAGGGCGCGGGGTGCGTCGCGCCAGCCTGCCGCGTAACGCGCCAGCTGCTGCATGAGTGGCAGGAACGCCGCTTGCCGCGGCAGGTCATTCCAGACGCCGTCGAGGCTCGAGCCGAAGGTGAGCACTCGGCCGCGTCCAACGGCGTGTTCGGTGAGCGCCACCGAGCCGTCGTCGAATCGTGCAAGCACACCGGCAGTCGTGTCGATTGCGCGGTACTTGAAGAAACGGGCCGCCGCGAGATCGCCGCCGAACGGGCCTGACAACTGCGCCAGCGCCGGATGCTGCTGATCCAGTTCGCCGAGCACGGCACCCGTGCCGTCGATGCGATCCGTCGCCACAGTGATCCGGCCCGGAATCAGCGCCCGTGCCGCCGCCGGCCATGCACGCGGACTCGTTTCGTCACCGAGTGCCACGAAAAGGCCGCCGCCATCGGTGACGAACCGCAGAAGCCGCGCCGTGCCGATGCCCGTCGGGAATGCGCCGTCAGCCAGGACCACCAGCCGGCGGCCAGCCAGATCTGCTGCGCCGGCGCGCGCCGGAGATCGACCCGTGATCTCGAAACGTGGCGCATCACCGATCGCCAGGGCTCGCGAAAGGAATGGCGAAGCACGCGTCTCGATCACGAGCACTGGCAGGACGGGTGCTCGTTGCAGCACGAAATGAAATGCGTCGTCTCCGGGCAACGGGTCGGAGGCAAGCACTACGCGTGCCGCCACCGCGTTCGGCGGCATCGGCAGCGCCGGGAACGTCACCATGGCTCCGCCATCGCGAGGCAGGTCCACTGTGCGTTCCTCGACCATGCGCCCAGCAACCTCGAGCCGGGCGGTCACAGCGCGCACCGCGGGACCAACGTTCGCCACGCGCGCGCTGACGATCACCTGCGCGGGCCCGGGTCGCTGATCGCGCTGAATTGCCACGGAGCGCACGGCGCGATCCGCGATCGCTGCATCACCGCTCACATCCAGCACCGCGATGTCCGTCCCCGCTTGCATGTGTGATTCGTCACTCAGATCCCAGCCGGTGCGCTGCAGGTCCGATACCACTACCAGCACCTTTCGCGGTGCGTCACTCGAGGCGAGTCGCTGCTGTGCCACGGCAATCGCCGACGCCAGCCGCGTGGACTCATCGGTCGGCGCGAGTGACGACAGTGCCGCACGCAGGACAGCGCGATCACCCGTCGCGGCGGTGACCGCCGCCGCACGTCGGTCGAAGGCCACCAGCGTCATGCGGTCACGTGGCGACAGGCTCTGAATGACACTGTCCACCGAGGCGCGCGCCCGGTCCCATCGCCGGTTGATCCGCATCGAGAATGAGCGGTCGAGCAGCACGACGACCTCGCGTCGCCGCTCGTCCGCCGCGCCTGCCGTCTCCCGTCGCCCAAACACCGGACGCGCGAATGCGAGAACCAGCGCCGCCACCGCCAGCGCGCGCAGCAAAAAGAGCCAGGGGTCACGCAGATGCCGGCGTGCCGTGAATGGCGCCTTTGTACGCTCGAGAAACATGAGCGAGGGAAATGCGACCGGATCACGCTTCTCCCGCTGCACGAGGTGCACGAGCAGCGGCACTGCGATTGCCGCGAGGCCAAGCAGAAAGAGCGGCGCGAGCAGTGGCATCAGACGGCGGTGCGCAGGAACTCGCGCCGAAGCAGGACATCGAACAGCACACGATCCAGTGGCTGCGATGTCTCGACGAGGCTGTAGTCCACACGACCGCCACCGAGCTTCGCGCGCATCGCCCCAAGGTGTGCCTCCATCGCCGCGACGTACCGCTCGCGCACCTTGCCGGGGCTCACCGGCAATCGCTCACCGCTCTCGAGATCACGGAATGTCGCGGCGTCCTGAAACGGAAATGCGCGCTCGGCGGCGTCCAGCACATGGATCACGATCACGTCATGCCCCGCGCCCGTGAGGGGCGCGAGTGCGCGCTGCACATCGGCCGCGGGTTCGTAGAGGTCCGAGATGAGCACGAAGATCCCCCGACGCGGCTGCGACTGTGCGATCCGGGCCAGCGGACGCGCCAGCGCACCGCCACCGCCAGCCGTCGCGCGCTCCAATGCGTGCAGCACGTTCGGGAGATGACGCGCCGACGGCGGAATGATCTCGCGAAGATCATCGGCGAACGTCACCAACCCCACCCGATCGCGCTGACGACGCGAGAACCAGCTGAGTGTGGCCGCGACCAGCTTGGCGTAGGCCAGCTTGGCAATGCCACCGTGCCCATACCCCATCGATGCGGACACATCGAGCAGCACCGTGAAATTCGTGTTCGTATCGGCTTCGTACGTCTTCAGATACGTCCGCTCGGTGCGTGCGAACACGCGCCAGTCCACGTGCCGGATATCGTCGCCCGGAACGTACGGCCTGTGCTCCGCAAAATCAGTCGAGAAGCCGAGATGCGGTGACCGATGCAAACCGGAGACGAACCCTTCCACGACCCAGCGCGCCACCAGCTCGAGGTTGCCGATGCGCGCCAGCGTCGCCGGGTCCATGGTGAGGCGTTCGCTCACCGGATGCCCCGCATCGCGTCGCATCGCCGATGGACAATCACGCGAGGCCCGCCGTGGGACGCGGCACAACCTTCAACAGAATCTCCACCAGCTGGTCCGTCGTGACCTTCTCTGCCTGCGCATGGAAGTTGAGCAGCACCCGGTGGCGAAGCACCGGCGCCGCCAGCGCCGCGATGTCATCAAAGCTCACGTGATAGCGGCCGTGCATGAGTGCGCGCGCCTTGCCGCCGAGTACGAGGTACTGCGCGGCGCGCACCGAGGCGCCGTAACTCACCCATTCCTTCACCTGCGGCGGCGCGAGCGGCGAGTCGGGCCGCGACGCGCGAACCAGGTGCACCGCGTAGCGCGCCACCGCATCGGCCACTGGCACGCGCCGCACCAGCTGCTGACAGGCCACGATCTCCGCCGCCGTCATGACGCGCTTGAATTCGTGACGCTGCATCGACGTGGTCTGCTGCACCACCTGCAGTTCCTCGTCCTCGGTGAGGTAACCCACCGTCACCTGAAACATGAAGCGATCCAGCTGCGCTTCCGGCAGCGGATACGTTCCTTCGAGCTCGATCGGGTTCTGCGTTGCGAAGACGAAGAATGGCGCATCGAGCGGATAGGTCCGTCCCTGCACGGTCACGCGGCGCTCCTGCATCGCTTCCAGCAGCGCCGCCTGCGTCTTGGGCGGCGTACGATTCACTTCGTCCGCCAGCAGGATATTGGTGAACAACGGCCCCGGCACGAACGTCATCCGGCGACGCCCGGTCTCGGCATCCTCCTGGATGATATCGGTGCCCGTGATGTCGCTCGGCATCAGGTCCGGCGTGAATTGCACGCGCGAGAACTTGAGGTCGAGCACCTGCGCCATGGTGTGCACGAGCAGCGTCTTTGCGAGTCCCGGCACGCCGACGATCAGGCAATTGCCGCCAGCGAAGAGCGCGATCAGCGCCTGCTCGATCACCGCCTCCTGGCCAACGATCAGCTTGCGCAGCTCGGCCATGATCGCAGTTCGTCCGTCGCGCAGGCGATCGGCCAGCGCGAGGTCGTCCCCGCCGGCAAGTCGGCTAGTGGTGCTGTCAGCGGGCATGATCAGTGGGTGAGCGCATAGACGACGTAATTCACCGCGAGCTTGTAGGCTTCGTTGGTGAGCGGAATCGGGAGCAGGCCCTGGTCGGAGAACTCCATGTAGTCGCCGATGTCGTTGTTGAAGTTGGCAATCATCACCAGCCGCCGTGACGGGTCGTTGTCCTCGTACGCCCCCCAGAACTCCGATTGCAACCCAAAGTACGGGTGAGTCATCTCGAGACTCTCGATCCGGAAGAAGGAATCGAAAATCGGATGTGACTTGTCGAGCCGCACCGGCACGAGCGTCGGGAACGCGGTCCGCCACTTCTCCTCGAAGTTCTGCCATTGCCGGCCGGCAAAGTCGTCGAAGATGATGAAGCCACCCTTGTTCACGTACGCCTGCACACCGTCCAGCTCCTCCGGCGTCATCGTCCAGAAACCGGGCTCGGACACGTACGCCACCGGATACTCGTACAATGCCTTGTCGGCGAACGACAGGATGTTCGTGCCTTCCAGTCGCGGCTTCATGCTCGACACCTCGCCAAGGATTTTCATCAGGTGCGTCTCTGATGTGGGGTAGTCGTGATCCCACTTCAGGTCACGCCCACCACCGAGTGGCTCGAACTTGACGCGCAGGAACGTGTAACGACCGTCGTAGCGCACGTTCGGATTGGGTGTCTCGCCCGGTGAACCGCTCCGGAATCGCTGGGCCGGCAACACCAGCAATGGCAACGACAGCAGCGCGGCCAGCCACCAGCGGGTGCGTCGTATGGTCATGGCGCCTTCAGTGATGAGCGAATCGAGAGCAGCAGGTCCTGCGCCGCCTCGAAGTTGGGAGCAAGATCGAGCGCGCGCAGGACTTCTGTTCGCGCCGCGGGAAGATCTCCGGACGCCGCCAGCACCTGCGCCAGTCGATACAACGCATCGGCGCGATCCGTTGGTCCAAGCGCGATCACCGCACGCCGTGATCGGGCGGCAGCGGCCCACCCCCGTCGCGCAGAGGCCAGGTCGCCGAGGCGCGCCTGAACCCTGGCGTCAAACGGATCGACGAGAGCGGCACGCTCGAGCGCCGCGATGGCGCCGGCAGAATCGTGCGCCGACTCGAGCAGGCCGGCGAGCGTGATGTTCTCATCCACCGCATCGCCATTCCGCGCCACAATGGCGGAGAGCGCTGCAGCGGCACCGACGACGTTTGCCTGCGCATTGTGTGCGACGACAAGAAAATGATAGCCGCTGCCTGGCTCGGTGAAGTCCGGGAAGAGGGCCACCGCCCGCTGCGCCTCCTTCACCACCTGCGGCCACTCCTCGCGCTCGGTGGCCGCAGCCGCGGCGGCAAGCGCCTCACGCAGCGGACCGGCGAGATCAGTCCGGGGCTCGCCGGTGGGGTCGGTGCGAGCTTCCCCGCGTACCGACGCAAACTCGCGCGCAAACTTCCCGCGGAACCAGTGATCGAATGTCGAGTCCAGCGCGACCGGCTCCAGTCCATACACCTGCTGCATCAGTTGCGGCGTCCGGGCTCCGGATCGATAGCCCTCCAGCAGCGCGCGAATCCCGGCCATGCCCTTCCGTTCCTCGAGCATCTCGAAGACGTACGCCGACAGCGCATACGACAGACTGACTTCCTGCTCGTATCGCGGGTGCACGAAGCCATCATTCAGGCTACTCACCGGCTGCAGTCGTCCCGCACCGTAGGCGGCGATCAGTGCCGGTGTGACGCCGCCGCCCCATTCGGGCCGCGCGCGCCGCTCCTCATGCACCGACAACCCTTCCGATACCCAGCGCGGCACCCGATTGTCTGTCATGCCGAGCGTGATCGTGTGCGCAAACTCGTGCCACAGCACCGCGCCCCAGTTGAACTCACCGCGTGAGCGCGCAGGCGGCCCGTCGAGTGCGAGGACGTTGCCGAACGCCACGCCGAGCGCACCGAGGCCCGCGAGGCCAACCGCACGCACGCTGAAGTCGGCATGACTGCGAAAGAACTCGACGCGCACCCTCTCAGCAGGCCTGAACCCGTAGCGCGACGTGAGCGCAGCGTATGCCTCCTCGGCCAGTGGCGCTGCGTAGAGCGCCATCAGGTCGGCATCGCCGGCTTCGATCACGATGTCGAAGTGCTCCGTCGCCACCGTGCGCGCGGTGGCGTACGTGTCCAGCAGATCGAGCGTGTTCTTGACCCACACATCATACGGGTCGATCGCGAATGCACGCTCGAGCGTGTCCCGGGCCGCCACCGGTTGCCCTATACGCAGCAGGTTGATGCCGAGCAGTGAGAGAGATCGTGCATCGCGGGCATCCCGGGCGGTACCCGCACGCGCAAAGCGAACAGCATCCGCGTACAGGCGATTCCGCGCCGACACCTCGGCCAGTTCAGCCTCGGCGTACGCCGATCCCGCCAGCCGCGTGTGCGCGTGTGCGAGTGCGTCGCGATGCCCGGTGGTGTCATGCGCCAGCCAGCGCGCGGCCGCGATCACCACCCACGGGCCTGGCGCCGTGCTGTCGATCGCCAACCCCTTTCGCGCTTCCGCCACTGCCGCCTCGTACTGCTCCGCATCGATGAGTCGCTTGGCCGCGAGCGAGTGAGCATCAGCACTGCGAGGATTCAGAGCCAGCAGCTGCGGCAATGGATCGCGCGTCGGCCCTCGACCGTCGAGCGCATTGAGGCGCACCAGCGCGGCGAGTGCCCGCGGCTGGCTCGGGTTGACCGAGAGCACCTGCCGCAGCGTCGCGCGCGCATCGGCGAAGTTGAACTTCTCGAGGAACAACTCCCCCAGATCGACCCGCACATCGAGCTGCGTCGGCTCGAGCGCGAGTGCGCGGTCGTAGTGGCGGAGGGCATCCTTGTAGCGTCGCGGATCGCTGCGTCCACGCAGTCGCGCCGCCTGCGCCATGGCATGGAACTCGCTCGCCGTGCGCGCGCCACCGCGGGCCTCGACCGTTGCCGCAAGAGAATCGAGACGCGCCGGCATCGCCGACGTGCCGGTGCGATCCCTGTCGAGCCGTATCCGCTCCACGCGCGCCCGCAGCGAGTCGGGACCGCGCAGCGCGACTCGCCACGCGTCGTCAGCCTCCGCCAGCCGCCCCATCACCTCGAACGCTGCGGCACTTGCAGGAGCAACCACCGGATCGGAACGCCAGCGCGCCGTGCGCGTGATCGCATCCTCCGGCCGACCGACATCAGTCAGCGCCCGCACCAGCACGAACACGCTGGCAGGATTCGGCGCTGCAGCACTCAGCTCCTGCGCGGCCGCCGTGATCGCCGCATCGTAAGCGCCACGCTGATACAGCGCCGTGGGCGAGTTGGCTGTGGACGGGCGCGCACCCTGCGCCTGAGCCACGGTTGCCAGCGCCGCGCCGCTCAGCACCTGCGCAATGCGCCGCGAACGCACGCATGCAGGCACAATCATGGCTTGACCGCTGGCGTTGTGATTCGGAGGGCCCGCGTCCGCTCGACCAGTTCGACGATCAGCGGCTCGAGCGCCTGCAGGTACGCATCTTCGCCCATCGTGCTGCGACGTGCGCGCAACACATCGATGCGCGCCTGCACTTCCGCACGCGCCGTGAGCGCGGCGGCGGTGGCTGGACTGGCGCCGACAGCTCCCGCGCCTGCCGACGAGCCCAGAAAGAACGTGCGCGCGCGTCCTCCCTCTGCACCGTCGCTGAGCTGCGGGTGCTCTGTCGGCAGCAGGTTGCCCTTCGTGAAGATCTGCGCCACTTCCTGCTGTGCATAGGTGAACGCTTCGAGCAGCGACACCCTGCCATCCTTGTCGGTGTCGCCGGCATCCGTGGTCAGTGCCCGAACGAACGGTCCCGGAAACAGCGTCTCGTTCTGCTCGCGGGCACTTTTCGTGGCCGTGATCACGATGCGACGCGGCCCCGCCAGCGCAGTCGCGAACTCGCCGCTGGCACTGCCAGTGTGGATGAAGGCGATCGTCGGCGCAGATGCTGGAGCGAGCAGACGAGCGAAGTCGGACGGTGTCATGTCGGGACCTGGCAGGTTCACGCGTGTCTCACCCCCGAGCGACGACCCGTGTGCCATCACGATGACCACCAACCGGTCGGCGACGGTGAGGCTCTTCGCGAGCCCACCGAGAACACGTTCGATCGTCACCTTGCTCGATCGGCCCTGAACGCGTCCCGCATCGCGCGTCGAGTCCTGCCCGAGCACCACGATACCGGACGGCGCGATACCGAAGCGATGCGAGGCCGCAGTGGCCAGCGCCATCGCCATCCCGTGCCATTCGGTTCCGATACTGGCCTCGCCGCTGACACCGGCAATCACCACCAGGTGCGTACGACCGCCGTCCTGTGCGCCCAGCGCGCGAAGCGACGGCGCCATCATCGCCAGCACCAGCAAAAGACGACGTGCCCTCATGTGAGCCCCCAGCGCCGACGCAGCACCCACTCACCACCCAGGAACAGGAGCAGCAACAGCAGGACCAGCGGCGCATCCCAGAGGTCCAGTCGCTTCACCGTGGTTGCGCCGCTCGTGCTGTAATTCAGGTCTCGAACGATCTCGTCTGCGCGCTGCGGCGTGTACGTGCGTCCGCCAGTCTCGCGCGACAACTGCTCCAGCAGCAGATCACGACGCTCGGCGCCGAAGTACTCATCCACCGGCTCCGCCACCCGAACGTACTCTGGCAGCGACAGCGAGGTGTCGGTTCCGACTATGGCACGGACGCTCACCTCGTGCACACCGTCGGCCGCGGGCACGAACGACGCCGAATACTCACCATCGCGATCCACGGCCCAGTCGAATGCCAGATCCTGCATCGCTCCACCGGGGCCGGTCACAGTCGCTGTCACAGTCGCGCCGTTGCGCCGCAGGTAGCCGCTGTCGCGCACGATGGAACGCACCGGGAGCGCATCACCCGGAGCGGACGATTCGTCCATCACGGCCTCCACACGATCGGGCACGTCATTCACCAACCAGCGCAGCATCTGCCGCCAGAGCAGCTCGTGCGTGGAGTCGTTCACCGCGATGTCGGCATGCATCTGCCAGAGCCAGTCATCCTGCGCACCAAGGGCCAGCACGCGTCCGCGCCCGTATCGCTGCGCGACGAGCAGTGGTCGCGTAAGCCGGCCTTCACCTTCGCGCCCCATCAACAGCACCGACGCCCCAGGCTTCGCGCGCGAGAGCAGGTTCACGGTCGTCAGCGGCGGCAGCGTGCGCCAGCGCAGTGCAACCAGCGAGTCGCTGCCTGCCATCTGCAGCACGGGATGTCGCACTCCGTCAGCCGTCGGTACCGCCGTCACCGCCACCAGTCGCTCCTCCTCGCTGCGGGTGCTCACTTCCATATCCACCGGCGCCAGGTCTGCCAGCGGCGTGCCGACGTATCCGCCTTCTGCGAATGACTGACGTCCACCAAGCAGCAGCAGTCCGCCCCCGCGCTCGGCGACGAAATCGTTGATCATCTTCAGCTGATCGCCGGTGAAGAACGATGCCTCGATCGAGCCCAGGACGATGGCACGATAGCTGAAGAGCTGCGCGCGTGATGTCGGGAATCCGTTCACCAGCTCGAGCGAGTCACTGACACCGAGCCGCAGGTACTTGTCCTTCGCCGACCGCAGCAGCGTGACGAGCTGCAACTGCTGATCGCCGTCCACCGCTCGTCGCGCGAACTTCACCTCCGGGCGTGGCTCGCCTTCCAGGTAGAGCACCTTCTCGCGCCGATCACGCACCGTGAGCAACGCACGGCGCATGTTGTTCTCGGCGATCAGCTCGCCCGGCTGGACGGGTACGCGCACAGTGAGCAGTCGCGCTCCTGCCTCCGGTGTCGGTACACGGAGTCGCACCGTCGTCGCTTCCGCGTCACGCTGCAAGAGCACGGTGGTAGACGCCACGATCCGGCCCGAGTCCTCGACGACGAGCGGCAGGGAAGCCCCGCCAAAGCCGCGGTGCGTGATCATCACGTCGAGCAGCACGGTTGCATTGCGCATCGCATGGCGCGGACCGCCAAGGTCGGCGATCTCGATGTCCTTCGCAAATCGCGAGCTGCCGATGCCCACCAGGTAAACGGGCACACCGCGAGCGCGCAGCGTCGCTAGCTGATCGCTGACGGACGGAGCGCCCTCGCTGCCACCGCCGTTCTCCGCGCCATCGGTCAACACCACCACGCCACTCAGCGGCGTGCCCGCCAGTTCATCCTCGACGCGCGTAATGGCACCGAGCAGTCGTGTGCGACTGCCATTGAATCCGAGTGCGGCAACACTCGATACACGTCCGGCGGCACTCGTCCGGTAGACTCGCACCTGATAGCGGGCAGCCAGCGATCGCATGAGCGAACTGTCGGCGCTGCCGACCAGCGTGCGAATCGTCGCGGCGCGCGGTGCACCGTTTACGTCAGCGATGCGCATCGAGCGGGAGTCGTCCACCAGGACGGCAACGACGTTGCGTTGCGCCATCGATTCCGCCACCACCAGAACCGGCCGGCAGAGGCACAAGGCCAATAGCGCGACGGTGCCGAACCGAAGCGAGCCCAGCGTCACACGAGTCCCGACACCGACATTTCGCCCCGGTCTCGCAATGGTCCAGCCCGTCAAAACGATTGCGCCCGCAGCCATCACGATCACCGCCCAGATCGGAATCAGCGGATCGAGCGACAACCCGCCGCGTTCAAACGCGGCTGGTCGGTACTTCAGGAGGAATTCGACAGCCGCGTGCACGGGGGAAGGATGACCTCGAGTTGGGCGACGTGACACACTCATGTATAACGCGCCGGAGGACGATCTTGTTCAGAAGCGTGTCGGCAGCGTCGCGGGACCGCGAGAGGGATCAGACTTTGCGCCAGCGAGGACTACACTGCGAAGGGCAGGTTGACCGAGCAGGCGATGGATTGGCGGACGATCCGATCGGAGACGCTGCACACGCCAGTGGATACCTTGCCTGACACCTATGCAAACCGGCGCCGGCGCGCGATCGCCAGTGACCAGCGATCGTCCGACTGCTCCCACATGACATGCCATCTCGATCACGCAGCATATCGTCATCACCCGCGACGCCCGAACTGCCCGAATCATCATCCGGAAGCTCCACCAGTCGCAGCAGGCGGAAGCGCACGGGCCGATCGTCAAAAGGCGGTAATGCGTCACGCGAATCCCGGCTCACGTCGATGCCGACTGGGCGCGCCGCATATGCTGAAACACGAAAGTGGCTGGTCGCACAGCACGGTCTCACCTGCGCATATTGCGCGAAGCGCCCCACCGCTCGCGGCCTGACGCTGGACCATGTGACACCGCGACGCGGCATGACGGCGTACGACAGGCGCGACAACCTCGTGCTCTGCTGTCTCGCGTGCAACATCGCCAAGGCAGACAAGACGATCATGGCGTGGCTCCTCGGCAAGCGCAGCCGTGCCGTAAACCTGGTGCGTTTCGGCGGCCATCTCAGCCAGCTGCTGGTCGAGATGGCACACGACCTGGCGGGGCCGGAGGGCGTGGCGTTGGCCGAGCGTCTATCGGATCCGGACTACCCTTATTCCGACTGATTCAACAACCCCGCGTGACCGCTTCGCACTTTCGTCGCAAACGGCGCGAATGAGGCCAGGATGCCCGCGCGCACTCACAATAGCAGAAGAGCAACCTCATGCGTCGGCATTCATCAGCCCGCCGCCAACGCTTGCGAACGCGCGCGCCCAGACATACTCTGCGTCATCAACAGACACGCGCGAACGCTGCGCTTGCCGAATCGATTGAGCGACTTTGGCTCAGAAGATGAAGGCGCGAATGGTCCCTTGTGGGCTGTCCGCGCCTTTTAGCATTTGGCCAACTCGTGCGCTTCGTGCAGTACGCACCGTTGGGCGGTCGCGACAGAATTCTATCGCGCATCGCGAGCTGGACTCGTGAGAGGCGCACCCAGCGCCGCTCCAACGCATGAATCCCTCCGATCATGGAGATCAAATGGCAAAACTTCTTAAGGCATTCGTGCTGGTCGCCTTTGCGACACTCTCAGTGGCCGCGCCGGTCATCGCGCAGCAGCGAAGCACGGTTGATGTCACCGCGCTCGACGCCGCCGTGGCGGCTCGTCCGGATCGTAATCGGGCCATCGTGACGTCTGCGCTCATGTCGGCCGACGGCCTTGCCGTGGCGGAGCGTATGGGTGTGTCCCGCGACGCACTCACCGCGCGCATTGCTGCGCTCGATGACGCGTCAGCGCAGAAGGTCGCGGACCAGCTCCTCGCCGGCGGTGACCAAACGATCGTGATCAGCACGACAGCGATCATCATCGCACTCCTGCTGATCATCCTGCTGACGCGATAGTCGCGTATGGTGCGTCCGAGGAGGTTCGCCGGCCGTTGGCTCGCGCCACTGCTGGCCGTCCTGTGCACCTCGTGCGCGGCTGGCAGAACGTTGGTGGGACGGCAGTCGATTGTGCGTCCGGATTCATCAGGCGCGTTGCAGGTGCCTTACGTGTCGCAGTCGGAGTTGCTGTGCGGCGGTGCCGCCATCGCGATGATCGAGCGGTGGTGGGGCCGTCGAGGCGTATATGCCGAAGATTTCTCGTATCTCGTGCATCGGGACTCGGGCGGAATCTTCACGGCGGACATGGCGCCGGTGCTGCGCTCGCGCGGATGGAATGCCGAGGTGCGCAGCGCGACGTCGGCGCTCGTGAGCCAGTCACTCGTCGCCGGCGTTCCCGTCGTGGCGCTGATCCGCGTAGGGCCACAGCGCTATCACTACGTGGTGATCGTGGCTTGGAACGATACCGACGTCACGTACCACGATCCCGCGGTTCGCCCGTTTGCCGTGACAACTGTTCGCAACTTCGAGCAACAGTGGGAGAGCACGAATCGGTGGGCGATGTTCGTGAGGCCCACACCGGTTGCGACGCCGCCGCCGAACGCAACACACGCGCTGCCCTCGCTGCCTGTCTTACACGATTCGCTGCCATGTCGCCCCTTTCTCGATCAGGCGGCTGATGCCGCGGCGGCTGACCATCTCGCCGATGCCGACCGGATACTTGCGGTGGCACTGGCCGAGTGCCCCTCAGAACCGCTCGTGCTTCGTGAACTCGCCGGCGTGCGATTCAGGCAGGGCAAGCAATCGGACGCGATCCGGCTGGCGTCTGCATACACGCAGCGTGCGCCGCTGGACTCACTCGGCTGGCAGTTGTTGGCGAGCAGTCGCTACCTCGCCGGGGACGCGCGTGGCGCACTGGTGGCGTGGAATGTCATCGGCCGACCGACGATCGACCTGCTCCGCATCGATGGGACGAAGCGCGTCCGGTTCGGGGTGCTGGCCCGCGCGATTGGCGTCACACCGGGGCGTGTACTGACACCCTCACGCATCGAGTTGGCGGCGCGGCGCATTGCGGATGTCCCCGCGCTCACCTCGGCGGACGTGAGATACCGCGCGGGTGCTGGTGGCGTGGTCGAGGTGCGGGCCGCGGTAGTTGAACACCCCGTGGTGGCGCCGTGGCCGCAGCTGCTGCTCATAAACGCCGCACGCACCATGGTGCGAGACGATGTGGAGTTGGCGGTGAGCACACCGTTCGGGGTCGGCGAGGTGTGGACGGCGCACTACCGGTGGGAATCAGCGGATCCGCGGGTCGCGCTCCTGCTCGACATCCCGACGCAGATCGGGCTCCCCGGTATCGTCAGCCTCGAGCGAAGCTGGGAGACGTATCGATTCTCCGGCGGTGTGCCGGATGGGCACCGTGGTGCGTCGTCGGTGACGCTCCGTACCTGGCTTCGGCCAGGATTGGAACAGATGCTGGGAGCACGCTTCGAACGATGGTCGGCAGACGGCGAGTTTGTGACGCTCTCGCTTGGTGGCGCCCTGCACACGGCGCAGGATCGCGTGACACTGCTGACCGAGGGTGAGCGTGGCATCGCGATTGGCGGCGGCAAATCGTATCACCGGGTGAAAACGCGCGGCGAGTGGAAGCTTCCGGCGGATCGATGGCGCAATGTCTGGTCGCTGCGGCTTGGCGGAGACTGGACTGGTGCGAGCGCGCCGCGCGGCTTGTGGACAGTGGCGGGCGGGAACCTGTCGCGCGACGTGCCGTTGCGCGCTCATCCTCTGATCGTCGATCGGGTGTTTCCGCTCGAGCGCACCGGGCGCCTGATATTCAGTGGCGGCGCCGCCGGTGACCGAGCCGTCGCCAGGCGAGGGCCGATTGCGATCGGATTCGGAGTGTTCGTCGATGCGGCGCACGTCATGTCATCCGGTGCCGCGTTGGGGGCTGGGAGGCTGTATGTCGATGCCGGTGCCGGAGTGCAGTTTGCGCTCATGGGAGCGCAGTGGTCGGCGTTTCGGGTGGATGTCGCCCGCGGTGTTGGTGCGGATCGGAAGTGGGGGCTGAGCGCGGGGTTGGTGCGGCGGGGCGTGATGCGGTTGGGCTGGAGGCGCTGACCACGCCCGATCTCGCCGCCACGCAGCGTGAACAGGATTGGCTGTGCGAGATCAGAAGTCGCTCAAGCTCAGGCCGACTCGTGTGGACAGGGCTCGTCATCGACATTACCCGATACACACACAAGCGTATCTGCTGCGGCCAGCAGCGTACCGGAACGCACCGGCTTCTGAAAGAACGACGCAAGGTCCAGCATCGGGCCGTGCCAGTCATCGTCTCGTGCGCACAGCCAGTAAAAAGTGCGATGACGGGCAAGGTCGGCTTCAGCGCACGCGGATGGCGCACGAGATCGGCGCTGCTCACCGTTTCCACTTGCAGATCGTGATCAACAAGTCGACTGGCAGACGGGAATGCGCCGCCTCATCGAACAGCGCGAGTGCTTCAACACCATCGGTCGCCGTCAAAATGCGCCAACCAACACGCTCGAACGCGCGCGACGCCGACGCGAGAACTGCGGGATAGTCATCCACGACCAGTACCGTACGACGAAGAGCCGGCGACGCCACTTGCGAGTTCGTCTCCAGTTTCAACGCCGGCTGCCCGACAACCGGCAGCACCACCGGCACACTTACGCGGCGGCCGACTGCGCAGACGACTTTCGCTGCCGCTTGTTCTCGTACATCGACGCGTCCGTAGAGCTCAGGAGCGTGGCCAGTGCCAGCGGTTCGCTGGTCTCCCACACCGAAACGCCAAAGCTGGTTGCCAGCACATAGTCACGGTTCGGCTCGGCATTCAAATCATCCAATGCCGTCAAGATCCGCGCCCGGAGCGGCGCTACATCATCCGCGCTCGTATTTGGACAGAGAATCACAAACTCATCGCCACCCATCCGACCGACAATGTCTGCCGCACGACACTGCTCTCGCAGAACGTTCGCCATGTCGACCAGCGCCTCGTCACCGGCATCGTGGCCGTGCGTGTCATTGATCTGCTTGAATCCATCGAGATCGACGGCGAGGACGGCCACTGGCAGTTTTGTCCGCTTTGCCAGCTCGACCATCTGGCGCGCACCTTCGCTGAATCCATGGCGATTGAGAAGACCGGTCAGCGCGTCGCGAGTGGCCTGTATCCGGAGCCTGTCATGCGCCGTAATCAACGCCAGCGTTGTCGCGCGCAATTCGATTTCTGCCATCGCCGCCTCGGCGAGATCTTCAAGGGTCGCAATCTGCTCGGCGGTCCACTGCAGTGGCTTCGTATCGATGGCGCACAGTGATCCGAGCGTATCGCCGGACGAGGTACGCAACGGCACTCCGAGATACGCAACCACGCCCAACTCGTGGAAGGCCAGATTGCTCCTGACCAGCGGATCGCTCGCCGCGTCGTGAACGATCAGCGTTTGATCACGTCCAACCACGTGTTGGCAGAACGAGTGAGTGAGCGGCGTCCCCCTCGCCTCTCCGGCCCAGCCACCAAGCCCGGTGAGGCCGGGGAAGTGCTGTCCACGATCGTCCACGAGTGAGACCAGCGAGACCGGTACGCCCAGGAATCGTGTGACGAGTCGTGTCAGCCGATCCAGCACCGGATTCAGCGCGCCGTCCAGGAGCGCCCTGGCGCGCGATGCCGCCAGGCGGCGTGGATCGGTGAGCCGAGCGTGCAGGATGGCGGGAGAGTATTCTTGCATTGTCTCTGCGGGGACGACGACTGGTGGAAAAGACATGCTGCGGGGTCCCTCAATGGGCATGGAATGACCCACAGGCGCGAAGCGGCACACGGGAGGCAGAAAGAGGCTCCCTCGTAGTTTCGACACCCTGATCATCCCGCTGAAGAACTTCCGCCGACGCGCAAACCGACTCTGGCCAGCACCGTCCCATCAGGGGCAGAGCTGCGCCCTATCTCCGACTGTCCCGACGCCGGGGCTGCATCGACTGAATCGACTACCGCGCCGTCGATGGGCGTTGCAGCATCGCCGTCAACAGGAGAACGGCAACCGCACTGGTGGACGCGACGACCAAGCCTGACGACGGGATCGCGAGCCACGCCAACGATTCCTTCGCCGCACCGGTACTGCCCAGCCCCGGCGCACGAGCGCCGGCCCAGACCCAGAAGATCGCATACCCCAATCCGCCGGCACCCAGTCCGAGGCTGATGGCGCGCAACACCATCGGGCGGGCGCCGAGCAGGAGCACGATCACCGTGAGTGCGATTGCTGCGGTTCCGAGGCTGCCTGCATGGAGGTGCGCACGCTGCATATAGGTCCACGACTTGCCGAGCACCGCCTTGATCGCGATTGCGTCGCCGTGATAGACGGAGTCGGGAGCGGCGGCGGCGGACGCGGCGAGCCGTGACGTGATCGCCTCCTCGTTGAGGCCGAATACAACGCCGAGGCCAAAGCCGAACAGCAGTGTCAAGACGGCGAGCAGCAGCCCGGGCAGGGCGGCGCGTAACGCACCGTTGTCGTATGGCGACAGTGCGGCAGATGATGGAGCCATGGATTGCACGCTGTGCCGGTGTGGCACGTAAGAGATGGCGAGCAGGATCGCATCGAACCCGGCATGGCTGATTCCCCACATGCAGTGTGACAGAATGCGCAGAATTCGTCAAGCAAACTGTGCGTCCGGTTCCGGGCATGACCATCGGTTCGAAGCAACGCGCGCTTGAACATTCTCACGCGCCAGTTGACGCATGCCGCATTCCAGGTATTCCCTGATTCATGCCGATCTCCATTGGGATATACCACCAGGGCGCGTTGGTGGTTACTGTCTACATGACCCTCGATCGCGGTGACCGCAGGATTCGCCTGATCGACGACAGCGGCACATCGAATAGGCGCATGTTAGGTGCATAGACCTCGTCCGGACTGTCTCAAATGACTCTGATTGACCGAGAGACCGAGATGACTCAGAGTTCTCTTACCGACGAGTCTGATTCAGTTTTGCGGTTGACTGCCGTGGACGACATCCCTGCCCTCGTTCGTCGCATCGCCGCCACCATCCAACAGGCGACGATTGGACTGTCCACCGCGAAAGCGGACGCAATTCTGGACGCCAACGAGCTTCTTGCGGTCGCTGCTCTCCACGCTCACAGCGTGGCGGTCGATGCGCTCAGGGGTCAGGAGCGAGCCTCAGAGTCCAGTCAGGTCGATCCACTCACGGGACTTCCGACTCGTCTCCTCTTCCGCGACAGATGTGCACAAGCGCTTGCCAACGGAAAACGGCACAGCACCCGGGTAGCCGTTCTCTTCGTCGACCTGGACGGCTTCAAAGCAATCAACGACCAACACGGACATGCGATCGGGGATGAGCTGTTGCGTCACGTTTCGGATTGCCTGAAGGCAGCCGGTCGCGAAGTCGACACAGTCTATCGCCACGGCGGAGATGAGTTTGTCATCCTGCTCAGCGACGCGACAGACCCCACTGCGGCCACCCGGTACGCGGAAAAAGCCCTGGCCGCGCTGGATATTCCACTTCGCATCGGCGAGAATATTCTCCGTATTGGTGCCAGCGTCGGTATCGCCTTGTTCCCAGAGGACGGCCATTCGCCAGAGACACTGATCCGCCGGGCAGATGCGGCGATGTACGATGCAAAGCGTCGTCAGTCCAGAATCTCTTACGCCTCCGCGGCTCCTGGTTCCACCGCAGAAAAAAGTCCTGCCAGTGAGGGTGCGGTAACCGATCCGGTCCGTCTTCTCGAACGATCCCTGCAGGAAGCACAAACGCTCGTGGCCGACCTCAAGGCGAGGAATGCCGGTCTGCGATCCGAGGTGGACGCTTCGGTGCATGCGCTCCGCAGCGCCGAAGCAGCGAAGCGTCATCAGGCAGAACTCCTGCATATCGTCGCGCACGAACTCCGAAACGCAATGGCACCGTTGCAATCCGCGTCCGACGTTCTCAGCTTGATGCATGATGACCCGTCGCTGATGCCGCGTCTTGAGCTCATTCTTCGGCGACAGATATCACATATCTCCCGCTTGCTCGTTGACATCCTCGATGTATCGAGGCTCAACAACGGGCGCCTGGCGTCGACGTTTGAACGGGTGGACCTGGCTTCAGTCATGTCCGACGCTGGCGTCGTCATGGCTGAAGAACTGCACGGTCGAGGCCAGACTATCGAGTTTTCCATTGTTCAGTCGCCTCTCGTCGTCAACGGCGACAGATCTCGATTGCGGGACGTGATCGTTGCCCTGTGCGAATACGTCTCCGCGCAAATGGCTGACGGCGCAACGCTTGTCGCCTCCGCCTTTCATCACGAGGAGCACGCGGTCTTGTCGTTTGACTATGACGATCGGCGCGCTGTCGCCGCGCCGGATCGCGACACGGTTCCGGCCAACGCCGACACAACGATCATGATCGGGGCCCAGGGCAGCTTTACGTTCTCCTTGTTTGTCGTCACGGAATTCGTCAAGCTCCATGACGGACAGTTGATTCTCAAGCGCAGCCGCGAATCGTCTGTCGCGCGGATCGAAGTGTGCCTTCCCCTGCTTCAGTAGCATCGCGAACCTGATCCGCCAGTTCAGTATCGCTGCGCGCATGCCTGAATAACGAGCAGTCTTTCATCAAAAAATCTGTCGCACGCGACATCGAGTCGGTGCGACAGGTTTCTGGAACTCCGTGCAGATCAGCGTCAGTTCATGGCCGATCCTCTATTGCCGCGCAGGAGTTTCACGAGAAAGAGGAGGATGATCGCACCAATCAACGACACTACAAGCGCTCCCGCGCTGAAGGCGTTCTGGTTGATCGTTGGAAGACCGACGAGCGGCGAGATGAGCCACCCGCCAAGCAGCGCGCCGACGATTCCAACTATCACGTTCAGGAACATGCCCTGTTGAGCATTCGTGCCCATGATCATGCTGGCGACCCAACCAACGACGCCGCCGACAACCAGCCAGAGAAGAAAGTTCATTGTAATTATTCCATCACGGGTAAAAGATGACTGCAATAACTGCGTGCGCGCCGAATTCCTGTTACGCACGAATCGCCTGTTCGATTCCAGCCTTCGCGGTGCTGAGAACGTTCAGGTCTGCTTCCGCGCCATCATCTCTCAGCGTCGAGAAGACAGCGGAGGGTAAAAGATCAAATACCGCCGCGGCCGACTTCGTATGATCCGCAAGGAATTGTCGCGCAGCTGTCTCCACAGCCACTGACTTCATCGACAGCGCGGATGTGTAAAGCATCGCGTATCCCGCATTGGCGAGCGAAAGCGCGGTGTAGTCATCGCGGAGATTCTTTGCAAATTCTGTTCGGGCCCGATCAATCGCGGCTGCACCGAAACCGAGCAACCCGGACGCCGCTTTCTTGACCAGGTCACTGACGCCCTGCCCAGGTTCAGCGATCGCTTCATGCAGCGCATTCAGACCGCTGACGTGCGCTTCGCATCTCGCGTGGATCTCACCCAGAACCGCCGCGACAGATGATTCGATGTTCGAATCCTTCAACTGCCCTTCCAGCGCCTTCTGGATGTGTTCTTCGAGCGCACTCATGTCAGAGAGGTAACTGGCGAGTGCTTGGTTCGATTTCGGGTTCATTCGATTCCTCAACGGTGCAGGTACATGAACGGAGGGTGGACGGATACGCATGCTGAGCGGCAAGAAGCGATCGCTCGGATTACTCTCCCGCTTCCACCCGCGAGGCAGGCAGTGGTGCAAGAGAAGATTGCGGAGCAACTCAGCGCGACGAAAACTCAAAGCAAAAAAGGCGGCTCGCATTCCAAAAGGAATACGAGTCCGCCATCGCCTCACTGATCTTCTCAGCGCGACATGGTGCTGCAACTGCTGCAGCCTTGTCTCACCTTCATATGTATGTCATTTCAATCCGCGACGCAAGCCAACGAGCATCTTGATACAGATTGGCGGGTCCGCCGTGTAGACCAGGCGGTGATCGAACCCGGCCTTACGGGAGCGACACCACTTCTCATCCTGCCGCTTGTGCCAGGGAAACAAGGTCATACAAGACCATTCATGCTGCTGGGGTGCAAAGTATCCTATCCTGTCGCTCCTTACCCGCACTGTCGCCAAGCACCCAATCGTGACGGTTCTCGCCACCGTACTCATCACTGCGCTGCTGTCCGTTCCTCTGCTCAATCTGACCTTCAGCGAAAAGAGGATTTAGAAGCGAATCCACTCGCTGTATTCCGTTTGCGATGCGCATTTCATCGTGATCGATGAGTACGCTGCCCGTCCCGCCGATCATCGTTGGAAACCATGAGGACGACTGCAGTGAGCGAAGTTTCCACAATTGACCGCTCACTGCATTACTTACACTCAGTCAGAACGCCTCGATGCTTGAGAATCCGTCCGACCGCGCGTCTTTTGACATCGGCATCGTTGGAGGAGGTCCAGCCGGCCTCAGCGCAGCGCTCTGGAGCGCGCGCTATGGGCACAGCGTCGTTCTGATCGACAGCGGTGACCCGCGGAACTGGGAATCGCGAGGTATCAGCGGTTTTCTCGGCATGCCAGGCATCCGTCCCGCCGAACTGCGCGGCAAAGGGCGTGAGGAGCTCAAATCGTACGGAGTATCTCTCATCGATGCGGTGGTGCTGCGCGTCGCCCGACTGGCCGACGATGTCGTCGCACACGCAGATTTTCGCGAATCGGGTTTCGTCTTCAGCATCGAAGGCGGTTTCAACGTGCAGACGCGACGGGTATTGCTGGCAATCGGCATGCGCGACGTCTGGCCGGATATTCCCGGACTCGCCCATGTCTACGGCGCAAACGCGCATGTCTGTCCTGACTGTGACGGCTACGAAGCGAGCGATAAACGTGTGGTCGTCGTCGGACATGGACAGCGGGCAGTCACGATGGCGCTCGCCCTGACGACGTGGACGTCGAAGATCACGATCATCACCAACGGTTCCGATGCGGACATGGACGATGCGGAGCTGCAGGACAAGCTGGCATTCAACCGTATCGCCGTGCGCACCGATGCGATCTTGCGGCTTGCCCATGTCGGAGACGAGATCGCCTGCCTGCATCTCGCGAACGGAGAGGCACTCGACATCGACAAGCTGTTCTTCACCATTGCCCAGTATCCTGCTGACGATCTTGGAGAACAACTCGCGTGTGAGCGCGACCGTGGCGGTCATATCATCGTCAGCGAACACTATGCAACGTCGGCATCTGACGTCTTCGCGGCCGGCGACATCACGCCGGGTCCTCAGCTGGCCATCAGGGCGGCAGCAGCGGGTGCTGTGGCCGCAATGGCCATGCACAAGTCGCTGGTGCCGGACCGTCGCAAGCTTGCCGATCACGACTGACCGTTTACTTCGGGGAGACAGATCTGCTCTCTTCGTCGCGCTCAGTAAAACTGATCCGTCAGTCGTCCACCATTTTCCGCAGCGCATTGAGACTGCGCAACGCCTCAGCCGTCGGTGCGAGACTCTGTGACATGGCGCTCACCAGTGCGTCGTCCCGGCCGTACAGATCATTGCCGAAGTAGAGCTGTCCATCGCGCTCGTACGCCGTCGCGTACACGATGTACACCGGGATTTTCCGAGGTAACTTCTCGGACTGGTTGTCCTTGCCGCTCTGCATCGCCGCGTTGATCCTCCCGCCGTCCCACCCGAGCACCCACTGCGCCAGCTCCTCCGGCTTCTCGAGCCGGATGCAGCCGTGACTGAACGCGCGCACATCCTTGTCGAAAAGTTCATCCTCTGGCGTGTCGTGCAAATAGATGTTGAAGCTGTTTGGAAAAAGAAACTTGACGAGCCCCAGCGAGTTTTGCGAACCCGGCTTCTGCCGAATCCGGGTCTCTCCCCCATCCTCGAAGTACTCCAGGTCGTTCGCGGCCATGTAGTTCTGGTCGTCGGCAATCTTCGGTGCGATTTCCTGCTTCTGAATGTCCGGCGTGATGTTCCAATACGGGCGGAACACCACGGTCTCCATCACATCCGCGAATACGGGCGTCTTCCTGCCCTCGAACTCCTGACCGACGATCACCTTCATCTCGAGGGTGCCGGTCGAGTCGTGCGCCTCCAGCCGGAAGGCAGGGACATTCACGATGATGTAGCGCTCGCCGAGCGAGCGCGGCATCCAGCGATATCGCTCCAGGTTTGCGGCGATCTGGGCGAGTCGGTACTGCGCCGGCACGTTGAGCGCCTTCACCGTCTTCGCCCCCAGCATGCTGTCCACCACGATTCCGTGCCGCGCCTGGAATTCCGCGACGAGGCCAGCAAGCCCAGCGTCGTAGATCCCGGGGCCGGACGACGCCGTCGCGCCGGTCTGTGCACCGAATCCCTCGACGCGAAGGCGCCCACGAAGCGCGGCCATGCGCACCGGCGTGTCGGCCTGCCCGGGCTTGAGTGCCTTCCCTTCCGCCACCGTCGACCACCCGCCAGCCGTGACGATGCCGCGGAAGTGGACGAGCGCCCGGCGCAGCGCGTCGTAATCCGCATCACGGGGTCGCATGCGCGCAATGGCAGAGTCGAGATGCGCATCGCGCAAGCTGCGCGCGACGGCACTGTCGATGGGCTCGCGGTTCACAGCGATGTGCCAGTCCTGCGCGAGTGCCTTGGGATTCACCTGCCCGGTGAGGAGGTCCTCGGCGAGGCCCACGTACGCCGACGTGAGGAGCACGTCGGCAGTCGCAAGCTGATCGGCGGTCAGCGTCTTCGAATCACGCACAATACCCACCGCGGCGACGAGGTCGTCGAGCGGATAGGCATCGAGGCGGAGGGCATCTGTGTTCGCGTCGAGCACAGCGCGAAGCAGCGCCTTGCTTCGCGCCTGATGGAAACCGTCCTTCTCGAGCCAGAGCGGCACGTTACCGTATTCCGTGTACACCCGCCGGACGTGCTTCCAACGATCGACAGGGATGGCTGGGGGGCGTCCTGAGGCGAGCTGCGCTTCGATCGCCGTCACCACAGCCGAGGGCGGTACCTTCATGACGACGTCGCCGCTTTCTGGGGACCAACCCGGCGTGAGTGAAGTGTCGGACCGCCTGCCCTTGCAACCGGCCACTGTGAGTCCCACGGCGCACAACAGGACAGGTACGCCACGTCTGACCGGAGGAGAGACGGCCCGGGTCCATCCAGTCTGCTGCTGGTTTACGCGTTGTTGCACCACGACTTGCTCCTGTTCACGGATAACACCTCTGGCCGAACTCGGCGACTCCTGTTGTTGAGTGCGAGAGGTGTGCCACGAACTGGTCGGTTGATCCCCCGATGGCAATACTCCGGCCCGATGCGCAATCTGGCGCCGCTCCGTTCGCCTTCGGGCAACGACCCGGAGCGCGACGGTGATCGGCAAATTTTCAAGGTGCGCCAGGCATTCACTGATCTGAAGCCCTCGAAGCGCGACACTCGGCGCTACACCAGAAAGACTGCCGCCCCACTGGCCGCCTGACCCAGCCGATGCAGGGAAATCCGAATCGCCAAGCTTGACAACCACGCGATCGAGGCCGACGCCCATCGTCTCGGCGGCAGTCTGCGCGATGACGGTGTAACTCTCAGTGCCGATGTCAGTGATGTCGGTTTCCACTGTCACCACACCGCCACCGTCCAGACGAACACGCGCCAAGAAAAGAATGCCTGTAAATGTGCCGGCGTGCGCGCGAGGGTTTTCAAACACCAACGCCACCGGCGGACCGGTGGCGTCAGAAACGAAAAGCGAGACCTTCCAACCACCACTTCAGCTAGCGCTCACGACGATCCGTCACGTCTCGACCGGGCCTCGAGTTCGGATTCGCATCGAGCCGATCCTTCAGGTCGTCAATGGAATCCGCGATACGTCCGAGCATCCCTTTCTCTGATTCGCGTCCAGCCGAGTTGGAATCACCGGAGTACCGGCTGCCGTAGAACTTCTGCGAGTCGAACTCCGGCCGCTGGTAGTATCCGCCGTCTACCGGCGGTGCGTCCGCAAGAGCGCGTCGGCTCAGGACAGAATCTTCCTGATCCCGCGCGATCCTTCCACCGAGTTCATAGGCGGGGAGCTGGCGAATGAAGGCAGCGGTGTGGTCCATCAGGACCAGGTCATCGTTGTCATCGAGACGCGCGTCGCCAACTGGCATCAACACCCGTCGTTCGTGGGATCCGGTTTGCTCCCTGTCGATATCGCAAACCAAGTAGCGGACCTTCATGGCCTCCACATCCACCATCAAATCCTTCACTGAGCCGATCTTCTGTCGATCCGATGACATGACATCCCACCCTCGCGGGTCGATGTCGCTTTCAGCGACCTTGAAGTCGCCGAGTTCGTCGAGCGGATAGGTTCCAGTCGTGCGATCCATGTCCATGCTGTTCGCTCTGCGTAATGGTTGACATGATGTGGCTGCGTACAACGACGGCGAGCCGATGCGCTCGCACGCACTGCCTTACGACTTCGCGCCTCGCAACGCCCGGGAAGCTGCGGCGAAGAATGCGTCGATCTGATCCTTCTGCGCGAGAAGCGTTGGTGCCGACTTCATCGCTTCCGCCTTCGCGCGAACCTCCGACACAGCGTCAGTCCCAAGCCGATCAGCTGGCAGGCCGCTGAAAACGTCCGCCGCCGCGAGGAACGCAGTACGCGTCATGTCTGCATGCTGATCCGACCCGGAAGCACTGTTCTCCAGCGCGTTTGCCTGGTCGCGCATCTCGGCGAGCTTGGTGCTCGTGCCCTCACCCGGTTGCATTCCGTCAAGCGCAGCCGCGAGCCGACGAATTCCACCCGCCGTGAATGTGTGCTGTTGCATTTCGTCGCGCACGGCGCTCTTCTCGGAAACAAATGCTGCGAAGCCGGATGCGCCTGCCTTCGCAGAATCTGAGGAGGTCATCGGTGTCTGGTTGTAGGCGCCGGCGCTGTCTGCAGTTTCACCACTCGCGAACGTACCGCCTGTCCCTCGTCCGAAAAACCACCAGAGTGCCGCAGCAGCCAGCAGAACGGGTATCAGCCACGTCCAGACATTGGTTGTCTTACGTTCAATGTTGATTTCTGCCATATGATCTCCTGAATCGGTGAAATTTCCTGCAGGAACCCCAGTGTGCTGAAAACGAAAGGCGCCTGTGTCACCGAACTGTGGTGACCAAAAGCGCCATCTGCAAAGGATCCAAAGCTCCTTCACAACAGCCAGAAACTGCTTCAATTTCCGTTACTGCTCTGACGCACTGCACAGCTGACTTTATTACCCTGGTTCCCACGAGCGTCCGCGATAGAACGCAGTACTGACAGTCCACTCGAGCACAATTTACCCTCAGCATTTTCCATGCCTGATGACATTGCACAGAGGACGTTCATTTTCATGACGACGTTGTGTTGACCGTGTGATCAAACCGAACCTTCGTCCGGCACGCTGCCGACAGCCTCATTTGTTGCTAGGCTGCGGCAATTGAAGTGGTCGGTGACGGTTTGTTTTCATGCCTTCGCCTCTTGCGATTTGGCAAGCAGCTTCATCAGCGTTGCAGGGTCAACGGGCTTGACCATGTGATGATCGAACCCGGCTTCATGGGAGCGGCGGCGGTCCTCAGCCTGCCCCCAACCCGTCACGGCGATCAGCAGGATGCTATTCCCCCACGAATGTTGACGAATGCGGCGGCACGCCTCGTAGCCGTTCAGCTTCGGCATGCCGATATCGAACAGGATCACGTCTGGCCGGAACGTCGCGGCCACGTCTACGCCCTCCTGCCCCTCGTAGGCGGCGCGGACGTCGTTGCCCAAGATCCGGAGCATCGCCGCCAAACTGTCCGCACCGTCCCGGCTGTCGTCCACGACGAGGATACGGAGCGACATCGTATCCGGCTTCAACTCGTCACCGCCCGACGCACGCGGTGTCGGCGACTCGCTGACAAGCGGCAACCGCACGACGAACTCGCTTCCGTGGCCCCGCCCCTCGCTGCGTGCCTGGACGCTGCCGCCGTGCAATTCCACCAGCCGCTTCACCAGCGTCAGCCCGATGCCCAACCCACCCTGCGACCGCTCCAACGATCGATCCACTTGCGTGAACATGTCGAAGATGCGTGGCAACTGGTCGGCAGCGATGCCGATGCCGGTGTCCTTCACCGTGACCTCCACGTCGCTCCCGTCACGTGCGACGTGCAGGTGGATGTGACCGCCTCGCTCACTGTACTTGCCGGCATTGTTCAACAGGTTCACGAACACTTGTGCCAGCCGAGTCATGTCGGCATCCACCATCAACGGTTGCGTCGGGAGCGTGACGGTGAGTTCATGTCCCATCTGCTCGATCAGCGGCCGACTGGCTTCCAGGGCACTGTGCAGGATCGCCGCCAGTGAGACGATTTCCGTGTGGAGTGCGAGCTGGCCCCTGCTGATGCGGCTGACGTCCATCAGATCATCGATCAACCGGACCATCTGCGTCAGCTGCCGCTCCATCATGCTGCGCGTCTGCTCCACAGCCGAAACCTGCCCACCCGCCAGCTTCAACACTTCCAGACCAGTGCGGATGGGCGCAAGCGGATTGCGGAGTTCATGGGCCAACGTCGCCAGAAACTCGTCTTTGCGGTGGTCGGCCTCGGACATATCGGCGGCGAACTGGCGCAATCGTTCTTCGGTGCGCTTTTGCTCCGTGATGTCCGTATGCACCCCGATCCATTCCCGGATGGTCCCGTCCGCATTCAACACCGAAACTGCGCGGATCGAGCAGGCGCGCCACTCGCCGTCGCGTCGGCGGACACGGTGCTCAAACGCGAACTCGCGCTTCTCGGTCACCGCTTGAGTCCACGCGTCAAGTGTCGGCTGAACGTCGTCGGGGTGAACTGCCTTCGACCAGCCGTAGCCTTGATATTCTTCGCGGGACTGGCCGGTAAAGTCACCCCATCCCGGCTGTTCGCCTTCCATCGACCCGTCAGCACTGTTCGTCCAGATGACGTCACTCACGAGGAGCGTTGCCGCGCGGTACCGCTGCTCGCTTTGGCGTCGTGCGTCCTCGGTTTCCTGCCGGAAAGAAATGTCGCTGAACAGCACGGCGACTCTGTTGCTCCCGGCCGCGCCGAGCCGGTAGGCGTACACGTCGAACCACCGGCGTTCCATCGCTTCAGCGACGTCAACGAAACGCACCGGCTCGCCGGTTTGTACCACCCGCCCATACTTCTCGAACCAGTGGGTTTCGAGGTCGGGGACGAATTCCCGCATCGTCCGGCCCACCGCCCCGACAATCCCGGTGTGCTTCTCGAAGGCGGGGTTCGTTTCCTCGAAGCGATAATCAACTGCCCTGCCAATCTCGTTGAAAATCACCTCGATGACGCAGTAGCCCTCGTCCATCGACTCGAACAGCGTGCGATACTTGACCTCGCTCAACCGCACCGCAGCCTCGGCAAGGTTCCGTTCCGTCACATCGACGCCCACGATCACTATGCCAGTGACGACCTCGCTGGGGTCGCGCAAGGCCTGGTACACGAGATCCAGATAGCGTTCTTGAGGCGGCTCGTCGGGCTGCCGGGCGAGCAGCACCGGAATGCCCGTCCCCATGAGCGTCTCGCCAGTCGCGTAGACGTTATCAAGCAGCGCGACGAAACCCTGTTCCACGACTTCCGGGATGGCGTCCCGTACCGTTCGTCCGAGCACGTCGCGGCGTCCGACCAATTGGTAGTAGCGGTCGTTCACCAACTCGTATACGTGATCCGGACCTCGTAACACACACATGAATGCCGGGGCATGCCGGAACACATCCGCCAGCCGCGCCCGCTCCCCCTCCGCCTGCTCGAGCAGTCGGATCTTGTCGGCCTCGGCTTCCTTCCGTCCGGTGATGTCCTGGATGACCGCCATGATCCGCTCGGGCCTCCCATCGGAGTCGCGAAGCAGCGTGGCATTGACGTGGACCCAAATGAGGTTCGCGTCCTTCCGCACATAGCGCGTCTCATGGTCCGATGAGACAACCTCCCCGCACAACAGCGGTGCGAACGGGTTGGAATCGGCATCGCGATCCTCCGGGAAAGTGAGGTCCGCGGTCGTCATCCCCATCAGCTCCTCGGCAGAGTAGCCGGTGATTTCACAAAACTGAGTATTCACGCGAACGAACCGCTGGGTCGTCGCCGAGCTCTGCACCATACCGACGACGGACTGCTCGAAAATCGCGCGGAAGTCCGCCTCGCTCTTGCGCAGACGATCTTCGCTCTCCCGTCGGTCGGTGATGTCACGGGACACGGCAAGCAGCCGCACCACCTTTCCGCCATCAGCATCCCGAACGGGGCTGACCGTGACCTCCCACCATTTCGGCCTCCCTTTCGCCGTTGGGCAGAATGCCTCGAACGAGGACACCTCGCCGCGGGCCGCCCGCGTCACGGATGCCTGGATATCGTGCAGTGAGTCCGCAGGCCAGATCGCCCACCATTCCTGTCCGTAGAGCGACCCGAAGTCGTCGATGTCCATCGCACACATGCCGGGGGCATTCATGTGCACCACCCGGCCGTCGGTGTCCAGCACCTTCACGCAATCGGCCGTGCCGTCCATCAAGCTGCGGTTGAACTGCTCCGCCCGCCGCAGCTGATCCTCGGTGTCCCTCTGCACGGCGATGTCGAAGGGCGTGGCCGCGTCGATTGATTCCTTCCACGCCAACTGCGGGTTCGACTCGGCCAGCGTGCGAAAATGCCGTTCCGGTTCCGCCAGTTCAGCATCCTGCCGATGGCGCTCGCTGATATCCCGGAACACCAACACAGAGCCCACTGTCTCCCCATCGGCGCGGCGAATCGATGCGGCATTATCGTAAATCGGACGCTCCGTGCCGTCTTTGGCGATCAGGACCGTGTGATTCGCCAGGCCAACGATGACGCCTTTCGCCAGCGCCCTCGCCACAGGACTCTCGACGGTCTGCCGGGTTGACTGGTTCACAATGCGGAACACAGCGTCGAGCAGTTGCCCCAGCGAGTCGGCGGTAGTCCACCCCGTCAGCGATTCGGCGACGTGGTTCATGTCAGTGATCCGGGACTCGATGTCGGTCGTAATGACTGCATCCCCGATGCTGGCGAGAGCGGTCCGCAAACGCTCGGCTTGCTCGGCAATTGCCTGTTCGTTCGTCCTGTGCGCGACCAGTTCCCGCTCCAGTTGCCGGCAGTGCTCTTCGGCGAGCCCGAGGGCTTTACGCAGAGACTCAGACATTGCCGTACACACGAGACTGACGACTCAACAGTGCATCAGGATGATGCGAGATTCGGTCCGGTCCATCCGAGAGACGCAGCACACGAAGGACGAAGCCGGCAGCGACCGCGGCGACAACCAACGCCAGCAATCCGGAGCCTCTGCTGCCGTACCACGCTGTGAAGATGAAGGAGAGAAAGAGGCTGAAGACGAAGAGGCTGCCGTTCAACAGCGGATTACGCAAACGTCGAGCAGCGGCCAGAGCAGCCGCGATCGCGAGTGAACCGACGCGTGCGCCCGCCGATGACGTCACACCTCCCCCATCGCTATCTCTATGTTCGAATCGAATCGCGAAGAGCTGATGCGAGTCACAAGGCAGCGAAGGGCCACTGCGCTTCTCATCCTGACCGCAGGTTTCATTTTTTGCGGGCGTCGGCGTTGGCGTAGATCGCGATCTCGACGCGGCGATTGGCCTGGCGGCCTGCCTCAGTGTCGTTCGCCTCCAGCGATTCTGCCTCGCCCCGACCCACCGCGCTCAACCGGCCGGCGACAACACCCTGCTGGACGAGATAGTCGAGTGACGACGTGGCGCGACGTTGCGACAGTGCCTGGTTGTATGCCTTCGTGCCGACGGCATCAGTGTGACCTGATATCAGGATATCGGTATTCGGATATCGGCCAAGACTCGCCGCGAGGCTGCGAAGATTCGTCGCGGCATCCGCCTTCACCACCTCAGAATCGAAGTCGTACAGCAGACCAGATGCGAACGTCACCGTGATGCCCTCACCGACGCGCGCGACGACCGCACCGGGAATGTCCTGCCGAAGTTCCTTGGCCTGCTGATCCATCTGATTGCCGATGACCACGCCTGCTGCCCCGCCGACGACTGCGCCGATGATCGCGCCGCGCGTGGTGGAACCGGTCTGATTGCCGATCACGGCGCCGATCGCGCCACCTGCAGCGGTACCGATCGCGCCGCCTTGTGCCTTTTTGTTCCACGACGCGCAGCCACCGAGGCCGAGCGAAAGGACAGCGGTTATGAGTGCGGTCCGACGTGTAACTGCAGAGGTGTTCATCATTTTGACTTTCCTGTCTCGATCGTGATGCCGCGTGCGGTCGTGAACCTCAGCTCGCGGGACAAACCGTGCCGAGTTCATCAGCACGCGACGGCGCGGCTATCCGCACACCATCGTTACAGAAGAATTCATTCATGAAGTGTGCCGCAGTATCACGAACGTTTGCGGACCCGCCCGCTAGTCCGACGGGACGTGGGCAACTCGTACATACCAACCTCGAGTTCAAAGGCGCACCGCTTGTGGATTTCGCACACCAGCCTCATCGTGCTTTGCCTGAAAGCCAGTCGCACCAACAATCACCCGATCTCGAGCCGGTCTCGGCGCATACGTCACTCCCTGCCCACACGCTCATGATTCGGCCGATCGCACTCGCAATCACCGCTGCCATGCTCCTCTGCCCCTGCGAGCGCGCGAACGCGCAGCAGGACACGAGCGCGGCACCGGTGAAACGCCCGCGCAATACCAGTGACATTCGCCTTACATATCTGGGGAACGCCGGGTGGGAGATCACCGACGGCGTCACCGTCATACTGGTCGATCCCTTTCTCAGCCAGTTCGCTCGCTGGGATCCCAGCCACCCACCCGCAGAGCGTACGCCCAACTCCTTGATCGCGCCGGATACGGCACGTATCAACAAGCCTATCACCCGCGCCGACTACATCCTGATCACGCACGGGCACACCGATCACGCGCTCGATGCGGGTTACATCTCGAATCGAACGGGCGCGACGATCATTGGCCACGAGACCGCTGCCAATCTGGCGCGCGCCTCCGATGTGCCGGAGGCAAAGCTGATCACGGTGATCGGTGGCGAAGATTACGAATTCGGTGCATTTTCACTTAAAGTAATTCCGAACATCCACAGCGCACTCGATCAGAAGCACTACTACAACAACGGCCGCGGAATCACCGGCAATGCGCCGCGCGGGCTGCGTGCGCCGCTGCGCGTGAAAGACTTCGTCGAAGGCGGCAACATCGCCTACCTGCTGCGCATGGCGGGGCACGAAGTGGTGATCATGGGCTCGATGAACTACATCGAACGTGAAATGACCGGGCTTCGGCCGGATATCGTGCTCGTCGGCGCAAACGACCAGCGCCGCGAGATCTACGACTTCACCGGACGCCTGATGCGCGCACTGGGGCAGCCGGCGATTGTGATTCCGACGCATGCGGACAGCTACGGCAATCCGAATCCTCTGCCAGCGGCAGTCGCAAGCAACCAACGATTCGTCGCTGAAGTGGCGGCAGCATCGCCGAGGACGCGAGTGATACGTCCCGTATGGTTCACCCCGATTGTGATCCCGGCGCGCAAGTGCACGCCGGCCACCCGTGCGTCGGGGTGTCGCGGTGCCATCCGATGATACAGATGCAAACCGGTGTGGCTTTAGCGGTGGTCACGGCTCGACGAGACATCCGGAATCAGCATCAACTTCGGCACCGGTGTTGGCACCTTCTTGCCGCCGGTGACGATCGGTGACAAGTCGATCATCCCGTATGCATTGACCATCGCTGACCTCGACTGCGATGAGACCGCTGACTTCGTCGTCGGCAACGTGACTGCACCATCGACGGTGTACTTCAACGACGGCAGCGGCAAGGCGTTCACGCCGGTACTCTTCGGCGATTCCAAAGGCACCGCATACGGCATCGCCGTCGGTGACTTCGACAGAGACGGACGTCCCGATATTGCGGTGGCGCGCTCGGAGGCACCGAATGTCCTGTATTTCGCCTCGGGTACCGTAGGACGCTGCAAGTAGCGCAAATCCGGTCAGAGGCCGCGCGGTAATGATGGCTCACTCATTGAGGAGAATCCGTTTCATGAATCGAATACTCGCCCTGCTGGCCGCCACCCTGCTCAGCGGTGCGGCGAACGTGGAAGCGCAGCGCGGTGCCGGAGCGACGAAGCGCGTGATTCAACCGCCGGACTACAAGCCGACGCCGTCACCGCTGTCGCCCGCGATTCTGGTGGGGAACACGCTGTACATGTCTGGCGCGACTGGTGGCGATCCGGTGACCGGGCAGCTCGTCAGCGGCGGTTTTGAGCCGGAGATGAGGCAGATCATGACGAACCTGCAGACGGTGTTGAAGGCCGCCGAGATGGATCTGACCAACGTCGTCGCAGTGACGGCGTATCTGGCGGATATTGCAGACTACAACCGCTTCAATACCATCTACCGTGAATATTTCACCGTCGCACCGCTGCCGACGCGTTCGACGGTGGCGGTGAGCGCACTGGCGCGCAGCGCACGCATCGAGCTCACGATGACGGCGGTGCGGACGGGGAGGTAGTGCAGCGGCGGCGAGGCTTGGGAGGTGGACCTGGCACGCATCACGGACGGCGCCGGACCACCAATACCGTATCAGACTCACCTGCGCGTTCCAACCGCACCGTGAACGGAAGGGTATAGGGCGCATCGATGCGCACCGCGACGGTATCAATCGAGACTCTGGCGATGCACACGAAGTCGGGCGAGGGAACCCCGACCTTCTGAAACACCGTCACGCGGACCCCGGCGGCTTCGCGCACGACACGTTGATGGACGGGTTCGCACGCGCCGCGCCAGAACACCCCCACGATGTCGAAACTGGCAGGTGAGACGACCTCCGCAGGAACGCGGACCGATTCCAGCGTGATGGTAAGTTCCTCATCGGGCGCCGTGGCGTCGGCGCAGGCGACAAGAGCAGCGCAGACAGCGAGGGCACAGAACATTCGCCGTGAAGAGTGTGAATATGACACGCTGCAACTCCTGGTTGGTGACATCCTGCGTACTCGATTGCCAATCCCTCAGTCACATCCGACTGCGACGAATCAGAACATCCGCGAGCGCCGGCAATACCTGCGTCCCTGCGCGACTCGCCGTGATCAGCGTACCATCGCGCAGCACGACGCTCAACCGCCCGGCATCGAACTCGCGTGGTGTGACGGCAGATGCGCGGGCGGGGCGTGGCTCACGGTCGCCATGTCGTGCGGTTTGCGTGGCACTCCGAGCGCCGCGAGGACGTGGGGACCTGCAAAGGGACAAGCGGGTGAGTCAGGTCTTGCCCGGATGGAACCTCGATGGCATCCGCACTGCAGGGCCTGCCGTCTCCAGCATCCGGATCGTTGGCTGACAGACTGTCGTACGTGACGAATCTTTCGTCACGCGTCGTCCGTCGTGCGCTGCAGGGACCCCTGCACCGCCCGCCTCCTTCCGTGTCTCCGAGACCTCCAAGATGACCATACGATCGACGCTGGCGTCGCTCCTCCGCGTGACGCCCCTCTGCCTGTTTGCTGCCGCGAGTGCCGGCGTACCCGGGCTTCGTGCGCAAGCGACCGCCGAGCGACAACCGGCGACGGTGTTCAGAAATGCGAGAGTCTTCGACGGATTGCGCGTGCGCGAACAGACGGACGTGCTGGTGCGCGGTAGTCGCATCGTGGCCGTGGGTCGTGCACTGCGTGTGGCTGGCGCACCGGGTACGACGACAGAGATTGATGCGAAGGGCAAAACACTGCTGCCGGGCCTGATCGACGCGCATGCTCACGCGTTCGGAACGGCGCTGCAGGCGGCGCTGGCGTTCGGAGTGACGACGGAACTCGACATGTTCACCGATCCGATGTTTGCGCGAACGATGCGCGCCGAACAGGCTGCAGGAAACGTTGCGTCACGCGCAGACCTGTTCTCGGCCGGCACGCTGGTGACGTCACCGAAGGGGCACGGCACCGAGTACGGGTTCGAGATTCCCACCATCGGGCGCGCAGACAGCGCACAGGTTTTCGTCGACGCCCGAATCGCCGAGGGATCTGACTACATCAAGATCGTGCTCGACGACGGACGGCCGTACGGCATGAGTATCGCGACGCTGGACACGAGTGTGGTATCGGCGGTGATCCGGGCGACACACGCCCGGAAGAAGCTGGCCATTGTCCACATCGGCTCGCTCGCCGACGCGCGCGCCGCCATTGTCGCTGGCGCCAACGGCCTTGCACACCTGTTCATCGACTCGCAGCCGGATGCGGAATTCGGACGCTTCGCAGCGTCCCATGGTGCGTTCGTGGTGCCGACACTGGGCGTCCTTGCCAGCGTCAGCAACGTGGGCGTTGCCGCTCCGTACGCTCGCGACCCGCAGGTGGCGCCGTATCTCGATGCCACCAGCGCCGCAGCTCTCGCGCAGACCTTCCCGCCGAACCCGAACTCGCCGCCGCGACTGTACGATGCGGCGGAAGCGACGGTCCGTCAGCTGAAGCGGGCCGGTGTGCCGATTCTCGCCGGTACCGATGCGTCCAATCCCGGCACGGCGCACGGCGCGTCGATGCAACTCGAACTGTCACTGCTCGTCCGCGCGGGGCTGACGCCGGTCGAGGCATTGATCGCGGCAACGAGTGCACCGGCGCGCGCTTTCGGATACCTGGATCGCGGGCGCATTGCACCCGGACTGCGCGCGGATCTGGTGCTGGTTGACGGTGATCCGACACAGGATATCGCGGCGACGCGTGCAATTGCCGGTGTGTGGAAGGGCGGCGTGGCGTTTGACCGAGCAGCGTACGCGGCCGCCATCGCCGCCGCACGCGCCGCCGCCAGCCGTGCGCTGCAGCCGGGAGTGATCAGCGACTTCGAGTCGGGCATGGGCGTCCGCATGGGATCCACGTGGTCGACGACCAGCGACGCGATGTTCGGCGGCAAGTCGTCGACGACCATGGACATCACCGCGGGTGGTGCCGAAGGGAGCAGCAAGTCGCTGCAGATCCGCGGCACGGTCGGAGCAAAACCCGCCAACACGATTGTGGCCTGGTCTGGCGTGCTCTGGTCACCGAAGGCGCAGATGTTCGTCGCCGGCGATGCGTCTGCGTCGAAGGAGTTCCGCTTCTGGGTGCGCGGTGACAGTGGCAGCTATCAGTTCATGGTCTACGTGCAGAGCAGGGGCAACACGCCGACGATCAAGTCGTTCAGCGTGGATGGGACGTGGCGCGAGATTGTCATGCCGTGGAGCGAGTTCGGCACCGATGCGCACGACCTGCTGGCCGTGATCATTGCTGCGGGCCCGAAAGAAGGGCCGTTCACCGTGCAGTTGGACGGCATCAGGTTGCGGTAGCGACGCTGGGCGTCTGCCGTTACCTCGGCGCGTTGACCATGACCGTCGGAGCACTCCGGATCGTGAGTGGTTCCCAGATCATCTCGTAACCTGAACCCTTCCTCTCCAGGCGCCCAACGCGCATACCAGTATTGTTCGCATCGTTCGGCTCGCCCGCCGCGACGATTCGCGCCGTGACAGTGAAGGACTTCCCAAGCTCGAGGCTGACAGTCGTCTGCCCGCTGCCTGTGAGGACGCGACCTTGGACATATGTCTGCTCTCCGGGCCCGATACTTCCGAGGATCTTGCTGGGCGCAATGCGGAACGTGCCCGACGCGACGGCCGAACGGGTGCTGCCCCCGCTCGATGAACGCGGGACAACGCTCACCCCTCCTGATGGACGCCCCGCTCGCGCGGGTGTCGAGGGGCCAACAATGTCCCGGAGCGTAAAGGAGTATTCCACCGTGCCGCTCGACGACCACCGCACATTCCCCTGATTGGTCAAAGTGACCCCCACCTCCAGAAAATCCGTCTGCA
>Ga0105049_10000729_pt1 | contig 37177 bp, 32 predicted proteins | sample MAT06_FD_78087 | JGI IMG/M metagenome (GOLD analysis project Ga0105049, IMG submission 78087) | Freshwater microbial communities from Lake Fryxell liftoff mats and glacier meltwater in Antarctica - MAT-06 | ecosystem: Environmental > Aquatic > Freshwater > Ice > Liftoff microbial mat | place...
CCGCGCGTCTTCTAACACGGAGCCCAGATTTTGATCTTTCGCGAAGTCGAAGATCGCGACCTTATCTTGCAAACCAGAAAAGGAAAGGTGGAGGCCTATAACCTCCTCATTTCCCGCTGGGAGAAGCGTATCTACAACTACGTCCTCCGGCTGGTGCGGAATCGTGAGGACGCCTTGGATCTGACCCAGGACGTGTTCATGAAGGCGTACCAAAACATGAACAAACTCGACGATGTGGAGCGGTTTGGACCTTGGCTGTTCCGCATCGCACATAACGAGACGTTCTCCTTGTTGAGGCGGCATCGGCCGGACCGCGTGGAGCTGAACGAAGCCATCGCGGAGGACCCCGGTTCCTCCCCTTTTGAGAGTGGGGGAGGTCGGCTGTTGCCCCTCGAATTGTCCGTGGCGGTAACCGCGGCGCTCACCCGGCTGAAGCCGGAGCAGCGCGAAACGGTGATGCTGAAGGTGTTTGAGGGCTTTAAGTTCGAAGAGATCGCCGAGATTCTCGAGACGCCCGTCTCCACTATCAAATCCCGCCTCTACACCGCATTTGACCTTTTGAAAGACGTATTGGCGCCCGCAGGCAAACAGTTGGGGAAGACGGTATGAGTGACATCGATTTAAAAGCCTATCTGTTCGGCGAATTGGCCGAAGAAGAACGACGCCGGGTAGCGGCGCAACTGGAGAAGGACCCGGCCCTGAGGGCGGAGTACGCCCGGCTCGAACAGACGCAAGCCATGCTCGGCTTCGTTCAGGACGAAGAGCTGCCCCGGCGGATCGCCTTCGTTTCGGATAAGGTATTTGAGCCATCGTGGTGGCAACGCTTCCTGGCGTCGGGTCCGCAATTGGGCTTTGCTTCGGCGGCCTTGCTGGCGCTGGCAATGGTGGGCCACGGCTGGCTGTCGCGGCCCGTGGCGCCGGCGATGCAAGCGGCGAAGTTCGATGAAGCGGTCGTGCGCCAAGTGGTGGCGGCGGAAGTAAGTCAGCGGATGAACGACGTCCTGCGGCAAGTGAGTGATGTGCCCAACTCCGACGTCAAGACCGCCCAACTGATCGCCGTCGCGATGAAACAGGCCGAAAAGCGCGCCGAGCTCGACCGCGCGGCCGACCGGCTTACGATCGAAGAGAATTTCAACTTACTGCGGCGTTTGATCAGCCGTGACCAAGTGGCCAGCTACCAGCGCCCGGCAGGTGAACGATGAAACGCCTCTTCCTCGTTTGCCTGCTGGCCCTCCCGGCATTTAGCGACAAACAAACCGTCGACCGCAACTTACTCGGTCAACTCGAGCAAAGCTGCAATAAGCGCATCGAAACTTTGTTTGACGACCCATACATGTTGCTTGGGCTCACGCGCGGCGTCTATCTCGAAGGCTACGGCGTGGTGCTCTCGGCCGAAGTGAACCTGGCCATCACTCCCGGCGCTACGCCGTTTCGCATGGCCATGACGGACGAAGAAAAGGCCGCCTTGCGCAAGAAAAAGCTCGACCGTTTGCCGGGCCTGAAGCAAGCCATGCGCGACGTGCTGATAGCCTCGGCCAAGACTTTACAACCTATGCCGGCCAGCGAGCAAGTGGTGTTGGCGGTCACGCTATTGAACCGGTCTTTCGAGCAGACCCAAGGCCTGCCCTCGCAAATCGTGATGCATGCCCCGAAACAAGCCTTAGCCACGGGCGCGGCGGCGATCCAAGTGCGGGAGTACTAAGTGCGCCTGGGCGAGTTACTGCTCGAGCGTAAATTCATCACCAGCGATGACCTTGAACGCGCGCTCGAAATTCAAAAAGAACGCGGGGAGAAGTTGGGGAAAATTCTCGTCGACCTGGGTTTCGCCGCCCAACGCGATGTTTTGGCCACTTTGGCTTGGCAGTTGAACGTCCCTCTGGTGACCCTGGATGGGCCGCTGCTGGTGACTCCCGAAACCGAGAAGCTTTCGGCGAGATTTCTGCGACAATCTCGCGTGCTGCCGATCGCCCAGGACGATGCCGGGCTTATTTTGGCGATGGCCGATCCGCTCGACTTTGAGACGCTGTCGGTGGTGCGCGCGACTACCGGCCTGCGCGTGCGACCGGCACTTGCAGCCGAAGGCGAATTGAGCGAAGCGCTCGACAAATATTATGGCGAATCGGCCAAGCGCGACGGCGACTTTGAGGGCGATGGAATGGAAGCCGCGGCCGATCTCGAACAACTGCGCGACATGGCCAGCGAAGCGCCGGTGATCCGATTGGTGAATGCCACGATCGCCGCGGCCGTCGAGAAGCGGGCCAGTGATATTCACATCGAGCCCTTCGAAAAAGAGTTCCGCATTCGCTTTCGCATTGACGGTGTGCTGCAGGAACAAGAACTGCCGCCCAAGGAGATGAAGGCCGCCATCATCTCGCGCGTGAAGCTGATGGCGAAGCTCAATATTGCTGAGCGCCGCCTGCCGCAGGATGGCCGCATCAAGATCAAGGTGCTGGGCCGGGAAGTCGACTTACGCGTGTCTACTTTGCCCACGCTCTACGGCGAAAGCGTCGTGATGCGCCTGCTCGACCGCTCGCAGGGTGACTTTTACGACTTACAAAGCCTCGGGTTCGACCAGCACATGCTGGATCGCATGACTTACTACACTTCGTTGCCGCATGGCATTCTCTTTGTTACTGGACCCACGGGTAGCGGTAAGTCCACCACGCTCTACTCGGCGCTCAAACGAATTAACCAGCCGGACAAGAAAATCATTACGATTGAAGATCCGGTGGAATACCAGATGGACGGCATCAACCAGATCCACGTGAATCCGCAGATTGGCCTTACGTTTGCGTCGGGCTTGCGGCACATCGTGCGTCAGGATCCGGACGTGATCATGGTGGGCGAAGTGCGCGACCGCGAAACGGCTGACGTGGCGATTCGTTCGGCCCTTACCGGCCATTTCGTATTCTCCACCCTGCACACGAACGACGCGCCCAGTGCCATCACGCGGCTGACCGACATGGGAGTCGAGAACTATCTGATTTGTTCGTCCCTGGTCAGTGTACTGGCGCAACGCCTGGTGCGCAAGATCTGTCCTCGATGTAAGCAGCCGGCCGGCAAACATCTTACTCCTACCGGTGACGAGATCGACGTCTTTAAGGGCCAGGGTTGCGAGTACTGTATCGGGACAGGCTATCGGGGCCGGCTGGGAATTTTTGAGTTGATGGAGATGAACGAAGAGATTCGTCGCCTGATTATGCGCAATTCCGATGCCAGCATCCTGGTGGATGCGGCGCGGCGCAACGGGATGCGCAGTTTGCGAGAAGATGGCTGGCAAAAGGTGGCCGCCGGCGTTACCACCGCCGAAGAAGTAACTCGCGTGACGCAGGAATTCTAACTTGACGAGCTTCTACTTCAAAGCCGTCGCCCCCGATGGGCAAGTCCGCACCGGAACCTTTCCGGCCGAAACCGATAAGCGCGTCGCCGCGGAATTGCGCCGGCAGGGACTTACTCCGGTCTATATCGGCGCGTCGCCGCAGCGCTCAGCCTTTGATTTGAAGATGCCCGAGTTTGGCGGCGGCCGTCGCAAAAGTGTGTTGTACTTCACGCAAGAGTTAGCCACTTTGCTGAGCGCCGGTGTGCCGCTCGATCGGGCGCTTTCGATTTCGAACGAACTCACCGAGCAGAAGTCCTTTCAAGTTGTCGGCGCCGAAGTGCTGCGGGCGATCAAAGGTGGCAAGACGATGGCCGACGCTTTGGCGGCCCATCCGGCTTACTTCAGTGAAATCTATGTCAATATGGTGCGGGCCGGCGAAGCCTCGGGCCAGTTACAAACGATGTTTGACCGTTTGGCCGAGTTTGAGAAGACCCGCGACGAGTTACGCGGTTACGTGGTTTCCGCCCTGGTGTATCCCGCGCTCCTGGCTACGGTCGGCTTCTGCTCGGTCATCGTGCTGCTGTATTTTGTGGTGCCACGTTTTGCGCAGGTCTTTCAAGAATCGCGCATTGCCATGCCGCTGCCCACGCAGATCATGCTGCAGGTGAGCCTCTTCGTCCGGACTTACGGCTTATTCCTGCTGATCGTGGGCGCCGGTTCTCTCGCCTCCTTCCTCTATTACATCCGCACGCCGGAAGGGCGCTTGTGGTGGGATACCTCGCGTTTGAAGCTGCCGGTGTTGGGCGATGCGCTGCGCAAGATGGAGACGGCCCGGTTTGCGCGGGCGATGGGGACGCTGGTCGGCAATAGTGTGCCGCTGGTGCAGTCCATTCAAATTGCCGGCGCCATCATGACTAACAAAGTAATGGCGAATGCATTGGGCCCGGTGATGCAAGGCGTGAAGCGGGGCGAAGGTATTGCCACGCCGATCAAGCGCTCGGGAGTATTTCCCTTGTTGGCGGGCCACTTACTCACCGTGGGCGAAGAGACGGGCCGCCTGGACGTGATGTTTCAGCGCATGGCCGAGATTTATGAGACCGAAACCAAGGCGGCGATCAAGCGATTTACTTCGCTGTTCGAGCCGTTGGTAATTTTGGTGATGGGCCTGATCATCGGGGTGCTGATCATCAGCATGTTGATGGCGATTACGAGTATCAATGAGGTGGCGATATGAGACGACGAGCCGGCAATAGCGGTGTGACGTTGATTGAAATGCTGGTGGTGGTCACTATCATCAGCGTGTTTTTGTTAGTGGTGGGCCCGAAGTTACTGGGCCAGGGCGATAAGGCCCGCCAGACGGCGGCCCGTCAGCAGCTCCAGAGTTTTGAACAAATGCTGGCGGCTTACAAACTCGACACGGGTACGTTTCCCTCGAACGAAACCGGGCTCAAAGCCTTGCGCGATAAGCCGGCCAATGTGAATAACTGGAGCGGACCTTATAGTGCGAAGGAGATTCCTGTCGATCCGTGGGGCAACGGCTATCTCTATAAGTTCCCCGGTGAGCATGGTGACGAGCCGGACATCATCTGCCTGGGCGCCGACGGTCAGCCAGGCGGCGAAACCATCAATGCGGACATTGTGAGCTGGAAGTGACCTGGGGCAGATCAGCACAATCGGGAGTCACTCTCCTTGAGATGCTGGTGGTGGTGGGGATTGTGGCGATCATGATGGGCGTGAGTTACCCATCGATTTCCGCCAGCGTGGACTCGGTCCGCCTGGCCACCGCGGCTGACTCTACCGCGGCCTTCCTCAACTCCGCCCTAAACCGCGCCGAGCAGCGTCACCAGGTACTTGAGCTGACGATCGCCAAGAAGCAAAACCAGATTGCGCTTCGCTCCGCTGACCCGACCTTTCTGCGTAAGCTCGAGTTTCCCAAAGGTATCCGTATTGGAGAAGTGTTACCCACCATCTTTGCGGGCGAAGAAGAGGCGCGGGTTTTCTATCTAATCCCCGGTGGCGCGGCGCCGCGCGTGGGCGTGCAGTTAGTGAATCACCGTGGCGCCAAGCGCACCGTGCGCGTGGACCCCATTACGGGCGCGCCGGAGGTTTTACGCGAATGAGGCGCGGATTTACTTTACTCGAAGTGTTAGTGGCCACCACGATTATGGCTATCGCCGTTACCGCTCTGGTGAGTAACTTAACCGGATCTTTGCGGAACCTGGACCGGCTGACGCAAAAGGACCGCGCTGCCACCCTGGCCAAGCGCAAGATGGAAGAGTTTCTTCTGAATCCCGCTTTACCTCACTTCCAGAGCCTCGCCGGCCGTTGGGATCCGCCGCATGCCAATGACCGACAAGGTTGGCAATTACGAGTAACTCCCTTCGACGTTCCGCCCACCGCCGGACCCGGTGCATCGGTGCTCGATCGTCTGGAACTCGAAGCCTGGTGGACGGATGGCGCCGTCCGCCGCGCGTTTACCCTGGTGGCTTACCGGCCGGGCGTCCTTACCGAAGCTGACCTGATCGCCCCTGGAGTGGTGCGCGAATGAGACGCGAAAAAGGCTTTACCTTACTCGAGGTGCTGATGGCCGTCACCTTAGTCAGCCTGATGTCGGTGGGTATCGTTTATGCGATGCGGGCGGGTTTTACCACGATGAGTAAGACCAATGCGCGGGTGGCGGAAGAGCGAAAAATGCTGGGTGCGCACCGCGTGCTCGAACAAATGCTCGCGAACCTGATGCCGGCCAGGGCGGATTGCCATGGCGGTAATCCGCCGAAAATTCTGGCGCAGCAGTTCTTTTTTCAGGCCGAGCCCGAAACCTTGCGCTTCGTCAGCACTTACTCGCTCGATGAAGCCGGACGCGGATTGCCGCAGATCATCGAGATGCAAGTAATTCCGGGTGACCGCGGCGAGGGCGTGCGCCTGATCGTGAATGAGCATGTTTATGCCGGGCCGCTGAGCGCCGGACAATTCTGCCTGGGTCCGGTGCCCGATCCGCGCACCGGCGGCTTGCGCAATGGTTACGTGCCGGTGGAGGCTTCGCGCCGCTCGTTCGTGCTCGCGGATCGATTGGCCAGTTGCCGGTTTCTGTACCGGCGGGCGCTGCTGCAGCCGCCATTTGAAGAGTGGCTCGACGAATGGGTGACGACTCCTTCGCCCTTGCCCAGCGCCATTCGTATTGAGATGCAACCGTTAGCCGGCGAAAGCGGCCGGCTGCGCCATTCGCCGGTCACCGTGCCTTTGCACTTCCGGCGCGACTTTGGGGAGCGCTATGAGGACAAATAGTCGCCGGGGCGCTGCGCTGATCTCCGTGCTTTGGCTGACGGCCGTCCTGGTGGCGATCGCCTTCAGCGTGTCGACCACGGTGCGTGGCGAAATTGAACGCGCCACCACATTGAGCGAAGGCATTCGCTGCCAGTTTCTCGCCCGCGCCGCGATGGACCGCTTCTTCCTCGACTATCAACGCAACGGCAAGCGCTTCTTCACCGCCGGGCCGGTGTATCGCTACTCGTTTCCCGAAGGCGAGTCTGTGGTGGAGTTAGTGCCGGAGACGAGTAAGTTGAATTTAAATTCGCTACCCGCCGAGGGTTTGGCGAAACTGCTCGTGTCCCTGGGGCAACGGTTCGACCAAGCCGAAATCCTCACCGCCGCGATTGTCGACTGGCGCAGTGCGCCGGATCCTGGGCAGGTGAGCCCGTTTGACGCCGGATATCTTGAGCGGGGTCCGACTTTTCTGCCCCGCCACGCGTCATTTCAAGACGGAGAGGAACTTCTGCTCGTGCACGGGATTACGCGTGAACTCTATTTCGGCACTCTGCGGCGCAACGCGGTGGGTGAACTGGTGCCCCAGGGCGGCCTGAAGGATTGCCTTTCGGTCTACGGCACGAACGCCCAGGTGGACGCGCAGTCGGCGAACCCGGCGGTGATGTTGGCGCTGGGCGTTTCCGAAGACGGCGTGCGGCGGATTATGGAGATGCGGCGAGTGACGCCGCGGTTCGATCCGACGGAATGGTCCCTCTTGCGCGAGTCCTTAGGGTCGGCAGCGGGGGGTTTAGGCTTAGGTGGCAAGAGCATGTTCACGCTGCGCGCGACGGCCCGCTTGCGGCAAGGTCTCACGCTATCGGATACGCGGCGCAGCGTCGCGGCTTTGATTAAGTTCGACCCCAAGCCGATGGTGGCCTATCATCTGTTGCGCTGGGAAGACAACGTGTTGGCGGACCCGATCTGGTGAAGCAGGACTTTCTGAACTGGTTTAATTTTGGCACCGGCGTCGGCCTCGAAATCGAAGCCACCCGCCTGCGTGTGTCGATCGTGCGGGTGCGGCCGGCCGGCGCCGAGCCGGTGGCCACGCATCAGATCGAAAACTACCTGGAGCGCCCGGCCGCCGAGTGGGGCGCGGAGTACGCGGCGTTTCTGAAGAAACATGGCGTTAGCCACACGGCGGCTTACGTGGTGATGCCGCGGCAAGAGTCGATTGTCCGGGCGCTGAATTTGCAAGGCGTGATCGACCGCGATTTGGCGTCGGCGGTTAGCTATCAACTCGATGGCCTGCACCCTTACGGCGATGAGGAGGCGGCCTTTGGCTATGCTCGCCTGGGCGAGTCGCCGTGGGTGTTGACGGCGATCGCCAAGCGCGAGACGCTCGCCTTCTACACAACCTTGTTTGCCGAAGCCGGCGTGGCCGTGGCCAACGTATCGCCGTCGGCGCCGCTGATTTGGGCGGGCTTGCGGGCACTGAACGATCCCCCTCCGGGTGGCTTGTTGCTGTGGGCAGAGCGGGAAGCGGCGGATGGCCCGGTAGTGGAGGTGTACGGCGAAAGCGAGAGCCGCCCCTGTTATTCGGTGGCTTTCGACCAGACGCGCCTCGAAGACGCGGCCCGTTTGCGCTCGCTGGCCACTTCCGAACTGCGGCTCGATGCCGCCACGGAACCGCAACCGTTGCCGGACCTTGCCCTTACCGCCGCCATCCTCTCCGCCGTGCCGCGCCGGGCGCTGAAGCTCAACCTGCTACCGGAATCGGAGCGCACCTCATCGTCGCGCCTGTGGCTGGTGCCTACCGTTTTCCTAGTCGTGGTGCTGGCGCTGCTGACCACTGTCTACGGGATGCAGCAGAATTATCAGAACCAGAAGCTGCTCGAACGGCTGCGGAAGGAGATTGTCCGCGTCGAGCACTTCCAGGCGGACTCGGCCAAGCTCGAAGCCGACGTCGTCGCCTCCCGCGCCCGCATCGCCCTGCTGGACTCGATGCGCCAACGCACGCCCGAGGACCTCGACACTTTGCTGGAACTCACTCGCATCCTGGCGCCACCCGGCTGGCTGATGTCGCTCGACCTCACGCGTCAGAACGTCGCCGTCGCGGGCGAGGCCCCGCAAGCCGATTCGCTGCTCCAAACGCTGGACGCCTCGCCGCGCCTGAGGGATTCGCAGCATTTGATGCCGGTGGTCCGTTCGCAAGGGCTTGACCAATTCCGGATCCGTTCGGTGCGGAAAACGCCCACCATTGTGCCCGGGGTAGCTGAGGTGAAGGCCGAGGTGAAAAAGTGAACCTCAACCAGCGCGATCGCCGCGCCGTGGCCCTGCTCTCCGTCTTTTTACTCCTCTCCGGCGTCATCTATTGGTGGCCGCAGGAAACGGGAAGCGTGAATGCGGCGCCGGTGACCGCCGACGAGATTGAGCTGGCCGAGAAACGGCTGTTGCGTTTGCGGCAAATCGGGACCACTTTGCCCGCCAAGCGCGAAATCGCGGCTAAGGTCGCCGACGAAGTGAAGGGCCGCGAGAAGGGGCTCATCGCCGGCGACACGGCGGCGCAGGCGCAAGCTCAGCTGTCACAGGTGCTGCGCCGCGTGGGCCGTTTGCAAATGCCGCCGCTGGAAGTGCGGACGGTGGATGTGGGCCTCGTGAGGCCCTTGGGCAGCGACTACGGCGAAGTGGCGGTGACGGTGGCCTTTGAAGGACAGATCGATCAGTTGGTGAACTTCTTGACGGACTTAACGCGACAACCCGAAACCCTCGCCACCAGTGACGTGCGCGTCGGGGCCACGAACGAGAAGAAGAAGAGCTTGCGGGCGCAGTTGACCGTTTCCGGGGTTGTTTCTCGCGGCCTGGTGCCGGACCCGAAGAAGGCGGGCCGTTTATGAAGCGCCGCATCCTGTTTCTGAACCTGCTGCTGCTCGGCGCCGCCGGCTGGTTGGCTTACGAAATTCGGCAGAATTGGCTGGCCGCCCAAGCGTTGGAGCGCCGGCTACTGGCCGCCGCACCGCCGAAGGTGACGCTGCGCGTGCCGCCGGCCGCGCCCGTGCCGGTGATCGCTCCCGCGGCTGGCTATGCTGACCTCGCGATGAAGACCTTGTTCGCTAAGGACCGCAATCCGAACGTGATCGTCGAGCCGCCGCCGCCGCCGCCCCCGCCGCCGCCCGTGCCGCCGTTCCCCTTTTCCTACGGCGTGCTTGACTTGGGCGATGGTCCGCAGATCGCGATGGCGCCCCGCGGCGGCCGGCAGAAGTTCTATCAGACGGGCGACCAGGTGGGCGAGTTTAAGCTCGCCGCCATTCGGCCGGATAGCGTCGTGCTCGAATGGCAGGGCAAGACATTTGAGAAAAAGTTATCCGATTTGGCGGACCGCAGCGGCGGCGCCGAAGAGAACCGTACGCCTACGGCGCAGAGCAATCAGCCACCGATCTATAACGCGCCGCCGCCGCCGCCAATTTCGGTGAAGGGAGAAGCGGCGCCCGGCGCGGTCGATATCGGCGGTGGGATCCGTAGTTGCAACGCCGGCGATTCTTCGGCGAACGGCACGGTGGTGGGCGGCATGCGCAAAGTGATCACGTCGAGCCCGTTTGGTTCCACTTGCCGTTGGGAACCGGTCCGGTAGAAGAAAAAACAGGAGAAAACCAAAATGTTTTATATGGGAATGATACTCATGATGACGGTGTCGGACTTGAGCCAGGCTGCGCCGGGGGCGAACGGGGCGAAGAAGGCCCCCCCGAAGGCGCCCGTCGTGGCCGCCAAGCGCGCTATTGCGCCGCTCACTGTGCCGCTAACTGTGCCGCTAACTGCGCCGCTAACTGTGCCGCTAACTGTGCCGGCGAACGCCGTTTCGTCGGGCCCCAACCAATGGACGCACACCGATGCCGAGCGCAAAGAGTGGATCTACCGCCAGGGTCCGTTTGGCCTGACGCGCGCGCCCAGGCAGGCGGCGGCGCAAAACGCCTCGCGCTTGCACGAAGGCATCACCGTCATTGAGCAGGGCGATCAGGTACAGTTCAGCCGCCAGGGTCCCTTCGGTCTGACGCAGTGGACCAAGAAGCTCGACGAAGTGAATGAAGTGGAGCGTACCGCGATTGAAAAGTCTCGTGCCGCTAAGTCAAAGCAGTAGCGGAGCGTTATGAAGAGATTCGTCCCGACCTGGCCGTTCAGCTTGATGTTAGCGGTGGCGATGCTGAACGCTCAGAATCCGGTGGCTCAGGCTCCGGTGGCTCAGGCTCCGGTGGCTCAGGTTCCGGGCGCGGCCCCCATCACCCCGCTGCCCCCGGCGCAGACGGCACCCCAGCAGCCGCCGCTTGCCAGCATGGTGCTCAACCTGCCCAACACCTCCTTGCGGGAAGTGATTGACCTATTGGCCAAGCGCCTGAAGATCAATTACATTATCGACAAACGGGTGAACGGCGAGGTGACCCTGCAGACCTACGGCGAAATCAAGGGCGTCGATGTCCGCAGTCTGCTTGAAACCATTCTGCGCATCAACGGCGCGGCGATGGTGCAGGTCGGCGACATTTTCCGCATTGTGCCCACCGGCGAAGTGATCCGCTTGCCGATCAATCCTTCGCGCGACGCCAAGGACTTGCCGGACGACGATCGCATGGTGATGAATCTCGTGTTCCTCAAATACGTTACCGTGAGCGAAGTGCAAAAGCTGCTCGACCAATTCATGGGCGAGGGCTCCAAGTCGATCGCCTACGATGCGGCGAATCTGCTTATCATTCTCGACAACGCGCGTAGCATGCGCCGTACGATGGAAATGCTGAATCTGTTTGACAACGACGCCTTCGCCAATCAGCGCGTGCGTTTGTTTGAGACGGCCAATGGCCGGCCCACGGATATCGTGAAAGAGCTCGAAGCCATCTTTAAAGGCATCTCGCTTAGCGACAAGTCAAATGGCATTCGGTTTATGCCGCTCGACCGTATCAACACCATCATCGCCGTGGCGCCGAATCCGGGTATCTTTCCGGATGTCGAAAAATGGCTTAGTAAGCTGGATATTCCGGTGAAGGCCCCCGTCGGCGCGACCGACAATTGGGTGTACCGGGTAAAGTACGGCGAGGCCGGCATTCTTTCGCAAGCCGTGACAGCGCTCTATTCCGGCGACCCCTTTGCGATGATGATGCTTTCGCAGATGGGCATGATGTCGAGCTCCGGCGGCAGCGGTTGCAGCGGGGGTGGCGGTGGCGGCCAAGGCGGCTTTGGTGGCGGGCAGGGCGGTTTCGGTGGCGGGCAGGGCGGCTTCGGTGGTGGCGGCTTCGGTGGTGGCGGCTTTGGTGGTGGCGGTTTTGGGGGCGGCGGTTTTGGGGGCGGCTTTAATCCCATGATGGGCGGCATGGGCATGATGGGGATGGGTGGCATGGGCATGATGGGGGCCGGTTACGGATCGCCGTTTGGCTCGGCTTACGGCGCCTATGGCGGCGGGCAAGCCCAAGGGCGCAATCCAATGTCGGCCCCCGGTACCCCCGGCGCCACTGACCAAACCGGTGGCTTCTTGAATCCCAGCCAGAACGGACCGCCCCTGCCGCGCGCTCCGCGCGTGGTGCCCAACCCCTTCGACAATTCACTGCTGATCCAGGGCACTCCCCAGGAGTATGAGCAAATCGTCAAGCTGCTGCGTCAGTTGGACATCGCCCCGCGCCAAGTGTTGATCGAAGCGCGCATCTATGAGGTCACCCTGTCGGGCGCCTTCTCGAGCGGAGTACAGGCCTTCCTGCAGCGCCGCGGCGCTGCCTCCGGCAATCCGACGGACGGCACCAGCGCCAGCCGCCAGTTTCTGGCTACCGCCACCGGCACGGGCGTCAACCTCACCGCCGGACTCTTAGCCGGCCGCAGCCGGGAACTGCTCGCCTTCCTGAATGTCCAGGAGACCCAAGGCCGTTCGAAGACCATCGCCAGCCCCAGCATCATCGCCACCGACAACTGCCAGGCTTCAATCACTGTCGGCACCGACGTCCCCACGCTGACCTCGCAAGCCGTATCCGGCGTCCAGCAGAGCGGCACGTCGCTCTTTACGAATCAGATTCAGAGCCGCAGCGCGGGCGTCAATTTCACGATTCGGCCCAAGGTGTTGCCCAGCGGCATTGTGACGCTCGAGATCAACCAGGACGTCAGCTCGCCGATTCCGCCTTCTCCCGGCGCCGGCATCCAGTCGCCTTCCTTCAGTCGCCGCAATGTCAGTACGCGCGTTACCGTTCAGGATGGCGATACGGTGGCGATTGCCGGTATCATCCAGGAGAATGAGTCGTCAAGCTCGGCGGGAATACCGGGACTGCACAAACTGCCGGTGGTCGGCGCCCTGTTCGGCAATCGTTCGAGTAACAAAGCCCGCACCGAATTGGTGATCTTTATGACCCCTCGCGTCATTTATGACACGAACGATATTGCCGACGCGAGCGAAGAGGTCCGCTCCCGGTTAAAGCGGCTCAATAAGATTATCAAGGAGTAGAGCAACTTCGGTTGCTCCCGACGGGTTACTTTGGAGATTCATGATTTCGCGCTGCCTTTTCCTTGCTTGCTTTGCCGCCATGGCTCATGCCCAGTCCAATATCGCCATCGGCCAGGGTGCGCCCTCCGATGCGATCCGGCAGCGGTTCTTCACGAATTACTATCGGGGCCGCTTCCCAACCCTCACCTCCTTACCCGCACTTACCACGGTGAGCACTTTTGGCGGCACCGGCTTCATCCAGGAGTTTCCTGATCTTACGAAGAATGCCGGAATTCGCCATGCCCTGATTATCGGCAACGCGCTGGTGGACAGCGAAGGCTTCTTTGTCGATACCTATCAGGTGCTCGCCTCCACCTACGCCTACTACCTCAGTGGCGGCTTGGGCTTCACGAACCTGGGCTTCCCCATCTCGGATACCGACATCGTCGAAGTGAAGGACGCATCGGGAGCAACGGTACTGACGTACCAGTACCAGCTCTTTCAGAAGAGCTATGCCCTTTTCGTCTGGAGCGGGCCGCCTGATTCCACTTCCACCGTCACCAACTTTGCCCTCAGAGAGCCTTTTCTCTCCCGCTGGAAGGCGCTGGGGCAGTTGTCGGGCTTGGGTGCGGTGACCGGGGTGGAGACCGCGGTGACCAAAGACGGCGTCACCGCCACCCAGCAGAATTATCAGAACGGCTATTTGTTCAACACGACCGCCGGCCCCTCCGCCGGCCGGATCGTCGGCGTGAAGGAGCCGATCAACCGGCTCTATCGAGACAACGGGGGACCCACTGGCCGTCTCGGCTTGCCGGTGAATGACGAACTCGTCCTCGCCAACGGTCGCCGCCGCCAGACCTTCCAGGGCGGCAGTATTGAGTACGGAATCGGCGAAACACCCGTCCTCCGCAACGCCGTCTTTGCCGTTACCCTCACCTCCAGCGGATCGGTGCGCCTCAATCTGAACGACACCTTCCCCATCCGTACCCAGATCGTCACCAACACCGGCGAAAGCGTCAGCGACCGCGACGTTTCCTGGACCACGTCCAACTCCCGCGTCATCCAGATCCTGGTGCCGCCCAACCAAACCGGCGCGGCCACGCTGCGCGCCGTGGGCGGCGGTAGCGCTTTCGTCACCGCCACCAGCGAAGGCAAAACCTCGTCGCCGCTCACCGTCTTTGTATCCGCTCCCTGTTGCGCGGTGGGCGAAGGCGCCCCCACCGCGGCGCTGCAGCAATCTTTCCTCGATGCCATCGCCCGGAATCGTTTGAACCCTCGCCTGCCCGCCGCATCGCCCGTCCAACGCTTTGGCGCCGGCTATTTGCAGGAATTTGTCGCCATCGACAACGGCGCGCGCTTGGTGCTCGCCAAGCCGGACTCGAGTTCGCTCGCCTACCTGCTCACCGGCGGCTTGCTTAGCGCCTATGAATCCGCCGGCGGCCCAGGCAGTTCCCTTGGCTACCCCGCCAGTGACCCTAGCCCCACCGGCCGCCAGCTCTTTGAAAATCAGGCCGCCCTGGCCGGCGACCCCGTCCGTATCGTCGAAGGAGCCATTCTGACGCGCTGGGCTCAACTCGGGTATGAAGCCGGCGCGCTCGGCAACCCGGCTAGCGGCGTCACCCGCTTTCTCACCTTCAATGCCACCGCCGGGCGCGCGCAGAATTTCCGCAACGGCGCTATTCTGGTGGCCGAAACCGGCCTGCAAGCCAATCGGCCCTACTTTGTCACCGGCGTGGTGGCCGCCAAGTATGCCGAACTCGGCGGGCCCCTGGGCTCGGCCGGGCTGCCGATTAGCGACGAATTTCAGGTCGGCGCCGGTCGCCGTCAGGAATTCGAAGGCGCCACGCTCGACTACACGCCGGGCGAAAACCTGGTTAGCGTCACGCAGAAGGCGCGCCGGCCCACGGTGCTCTCCACGCCCTCCACGGTCGTGGCCGGCAATCGCCTGCGCCTTTCCGTAGGCGGCTTCGCGGAAGGCGCCCAATTGCGCATCTCGATCACTGGCCAACCGGACTTTGTCGTCACCACCGCCAGTGGATCCTACGCCTGGGATGCCTTCGTGCCCACCACCGCCCGCAGCGGTGCGGTGACGGTGCGCGCGGTCGCCATGGGCGTCGCTAACCCGCCCAGCGCCGAAACCACCTACCAGGTGCGCGCCCTGGCCGACATCCGCTTCATTCTCACCAAGGTGCGCGGCGACACCCAAACCGGCCCCCCCGGCGCTGTGCTCCCCGTCGCCCTGCGCGTGTCCTTGAAGGACGAGTTCGGTTCGCCGGTGGTGAATTCGCCCGTCCGTTTCAATCCTTCGCCCGGCGGCACCATCCTGCAACCTGACATCATCACCAACGGCCAAGGCGAGGCCGAAGCCTTCCTGCGTCTACCCGCCGGCGAAGGCGTGGCTTTGGCTACGGCCGAGGCGGGCCGGCAAGCCGTCACCTTCAGCTTTCGCGTCGCCGCTCAGTCGCTGAATAATTTCCCGCGCCTCACCCAGAACAGCGAAGACAAAGTCGGCAATGGTCAGGAGTCGCTGGCGAGGAAAGGCTCCCTGGTCGCCGCGGCGGCCTCGGTGCTGCGTTATTACCAGGGCCGCGGCGAACTGGCCCAACCCAACGGACCTGCCGATACGGTCGTCCTGAATCAATTCCTGCGCGATGCCTGCGTCTTCGACGCCGCCAGTAATCGGCTCTGCGACGCCTTCCTCGCTGCCTTCGACGCCCCGGCCGAGCAGTTGCTTAATCCCTGGCGCGTCGGCCTCTTTACCGGCGGCGGGGTCGACGTTTCGGTCGAACCGGCCTCTACCGAAGCGATTCGCGATCTGGTCGCCTCCGGCTCGCCGGTTATCGCCGTGCTCTCGCTCACCCTCAATGGCCAGCCCGCCGGCGCTCACTTTGTGGTCGCCATGGGGATCGACGGTGGTGGTTCCGCCCTGGTTCACGATCCCAGCCCGGCCTTGAACCGCGCCAATCTGGCCGATTACCTGAATGGCTTTACCAACTCCGCCGGCGCTTGGCGCGGCGTGTTGAAGGGGGCTTTCCGTCTGCTGCCGCGAGCCCCCGCCGGCGGCCAGTTCCTGGTGCAAACCAATGCTGACGTCAGCCTGTCCTCAATTGGCGGGCCGTGCGGCGCGACGCTGGTGCTGCCGCAAGTGGTCGCCGTCCCCTCCGGTGCCCCGCTCGCAACGCCATCGCCCGATGTCCGTTTCCGGGCTTGCCCCGCGCCCGCTGTGTTTACTGACCCCTATCAGCTCGATCTCTCCGGGTCCGGTGCCTATCGCGCGATCTTCACCGAGCTTGGCCAGCCTTCGCAGCGCGTCGCCCTCTCTGCCTTGAGCCCGGCTGCTTATCGGATCTCACGGCCCAGTGGGGGCCAGTTGCTGCTCGCCGCCCAGACGCTCACCACGCGGCCAGAGCAGGTTGTCAATTCGGCTAGCTTCTCCCGGGCGGTCGCCCCCGGCGGCCTGATCTCGATTTTCGGCGCCGGCCTCGCCGGCTCCTCTGGCCTCCCCACCGTCGAAGTCGACGGGGTGCCGGCCTCGGTCAGTTTTGCCTCGCCCTTCCAGATCAACGCCCAAGTACCTCCGGCGACCACCCCCGGTACGTCTACCCTGCGGATTCGCTCGCCCTTCGGTACCGTGGACCAACCCTTACCGGTGGTCCCCGTTGCCCCCTCCGTCTTCGTCCTCGATGGCGGGCTCGGTGCCATTGTGAACCCCGATGGCCGCATCAACTCGCCCACCGCCCCCGCCTCGCGGGGTCAGGTGATCGTCGTTTACGGCACCGGCTTCGGCGTTACCCGGGCCCAAGGGCAATTGCAAGTCGCCGTGTCTCCCCTTACGGCTTTCCTGAACGAACTGGCGCTCACGGTCAACTATGCGGGACTCACCCCGGGTTTCATCGGCCTCTATCAGGCCAATCTATTGATAACAAATGGAATACCTCCCGCGCTCGACTATCGGCTGCTGCTGCGCCAAGCCGGAGAGGAAAGTAATCCGGTTCCGCTGGCCGTGCAATAAATCCTCTCAAAAGTTGACCTGCCTTCCGCTCCTGTGGTTAACTACAGATAGGTTTTTAGGTAGGGTCGCATCTACAAATGCGATCCCAGATCTAAACGCTCTTTTCACGGCGCTTGACATTTCTGTCGAAGCAGTGATAAAAGTACTAGGTCTGCATCCAAGGACCAAAGCGGCATTCATTATGTTCGTGAATCCCGCGAGCACAGAATAGTTCAGTTTCAAAAGAAGAAGTCACACGATTTGAGCTCAGCAAGTTGCACAGTACAACAAGGTAAGTTTTTAGAGGCTCAGGTTGTTAGAGAACTTCTCATCAATTCAAAACAAATTAAATTCTCTCAAGGAGACAGAAATGTCAGATTTTCGTAAATTTGCTTTGACTGTCGCCATCGGTGCCGCTCTTACGGCTTCCGCGGCGATGGCTCAGCTCGGTGGAGTCGGTCCAGTGCCGGTTGCACAAGGTAACACGGCTCCCAACGTGCCGGTTCAGCAGCTGAACTGCGGCGTTTCGTCGGTTCCGTTGACTGTGCGTACGGAAGGATTCTCCGAATTGTTGGGTGACGTAAGGCTCACCTGCAACGGCAATCTCCAACTCAACAGCCGCAACTTCCGGCCCAATACTACGGACACTCCCAACGGTGCCTTGCCGCAGGCTCCGTTCCCGCAGTTGGTTAACATCTCGATCACCCTGTCCACTCCGGTTACCAGTCGCCTGGTTTCGGGTAGCATGACTGAGGCCCTCCTCTTCGTTGGCGGCGCCAACGGTGAAGAAGCCACCAACCCTGCTCCCGGTAGTTCGGTACTCAATCAGAACCCTTGCCCCACCGCGAATAGCAATGGCGTTTGCTCCGCCCTGGTGCAGCTCGATGGACTTAACAACACCATCCCCACCGTTGTTAACAGCCGGCCCACCTCGGTCGGTATCAACACTGGCAGTGCGTCCAGCGAAGCTTCGGCTCCGATCAACGTTTTCCAGGGCCAGTTACAGAACTCGAACACCGTCGTCTTCCTCGCGGTCCCGATCAGCCAGTTCGATTCTACGCAGAATCCTAACATCGCCAATGCCCTCAACAACTTGGTGCTCGCTTTGAGCCCCAGTCAGGTTGCGGTACCCAGCTTGTACACGGGTCAAGTGATCAACGTGCCCTTCACGAAGGTCTACCGCATCAAGAATCTGCGCGGCGCTATCCCCGGCGCGGCTGCTCCCAACGGTCAGGTTTTCGGCTTCCTCTCGATCCAGAATCCGCCCGCCAACCTCCAGTTGAACTCGGCCTCGGCCGTGGTCGGCTTCGTGCAGCAGGGCCTCATCTTTGACCGTCGCAATGCGGCCAATGACGGTGGCTCCTCGGGCATTGGGTTCGCTCAGTGCGAAGACACGAACCGCAACCTCGCGGTTGACGCCAACAGCGGCAGCACCGGCTCCACCAGCAATTCCGGCATCACCCTTCGCTACACAGAAGGTTACGCGAATTCTTTCAAGATTCGTGGCTTCGTGCCCGGATCGACGGAATTCGACCAAAACGATCCCACCCAAATCTATAACTCTGAGTCGGGCTTCTTCAACCAACTGTTCCCTTCTCTCAATGGCTTGAATCGCGCTGGAATCGCCGATCATGGCACCCGGCTTCGCGCCGCTTTCGGTACGGTGCCCGCTAATGTCCGCCTTTTCGTCTCGGTCGCCAATTCCAACACCGCAGTCGGTGCGACGCTGGGTGCGTACGGTATTGTTGCTGACGCCACTGGTGGCAACCAGAGCCCCATCACGGTCCCGGTCTTCCCGACCTCGAGCGCCCTCTTTGGTGCTCTGCCACTGGTTTCTGGCGGGGCGGGTACTTTGACCGGAACGACCGGTTCCACCGTGCCGCCCCTTCGCAACTTCGGCGGATCCTTCATCCCGACCAGCAGCACCCAGGGATTGATTCAGGTACCGCTCACCGGCGGTGCAGGCTCCTTCACTTGGGAAGTCTACTCGGCCGATCCACGCAACCCCGAATCCGCAGTGTTCGCTGTGGTCGCCGCTTTCCGCTTCTCGCAGAATCCGGCCCTCGGAACGGGCACCGTTCAGGGTAGCTTCGCTCCCATCAACAGCACGGCCACCGCCTCGGGCTTCCTGGTTCCGATTCCCCGCTTCCAGGACACCTCGACGCCTGCCACCGTGTTAATTCTCCAGAGCTGCGTCACGAACCTGCTCTTCCCGTTCGTCACCAACATCGCTCCGTTCGACACGGGCTTGGCGATCAGCAACACTTCGCTGTCCAATCCGGGCACGGGTGAACTGTTGGGTAACGCTCCTGCCGCTCAGCAGGGTGCTTGCTCCGTCAACTACTTCGGCTTCACCGGCACCGGCCGTGGCGCTGCTCCGGCTCCCGCCCTCTCTGGCGTGATCCCGGCTGGTCAGACGATCGTTTGGACCTTGTCCGCGGGCGGCGGCGCTCCGTTTGGCACGATCCCGGCGACCCCTGGCTTCCAGGGCTACATCATCGCTCAGTGCGCCTTCCGCTTCGCTCACGGCTACGCCTTTATCTCCGATCTGGGCGCCACCCAGCTCGCTCAAGGCTACCTGGCCCTCATCCTCGACAACCCGCTCTCGACGGGTCGCACCGGCAACTCCGGCGAATCCTTGGGCAACTAGTCCACGGCTCAGCTTTAGCTGTCTTGTAAACAAAAAGCGGAGAGGACTTCGGTCCTCTCCGCTTTTTCCTTTTTCCCGTCCTGGTACTGGACCGCTGTGCTAGGATCTTATTACGCGTCCTGCCTGCGCCAACAGACCCGAGAGTCTAGCGCGCCTCTCCCAAAAGAAATCCCTAAGTGTGAGCAGACCCAAAATGAATACCTCTTTCCGCCAAGCCCTCCTGTTTGTAGCCCTTGCCCTCCCGGCGCTCGCTCAGACGCGCAACGTCATTGTCCTTCCGGCCGGCCCTCCCAGCGACTTGGTCAACCGGAACGCCACTATCCTCAACTCCGACACTATGACCGTCATCGGCACCGTAGCGGTCGCCAACGATGCTTATAATGCCTTCACCCTGCCGAACGGTACCAAATCCTACGTCGTCGGCCGTGGCGCCAGCAACACCGTCACCGTTCTGAGCAACGCTTCCAGCGGCGTCACCGTCCTCAAGAGTCTTGACCTCCCTGCTGGCTCTACTGATGCCTACCTCACCCCGGACGGCCGCCGCCTCCTGCTGGTGTCCCTCAACGAGTCCTTCCTTACCATCATTGAAACCTCCAACGACACGGTTCTCCTTCGCGTGCCCCTTACCGCCCCTGCAAATAGTGTCGTCAGTAACTTCGAATCCAGTCGCGCCTTCACGTCTTCGCCCAATGGCGCGGTGGTCACCGCCGTTGACCTTATCACCAATGCCGCCATCGGCACCCTTACCGTCCCCAGTGAAATCGCACCCCTCGCGAGCGGGTTGGGCGTAGCCCCCAACGGCTTCATCTATCTCAGTGCTGTCAATCGGTTGTTCGAAATTGATCCGCGCCTCGTCCAACTCACCCCTGGCGGGGCCATCGTCTTGACCGGATCCCCTGGCCGGCCCCAATTTACGCCCGATGGCAGCCGGGCGCTGATGAATAATTTCACGCCCATCGCCGGCAACTCCGTCGCTATCCTGGCGGACCTAACTACCCGTACCGTACAAACCGTCACTATACCCGGCCTAATTATCAATCCGCTTCGAGTTGTCTCCAACAATCTGGCGTACGGCTTTGCCACGGCTGGCCAAACCCTCTACAACATCAACCTGAGTCCGTTCACCATCACGCCTGTCGCCACTGCCGGTCTGCCCAGCCCCCTCACCTTCCGCGGCTTCAGTGGTTCGAATGAAGCCCCCCAGAACCGCTTTTTCTTCGTCTCCAGCGGGAATACCGTCTACCGGGTCGACGTCGCCACTAACCTCGTCACCGGCACCCAAGCTCTCACCAACTCCTCCGGTATTCCTGTCTTCCAGCCCCTGCCCTCAATTGCCCCCGTGGCGAATATCTTCGCCTTCAACCAACAGCAGTTCGTCGCCATTAGCGGCACCACGTTGCCGCTTGTCATTCGCGCCGTCGATGCGAATGGTCTCCCTGTCGCAGGCGCGCCCGTCACTTATTCCACGACGTCTAACGGCGTCAGCTTTGCCAATCCCAGTATCTTCACCAACTCCGACGGTTACGCCCAAACCACGGCCACGGTCCCCTCCTTCCAAACCAGTGTCAACCTCGTCGCCACCGTCGCAGGCACGAATACCCAGGTCTTCACCGTCAACGTCGGCTTCAACGTCGGGGGCGGCGGTGGCGCCGGCGGATCGGGAAAAATCCTGGTCTTCGATGGCAACGGCCAAATTGTCTTCTCCCAAGCCCCCACTCCGCGACCCATGCGGGTCCGCGTGGTGGACGGAAACGGCAACCCCGTCGCCACGGCTACCGTCAGGTGGACCATTACCGCGGGCAATGGGACGCTCGCCACCACCGAGACGCTCACCGACGCTGACGGCATTTCCAGCAATCAGTCTTTCGCCGCCTCGCTGATCTTTGGTATCCAGTCCGCCTTCGAACGCGCATCCATCGTAGCCTCTACCAGTCTTGGCAGCGTCACCTTCTCGCACATCATCATCCCGCGGGTCCTCGATGGAATCTCCGGCCCCGGCCGGGAGCCCATCCCCGCTCCCCGCCCCAACATCTTTCAGCTCACTCCCGCTCAGGGAACGCCGGAAATTCGCGGTGCCTCCGGCTCCACCATTAAGGATGCTTTCCGCTATCGCATCAACAGTGGATTTCTCCAAACTTCGGGAATCGCTGGCGTCGGTCTCGAAGCTGTCGCCATTCCCTCGCAAGGTTCTGTCGAAACCGTCGCCGCCCAGACCGCTCGCTGCGACAACAGCCCCGTCAGCGGACCCGATGGTATCGTCTCTTGTGACCTCGTCCTCGGTGGCAGACTCGGCAGCGCCCAAGTCGTGGTATCCGTGGGTGCGTTCCAGTTCTACACCTTCCCCCTGGTGGTCACCCAAGGTGCGCCCAGAAACCTGACCGTCATCAGCGGTAATAACCAGTCTGGCAGTTCCGGTCAGTCCCTCACTCGCGCCCTCGTCGCCCGGATCGATGACGGCTTCGGCACCTTACTTAACTCCATCCCCGTCACTTGGACCATCCAGTCCGGCAGCGCCACCCTCTTCCAGACCATCAACGCCTCGGGCGTCGGCCTCATTCAGGACCCGAACAACTCAGCCAACTCCATCACCAGCTCCGGCCTGGTCTCCACGAACCTCAGCCTCGGCAACTCGCCCGGCGATGTGCGGGTCCGCGTCTCTGTTTCGCCCACCATCTTCGCCGACTTCACCGTCACCAACACCCTGGCCCTCTCCACCCTCACCAAGGTCGATGGCGACACTCAGTCCGCTCCGGTCAGTACCGCCTTCCCGTTGGCCCTGGTCGTCGAAGTCAGGGACACCAACGGCGTCCTGGCGCCGAATGTGCCGGTGGGGTTCACTTCCAACGGCGGCGTCACCCTCTCGGGCTCCGTCGTCAATACCGACGCCAATGGCCGCGCGCGGGTCACTGCCAGCGCTGGTTCAACGGTGGGTCTGTTCACCATAACGGCCTCCAGCAGTACGCTTACCACCATCTTCTCCCTCAACGTGACTCCCCTGGGTCCCACCATCACCTCGATCGTCAACGGTGCCAGCTTCCTGCCGGGGCTGTCGCCCTGCGCCGTCGCCCAGATCAACGGCAGCAACTTCGCCACCGGCGTAAGCGGCACCCTCTCCGGCCAGTCCCTGGTCGGCCCACTCGTCACGTCGCTCAACGGCATCAGCGTCAACCTCGGCGGCGTCGCGGCTCCGCTCTTCAGTGTGAGTAATATCCAAGGCAGAGAAACCCTTTCCTTCCAGGTCCCCTGCGAACAGGCGCCCGGACCCGTTACCCTGGTGCTGCGCTCCGGTTCCACCTCGGTCAATCAGACCGTCACTATCGCGCCCTACTCACCCGGCATCTTCACCACCCTCGATGGTTCGGGTCGGGCCACGATCGTGGCGGTCAAGGCTAACGGGACCTATGTCTCCTCTACCAATCCCGCTGAGCTCAACGAAGACATCCGCGTCTTCGTCACCGGCCTCGGCCAAGGCTCGCCCTTCATCACCACCAACACCCCCGGCACCGGCAATCAGCGCGTGAACGGCTCGGTGCTGATCGGCCTCAACAACGAAGGGATCTCGGCCCGCTTTGAAGACACTATCTACGCGCCTACGCTGATCGGTGTCTACATCGTCACCTTCCGGATGCCCGCCAGCACCACCACCGGCACCGGGCGGCCGTTTGTCATCGCGGTAGAAGGCCCCGACGGCTCGGTCACCTACAGCCAATCGGCTGTCCTCGACGTCCGCTAGTCCCGCAGTTCGCACGCATCAAGCAAGGCCGGCGGAACCGCGATCTGTACTCGCGCCGCCGGCCTTCTTCTATCTCACGGTGTCGATCCGACGTGGCAAAGCCCGCAACGCTCTACTGCTCTGAGATCTGGCCGAAAGCCCGGCGGCGCCGGCTGAGGACGCGCCAAGCCCCGCACATCCGCCCGCAGCGGCAAGGCCCTCTCCCACCGCCCATCGCAAGCCTCCCCAACCACCCTCGTTACTGGACCCCGGGCCGCCGCCGGCCATAGCACCACCAGCATCGCCACCATTGCCAGCCCGCTCACCAGACTGGGAACCCAGCCCGGCGCCCGCTCCAAGGCCACCGGATCGCCAAACACCGCCCGGTTCCAACGTGCTACCGCGGCCCGACCCGGCTCCAGCCGCCGCGAACTCCGCAATATCTCTTCATACTTCATCGCGATACGCTCCTAACCAATCCTTCAACTTGGCATGCGCCCGCGATAACCGCGACGCCACCGTGCCCATCGAACATCCCAACGCCAACGCTACCTCTTCGTACGATAGATCCTCGAGGTAGCGCAGCAGCACCACTGAGCGCAGATTCGGCTCCAGCCGCGCCACTGCGGCCATCACGGCCTCCTCCCGCTCGCCTCGCCCATGCGCCTGCTCCGGGCCCAGCCCAGCTGATCGCCACCGTGCTAAGCCCTCCACCGGCAGGTACACCAGCCGCTTCAGCCTCCGCCGCTCGTCGATCCACTCGTTCACCACAATTCGATACAACCAAGACGTAAAGCTAGCCTCCGCCCGAAACGCACTCACTTCTCGCACCATCTTGATCAGCACCCGCTGCGTAATGTCTTGGGCCGCCGTCCGGCTGCCGCTCGCCCGCATCGCAAAATTGTAGACGCGGCCTTGCACCCGCTCCACCAGCTCTTCGAGCGCCGCCCGGTCTCCCGAACGGCAGCGTTCGAGCAAGGGGGCGTCGACCGAATTGGGGCTCTCTTCCGTCCATCGGGAACTCACGAGATATTCGCTATGACGCACGTCACCCCTATTCTCTTCCACTCCGCCGCGATATTCTCTAGTCATGATCTCCCGGCGTACCCTGTTCGCTCTCCCGTTCGCCCCCCTCGCCCTCCGCGCGAACGACTCTTTCTACCTGCGCTCGCAGGACCACGTCATATTCTATGGCGATAGCATTACCGACCAGCGCCTCTACACCACCTTTATCGAGACCTTCGTCGTCACCCGTTTCCCCAGGATGCCCGTCCGCTTCACCCACTCCGGCTGGGGCGGAGACCGGGTCACCGGCGGCGGCGGCGGCAACCTCGAAACCCGCCTCAAACGCGACGTCTTCGACCAAGGTCCCACCGTCCTCACCTCGATGCTCGGCATGAACGATGGCCGGTACCGCGCCTATGACGCTGCATTGTTTGAAGAGTTCTCCCGTGGCTACACCCGCCTCGTCGACCTGGTCCAGGCCCGCTACCCCGATTGCCGCATCACCCTCATTCGGCCCTCGGCTTATGATGACGTTACCCGCCCGCCGCTGTTCGAAGGCGGCTACAACGCCGTCCTCGTCCGCTATGGAGACTATCTCGCCCAACTGGCTAAAGACCGCCACTGCGACCTCGCCGACCTCAACACACCCTTAGTCAAGACCCTCGAAGCTGCTCAGGCCCAAAATCCAACCCTGGCCCAGCAATTTCTTCCGGACCGGGTCCACCCCCAACCCAGCGGCCATCTCGTCATGGCCCAAGCCCTGCTCGACGCCTGGCGAGCGCCCTCTCTAGTCTCGAACACCGTCCTCGACACCAACCCCCGCAACGTCATCGCCACCGAAAACACCAACGTCACTGACTTGGCCGCCGATGATGCCGTCATCTGGAACCAGCTCGATTGGGCCCTCCCCATGCCCCTCAATCTAAGTGATCCTGCCCTTGCCCTTGCCCACCGCGTCAGTGGCTTCGGCGAACGCCTCAACCGCCAAATGCTCACCGTCCATGGCCTCGCCGCTGGATACTGGCAGCTCTCCATAAACCGAATGCCGATCGCCCGTCTTACGGCCAGCCAACTCCAGGAAGGCGTCAACCTCGCCAACCTCGACACGCCCATGATGGCCCAAGCCCGCCGCGTCCACGATCTCACCATCAAGCGCGCCCGCATCAAACACGCCCGCTGGCGCGAAGTTCAGGTGCCGCTCGAATCCGAAGGCCTCGACAATCGCCTCGCGGTCCTCAACCAACTCGAAGCCATGGCGTTCGAGCTGGAGCGTAATCAACGGCTCGCCGCCCAACCGGTGGAACATGTCTTCAAACTGACGAAGGCAAGTTGATATGATGTCAGTCGTGAACCGCCGACAAGCCTCCGCCGCCCTCCTCGCCTCTCTCGCCAGCCTGCAAGCGCAATCTCCCAATGCCGCACCCCGGCGCAAGAAGGTCCTGTGCATCGGGCAAACCAAGGGTTTCCAGCACGATGCCACCTCTGAGGGCTTGGCCACCATCCTCCGCCTCGGCCACGACACCGGCTACTGGGATGCTTACCTCAAAACCGATACTCAGCTCATCACCAAGAAGAAGCTCACCGGTAACGCCAAGAACCTTGACTACTTCGACGCCGTCTTCTTCATGACCACCGGCGAGCTCGACCTCGACGACGAACAAAAGGCCTCGCTTCTCTCCTTCGTCAAGGAAGACGGCAAAGGCTTCGTCGGCTGCCACTGTGCCATCGACACTAACTACAAGTGGCCCGAATACGGCGAAATGGTCGGGGGCTACTTCGATAGCCACCCCTGGAACACCTTCGAAGCCCCCGTCATCGTGGAGGACCGCAACCACCCCACCATGCGCCACTTCCCCGCCGCCTTCACCACGCTCGACGAAATCTACCAGGTGAAGGACTTCTCACGCGAACGCGTCCGCGTCCTCGCCCGCCTGGACGAAACCAAAATCGACCTCAAGCGCCCCAACATCCACCGCACCGACGGCGACTTCGCCGTGGCTTGGGTCCGCAACTACGGCAAGGGCCGTGTTTTCTACTCCACCTTCGGCCACCACAGCCCCGCCTGGGACCGTCCCGACATGCAGAAGATGTACCTTGAGAGCGTCAAGTGGGTCCTCAAAATGACCGACGGTGATGCCACTCCCCGCCCGCGCGCTTAAATGGCCCAACAATACGACGTCGCGCTCAAGCTCATGTTCCAGCGTTGCACGGGCATCATGTAGCGCAAGTTCTTCGGTTAGCCCGTGGCCGAATGGGTGAATGTACCCGAAATCCGCAATCCCCAGGTTGAGATGCTCGCCCGCGACCGTCCCGACATGCAGAACGAAAGTGGCAACTGGGTCCTCAGAATGACCGACGGCGACGCTAAGCGTTTGGCGGCGCCACCGGCACGGAATCCACCGCCGGCGACACCAAAGACTCAATCCCGCCCGAGCGATAATACTCGATCGTCTGCGGCTGCCAACTGCGGATCACTTCCTGCGCGTGCAGCGCGTCGGCTTCGGTGGAACAATGCACGGCGACAAATCCGGCACCCATCTTGGCCCGCTCTTCACCGCGCATCGCATTGGCACCCTGGGTGTCGGTAAGCCGAGAGAGGATCGACATCACCATCCCCGTCGCGCTCGACCTTAGATCCTCCAGGAACTCGAGCAACTCGCGTGCGGAAATGAACCGCACTCGCTCCCCGGCAAAGCCATCCTGCAACAAAGCCTGCGCTGCATCCTGCGCCGTCGAATAAGAGCGAAAGGACAGGATCGTAAAATCAGTCGGGTAGAACACTCCCATCGAAGTTGGCGCACCCCCGAAAAACTCGGTCAAATTCTGCATCACTGAAGCCTCCTGCGGCAATATCTGCATAGGGCGCACCGGCGCTCCCACTCCAGCATCCTTACTGCACGTGGAGCGCCAAGCGCTGCTACTGCAGTACCCGCAGTTCGAGCTGACGCACCGGTTCTGCCACTTTGGGCCAGGCCCGTCCAATGGCAATAGAGGCCTTGAAGATGGCCCCCACCGGAAGGAAGCCTGCCAGTTTGTGGGCTGCCACCGCCCCCAACGCCATCGACGCGATGCAGCCACACTGCGAACAATCCGGCCTCCCGCCATACTGGCATGGCGTCACCTTGGTCTTTAAATCCGCCGACAGCGTTTGCGTCGTCAGCGAAAACACGCACTCCGCCGGACTCCGGGGCGGGGAAGCGAACTGCTTCAGCATCCCCACTGGCATGTCCAGTTTCGGAAACTGCCGCCGCAGTTCCATCAGGTCCGCTATGGCCTGCATCCGTTCCGCCGGTGTCAGGATCTCCGGCATCTGGTCGCCCACCTGGGGCGTAAAGAAGCTGAACCAAATCTTCCGGATTTCCGCCCGCGGCGTCCAAAACTCCAAAAACTCCCTTAAATAGCCCGGCCGCTTCATCATCTGCCCGGTCACCGTGCTGTGGACCGTGATCTTCTGGTTAGCGATGTTCTTGAGGATACGCTCATAGGTCGCCGGCGCGCGCCGTACATCGTGATCCGGTTGCAATCCGTCGATCGATACCACTACATTCAAATGTGGCATGGTCGCCCATTCTTCCGGCATCGTCCGGAAGGCGCTCGTCACAACCTGCACATGCGTCCCGCGCGCCACTAACATCGGCACCAACGCTTCCACTTCGCGATAGCGTACCAATGGATCCCCACCCACCAACGAGAGATGCAGCGGCTTCAGCCGGTCCACCACCTCCAGCACGCCATCGATCAGTTCCTGGCCCTTACGGTCGCTCAGGCTCCGCAGAGTCACTCCATCGCCACCCAGGTGGGCGTCGTCGTAGGCATAACAACCCGGGCAGCGCAGCGGGCACTCCTTTGTGATCTCGATCGAAAGCGAAGGCTGCTCGCCCCGCAAAATCTTGCCCCACGCTTTTACTACCTCAGATGTCTTCAAAAATCGGCCCTCACCTGTTACATACGCGTTCCAGAGGGCCCCGGATCGAAAATTTAGCCTTCTACCTTGGCTCCATCCGCCCGCGTTAACATCTTGCTCATCCCCGCCGCAATCACCTCCTGGGCGCGCAAACCATCCCGATGAGTAATGGGGAATGGCTGCCCCGACCGGCAACACTCGACAAATGCGGCCAGTTCGGCCCGGTAGCTGCCTCCAAAGCGGCTCACGAATTCCGGTTGGCCCGGCAGGTCCGGCCAGACCGAAAACGTCTGCTGCGCCAGCAGTCCGCCGTCGAAACGCGGCCCAAAAGCCTCCACCACCACTTCCGCCGGCCGCTGCGTATGCCGGCCCAGGCGGATATGCCCCTTTTCTCCAAAAATCGCCGTCTCCACCCGATAGCCCGACACATGATTCCGCGTCACCTGGATCTGCGCCGTCATCTCCCCCGGGAACCACATCAAGAGCACCGCATCGTCGAAGTCCTCGGTGCAGGTGGTGAGCCGGTGGCTGTAAGTCCGGCTGCCGACGGCCAACGCCGTCTCCGGCATTTGCCCCGTCAGCCACAGGATCTCATCCACGTTGTGGATCGACATGTCCGACAGGATGCCGTCGCTCTGATAGCCGTTGGGCGCGGGGCCCGAATCCTCGAGCGCCGAATAGATCTTGAATACCGGCCCGATCGCCCCGCTCCGCATCAACTCGCGCGCAAACTGCAGCGCCTCGTCGTAGCGGCGCTGAAAGGCCAGCATCAAAGCGTGCGGATGCCCCGAGTCGAGCTCCGTCGCGAACTCCCGGTCGCCGGCCAGGTTGCCGGTCAACGGCTTCTCCACCAGCACCCGATGGCCGGCCGCAATCAGCCGCGTGGCATGTTCCCGGTGCTTCTCCGTCGGCGTCACCACTACCGTCGCCTGGCAGACCTGGGCGTCCGCCAATTCATCCACCGAGGCAAACAGGGGCACCGTCAAGCCATGCGCGGCCGCGAACTTCTCGCGCCGCTCGGCGCTCGCATCGGCCACCGCCACCAGCGTACAGGCTCCGGTTTCGCGCGCCAATTCCACCACATTCTGGGCATGAATCCAGCCCATGCGGCCCAATCCGGCCACGGCAATCTTTAGAGGTTCAGGCATTCCTCCACATGGTAGCTATTTTGTAAAGACGCGGTAAAAATACCGTGTTTCTCGGCCACTCCAGTTAACAATAGAGGCTGATGGCCACCGCCGGTACCCACATCCTCGTAATCGACGACGACCAAAAGCTCTGTCGCCTCGTCGGCGAATACCTCGGCACTTTTGGCTATACCGTTACCGCCGCCCACAACGGACTCGCCGGGCTCGACTTGGCCCGCCAAGGCCACTTCGATGCCGTCATCCTCGACGTCATGATGCCCGGGCTCGATGGCTTCGAAGTCTTGAAGCGACTCCGGACCACTTCCACCGTCCCCGTGCTGATGCTCACCGGCCTCGGCGACGAAGCCGACCGCATCATTGGCCTCGAAACCGGCGCCGACGACTACTTGCCCAAAACCTTCTCCACCCGTGAGCTCCTCGCCCGCCTGCGCGCCGTCCTGCGCCGCTCCCGCCGCCTGTCGACTGAACCCGCCTCCACCGCCGTCACCGTCGGCGACCTCATCGCCGACCCCAGCACCCGCACCGTCACCCAAGCCCAGCACCTGCTCACCCTCACCCCGGTCGAATTCGACGTCCTCCTCTCGCTCATGCAAGGCGCTGGCCGCATCAAGACCCGCGAACAACTGCTACTCGAAGTGGCCGACCGCGACTTCGAAGTCTTCGACCGTTCCATCGACGTCCACATCTCCTCCCTCCGCCGCAAACTCGGTGACGACCCCAAGTCCCCCCGCTACATCCAAACCGTCCGCACTGCCGGCTACCTGCTGCTCAAACCGGGCTCGCGAGGCCTCGAATGAGGCTCTCCACCAAAGTCCTCCTGCTCGCCTTACTCAACATCGGCGCGCTATTGCTCCTGTTCGCCGCCATCTTCATCACCCAATACCGCGGTGACTTTAGGCCCCTCCTGATCGCCACTTCGCGCGAAAAAATCGACGCCGTCAGCCGCCTCCTCGTCCGCGACCTCGAGGATGCCCCCCGTGACCGGTGGCCCGCCATCTTCACCCGCTATTCCCGCGCCTATGACGTCACCCTCCTGCTCGTTGACCGCGAGGCCAATCTCCTGGGCGGCCCCGCTCTTCCCATTCCAGAGAACATCGTGCGCCGCATCCGCGAGCGTCCACCCGGCCCAATGCTTCCTCCCGCGGGCCCCATCCTGCCCGGTGAAGATGCCCGCCCCGAGCGCGATGGCGACCGCCCTAGAAGAAAGGGTGGCCCTCCCGGCCTATTCATCGAACGCGCTGATGGCCCGCTCACCTTCTGGGTGGGCCTGCGCCTCCGTGCCCCTTCCTACGGCGTCCCCGCCACCCTGCTCTTCGCCTCCTCGGGTTGGCTTTCCAGCGGCTTCTTCTTCGACGGCCGCCCCTGGCTCATCGCCCTCGCCATCATCCTGGGCGTCTCCGCCCTCTGCTGGCTGCCTTTCATCCGCAGTCTGACGGCCTCGGTGGCCCAACTTTCCAAAGCTACCGAACGCATCGCCCAAGGCCACTTCGAAATCGAGTTGCCCCACTCCCGCACCGATGAAATCGGCCAACTCGGAAGTTCTATCAATCAGCTCTCCGGCCAACTCTCCCGCTTCGTCACCGGCCAGAAACGCTTTCTCGCCGACGTCGCCCATGAGCTCTGTTCCCCGATCGCCCGCATCCAATTCGCCGCCGGCATTTTAGAGCGGCGCGTCTCCCAGGCCGACCGCGAATATGTCGCCGATCTCCAATCCGAAATCGAGCACATGTCCGGCCTCGTCAACGAACTGCTCTCTTTCACCAGGATGGGCCTGCAACCTGACGAAGTGAAGCTCCAGGCTGTTGACCTCGGTCTGCTGGCCCAGCGCGCCGTCGAACGCGAAGGGCCCGGCGACCGCCGCCTCGTCCTCGCCATCGACCCCACCCACCGCGTCGTCGCCGACCCCACCCTCCTCCTCCGCGCCATCTCCAACCTGATGCGCAACGCCCTGCGCTATGCCGGCGACTCCGGCCCCGTCCACGTCCTATCGCAGAAACACGATCAGCAAATCGTCCTCACCGTTGCCGACTCCGGCCCCGGCGTCCCCGAGGACCTGATCGGCCAAGTCTTCGAGCCCTTCCGCCGCAGCGACCCTGCCCGCACCCGCTCGAACACCAGCGGCGGCGTCGGCCTCGGCCTCGCCATCGTCAAAAGCTGCATCGACGCCTGCCGCGGCGAAATCACCTGCCGCAACCGCCAGCCCACCGGCTTCGAAGTCGAAATCCGCCTCCCCGCCTCTGACGCGTAAGGCGCGTAACTACTGCAGCGGAAACAGCGGCCGCCGCCGGTGCCGATAATCGAAAGCCGCCGGATTGTCGCTCGTCACGCCCGGCGTATCCACCAGCAGCACCTCTCCCGCGATTGGCTCATAAGCCGCCCGCGGCGCAACCACGCCCTTCACGATCAGGATCCGATGCCGCTCCGGGTGCACGCCCAAGCTGATCACCTGCTCCAAACTCATGGGCGCCATCCGCCGGCTGGTCAGCACGATCGTGTGCCCCTCCGCCGTCTCCACCACTGCTGAGATCCCCTGGTCCCCGCCGCCCCACCCGCCGTGCCGCACCTGGGTTTCGACGAAGACACCATCGCCGATGGTCCGCACCCGCCCCTCAATGGCCACCGGAGCCCCGTGCATCGCATCCGTCTTGCCGCCCACCTGCAACGACACTGGTTGGCGAACGCCCGCCCGCAGGCAAGCGTCCACGCTCTCCGGATCATACAGCACCACCATGGCCAGGCGCGCGCCCTGCCGCATCACTTCCGCCAGCAGAATGGTCGAATCCCCCGGGCTCCCGGCGCCCACGTTATCTCCCACGTCCATCAACGCCACTGGCCTCTTAAGCGCGCCCATCGCATGCCTCACCGCCGCCTCCGGCGACGGCAATTCGCCGACGTATTCCGCCCGTCGTGCCCAAGCCCGATCCGACATCCACTTGGCCGCCCGCTGTGCCAAGGCTGTGTCGCCATCGGCCACCGCGAGAAAAGCCATGCCCATCTCCGGCACATCCGCGTAGTAGAAGCCCATCGCCACACTGGCACTCACGATACCCGGCCATGTCAGCACCGTCTCGAGATCGGCATACAGGCTGCGCGCCGGCTCGACTGCCGTGTGCTGCCGCGAAATCTGAATCAGCATCGCCGGCGTCTCCAGCGCTTGCACCGGCCGGATCTCTCCCTTCAGCGTCCGCGCCATTAATAACGCCGCTTCGCGCCCGCGCTCGAATTGGTCCAAGTGCGGATTCGTCCGATAGGCCACCATCGCGTTGGTGTGGCGCGCCATCTCGGGCGAGACATTCGCGTGCAGATCGAGCGTACACACAATCGGCAGATCCGGGCCAGTAACTTCCCGAATCCGCCGCAGGATTTCGCCGTCGGCATCCGGATAATCGACGCTGGCCGTCGCGCCATGCAATGCCACCAATAATCCATCGAGCGGTAAGTGGATCCCCGCCACTAACTCGGCCGCCAATTGCTCAAACGCCTCCGCCGTAATCGCACCGCTGGGCACCGCATAAGTAGCCACGCCCGGCACCATCGTCAGCCCTGCCTCCTCGCAACCGGCGAATAACCCGCCTAACTCATGCTTCGCCCCTTGCCAACGCTGCCGCACTTCCTCCCCCCGCGTCAGTGACGTCGAAGCAAAGTCCGCGTAAGTGGTCGGCACCGGCAGAAATGTATTCGACTCGTGCAGAAAACCCAGCAAACCTACCTTAGGCATCGGGTAACTCCGCCACGAAAGCCGCTTCTACTAACATGCCGGCCTGCAGGTCCACTCCGTAAGCGCGCCGAATCGGCCGATGCTCGCCGAAGTATTCGTAATAAACTGCATTTACTTCGGCAATGTCCCGGTTCACGTGTTCGAGATACAAGCGCGCCGAAGCTATCGCCGTCCGCCCGACACCCGCCGCCGCCAGAACCTCATCCAGCTGCTTCAAGATCTCCCGCATCTCGGCTGCGGAGCCGCCGGCCACCGGAGTCTTCTCCCCGTCCGGAATCCCCACCAGCACTGTCTCCAGTAACCGCCCCGAAGTAATCACCGCTCCATCGATGCGAAAGTCCATGTTTTGTCCTTTAGTAAGTCAACCGCGCCACCGTCGCCAACGTGCGCGCAATTTGTTCGTCCGTATGGGCCGCCGAAATATACCAGCGTCCATCGGGCAACACCAACACGCCTTCGTCCAGCATGGCGACGGCAAAATCGCTATAGAGCTTAGCATCGGCTAAAAGCGTCTGGCGATAAGTTCGCGGTGCTTCCTCCTGGAAACTCACCTGGAACACCGGCCCCGCCCCATTCGTCACCACCCGATGGCCTTTTTCCTTTAGTAAGTGCTGCAAACCCGTGCGTAACTTCTCGCCCAGGCGCCATAAGTGGCGATACACCGCGCCATCGTCCGCCGCCAGAGTCTCCAAAGTCGCCTTAGCCGCCGCCAAAGTCAACGGATTGCCGTTCAAAGTGCCCGCATGTACCACCGTTCCATTAGCGATGTGATCCATAATCCACTGCTTACCCGCCAGTGCGCTTAACGGCAAGCCGCCGCCAATGGCCTTGGCAAACGTCGCCACGTCCGGGGTGACGCCAAAGTGCGCCTGACCGCCACCCAGCGCCAGCCGGAAGCCGGTAATCACTTCGTCGAAAATCAATACCGTTCCCGTCCGCGTTGTAACTTCGCGCAAAAACTCAAGGAATCCCGGTGCGGGCGGAATACAACCGTTATTACAAAGAATCGGCTCGCAGATCACGCAGGATAATTCCGCTCCCTGTTGCGCGAAAGCTGCTTCCACTCCCGCCCGATCGTTCCACTCCACAATTACGGCCCCGGAATTCGGCCGCTGCCCAGCCCCCACCGGCACGGGCTCATTACCGAACTGCGCCATCTGCTCCCCCGAGGGCTTGTAACTCACCAGGACGCTATCGTCCCAGCCATGATAGTGGCCTTCGAATTTCAGATACTTCTGCCGGCCCGTATGCGCGCGCGCCAGCCGCAAAGCCACTTGCACCATTTCCGTGCCGCTATTGGCAAAACAGACGCGCTCCGCGCATGGCACGGCCGCCTGAATCAATTCCGCGACCTCATACTCGAGGTCATGCTGCGCCCCAAACGTATGGCCGCGCTCCAGATGTTTCGCCACCGCCAGATTTACCACCGGCGGCGCATGGCCCAGAATCAACGGCCCCCAGGCCAGCGTGTAATCGAGATACCCGTTGCCATCGACATCGGTCACCTCGGCCCCCTTGCCATGATGGAAGAACAAGGGGAACGGGCGCGCCGTCCGTCGCAGGCCGCTCGACACTCCGCCGGCCAAACTGCGGCGTGACCGCTCCCACCTCGCCAAACTCCCTGCCGCCTTACTTCTCACACTCGCTTCGTGCATCGGCGCGTCAAAATTCATGCTGCCTCCCTCTGGGTGTGGCGCGCAAAGTTTTCCGGGTGAAATCCGAGGATGGGATGAGTCGCCAACGGGCTATTATAGCCTTTTGCCACCAAATGCCCCATAAAATCCTCTTCATCCTCTTCGCCCTCCTCCGCGACACCGCCGCCCAACCGGCCACCCCCGTTTTCTCCGTGAAACAAGTCCTGGATTTGCCACCCACCCCCGGCAACCCCCGCAACACCGAAGGCGCCTTCGTCACCCTCAAAGACGGCCGCGTCCTCTTCGCCTACACCAAGTTCACCGGCGGCGGCAGCGACCACGACGCCGCCACCATCGCCGCCCGTTACTCCAGCGACCACGGCCTCACCTGGACCCCCGACGACCGCACCCTCGTCGGCCGCGAAGGCAATATGAACGCCATGAGCGTCTCCCTCCTCCGCCTGCAAGACCAACGCCTCGCCCTTTTTTATCTGCGCAAAAACTCCCTCGCCGACTGCCACCCCTACCTCCGCTACTCCTCCGACGAAGGCCTCACCTGGACCCAGCCCCTCTCCGCCATCGCCGAGCCCGGCTACTATGTCTTAAACAACGACCGTGTCGTGCAGCTCAAAAGCGGCCGCCTCGTCATGCCCGTCGCCCTGCATCAGCCGATCGACGGCAAGTTCAGCCCCCGCGGCGTCGCCATCACGTACGTCTCTGACGACACCGGCCGCACCTGGCGTCGCACCGCCGTCCTCAACCCGCCCCCCGCCGATACCGGCGCCTGGCGCGCCGGCTTTCAAGAGCCCGGCGTCGTCGAACTCAAAGACGGCCGCCTCTGGATGTTCATCCGCACCCAAATGGGCAGCCAGTATGTCTCCTACTCCCGCGACCGCGCCGAAACCTGGAGTCCCCCCGTCCCCTCCACCATCGCCTCGCCCCTCTCGCCCGCCTCGGTCAAACGCCTCCCCGGCCGCGGCGATTTGCTGATGGTCTGGAACGACCATTCGGCGATCGGCGACGACACCAAAGCCACCGCCAAAACTGGCGGCAAACGCACCCCTCTTTCCATCGCCATCTCGAAAGACAATGGCCAACACTGGCAGAAAGTCCACGCCATCCGCAACGCCCCCGACGGCTGGTACTGTTACACCGCCATCCACTTCGTGAAAGACCAAGTCCTCCTCGCCTTCGCCTCCGGCGGCAGCGGCCTACCCGGGCTCTCCCGCATGGAACTCGTCCGCTTCCGTTGGAAAGGCCTGTAGGCGGTCGGCCCTAAACTGCCCCCCCTATCGGACCAGCTACGCTTTCTTCTCCGCCACCATGCGCACCAATCGAGTCTTAACTGGATCCCAGTCGGGCGTCGCAACCGTATCCTCAAAGTGCAGAATACGAAAGCCAGCCTGAAACGCCGCCAACAGTTCCGGCGGATCGATATCGACGGGCTTCCGGGCCTGAGCCGTGGAATCCGAGGCGAAACTTTCAATGACGACCAGTCCGCGCGGCCGCAAGGCTTGGGCGATGCGGGCGATGTAGCGGCCACTGGTGAGCGGAAATGGTTCGTACGTGACGACAATCAAATCCCATTGGGCCGTTCCGTAGTCGAAGGCTTCGTTTGACTTCACCTGGGCGTTGATCCGAACGCCGGCGGATTCGGCGTTACGCCGGGCGGCGGCAATGCCTTCATCGGACACGTCAAAACCACTCACGTCCCAGCCCTTTAACGCGAGAAAGACCGAGTTACGGCCTTGGCCCATTCCGACGTCGAGCGCGCGGCCGGCTGGACGATCCGCCACGGCGGTGGTCAGCAGCGCATTGGGTTTGGTGCTGAAACCGGGCGTTTTGCTGGTGTAGATTTTATTGAAGATCAGTTGCCAGCCATCGGGGCTGGCCTTCATCATTCGCATGATGGCGGGCGTACTGGCCGCGGCGTCCGCCGGCGATACCCCTGATTTCTCCAAGTGTCGTTGGAACTGCCCGATCAGGTTGCCGGGATTGTCACTAGGCGGAACGGTGGGTAACCACGCCAGGAACTTCTTCCACACGGCCTCGTCGGCGGTCTGAGCGTTCAGGAGCAAACTCGCCATCAACATGGCACCTGCTTTGCGTCGGCTGGTTGGCATTAGCTTATAAACCCTTCGGCCCAGTATACCCGGTCGACCGCTGATGCCGGATCCGCCGCTTCGCCATTCAAGTACTCAGGGCGGTGACCCAAAAGCTCTTGCGGAAACCCACTTTAGTGCGGAATGGGGGCCATGTCTGGCGTCGTCAAGGCCTCGCCCAACGCGGACAGCCCGTTGCCCGGCATGCGCCCACATTTGGCTTGGTAGAGCCGCTGATCGGCCATCGCCAACAGGTCCTCCGCATCCTGGCCATCCGTGGGAAACGAAGCGTGCCCCGTGCAGCAGCTC
>Ga0105049_10000733_pt1 | contig 37128 bp, 34 predicted proteins | sample MAT06_FD_78087 | JGI IMG/M metagenome (GOLD analysis project Ga0105049, IMG submission 78087) | Freshwater microbial communities from Lake Fryxell liftoff mats and glacier meltwater in Antarctica - MAT-06 | ecosystem: Environmental > Aquatic > Freshwater > Ice > Liftoff microbial mat | place...
CCAAACTCCACGAGAAGTATTTGAAAAAGAGGTGCGAAAACAAAAAAGACCACGTGTTTGTGGTATGGTGTTGGAGAAATTATTAACTTAATTAAGTGTTCGGATTCGGGGGTGTTTGTAGGAGAACAAACCCGACCGACAATATACCCCCGGGGTACTAAAAAGTCAACGAATATTTTTCGGAAACTATATGCATTATTACCCTAACTTTTCTTTTTGAGTTCAATACCAAGTTCGCGGAGTTGGAGTGGATCGACCTCTGACGGCGAATCCATCATCAAATCCTTCCCCTCTCCAGTCTTTGCAAAAGCAATAATTTCACGAATGTTTGGTTCGTTCTGAAGAATCATCATGAAACGATCGAAGCCAAAAGCGATGCCACCGTGCGGCGGCGTACCAGAACCAAGAGCCTTCAGCATGTGGCCAAAGTTCTTCTCAATTCTCTCATCAGCATACCCCATGACTTCAAAAACTTTTTTAAGTGCTTCTGGGTTGTGATTTCGAATACTTCCCCCGGCGACTTCAGAACCGTTTAGGGCAATATCGTATTGTGTCGTTAAAATTCCTTCAATGTTTTTCTTTTCCAAAAGATCATTCATGAATTCAGGCTTCGGTGCAGAAAATGGATTGTGTGTAAATGTCCATTTGCCGTCATCAGTCTTTTCAAAGAAAGGAAAATCTATAACCCAACAAAAAGCAAGGAGATTCGGATCACTTTTGTCTGTACGTAAATCTGGCTTGTCGGACTTGTACTTTTCTATTGCTTCCTGATACGTAAGTCGAGGGAATGGGATTTCTTGAATTTTCTTTTCTGGATAAAGTTTTTGTACGAGACCGATAATCATTCTTTCGTTGATCGCCATAACATCTTCTTGTTCCACAAAACTCATTTCAAGGTCGATCTGAGTGAACTCTGGTTGGCGATCACCGCGAGTGTCTTCGTCACGAAAACAACGGGCAATCTGAAAATATTTTTCAAAACCAGCAGACATAAGTAGCTGTTTGTATTGCTGTGGAGACTGTGGAAGCGCGTAAAACTTACCATTGTCCAAACGTGATGGAATAATGTAATCGCGCGAGCCTTCGGGGGTAGATTTGGTCATCATTGGGGTTTCGATTTCAACAAAACCTTCAGACGTATAGAATTCACGGACAAAGCTTGTTGCTTTGTGACGATTGCGGATATTTTTTTGCATGCGGTCGCGACGAAGGTCAACATACCGATACCGAAGCCTTGCCTCCTCGTTTATTTCCTTACCCTCTGAGCGAATATCGAAAGGTGGCGTTTCTGCTTTATTTAAAATAACAATTGAAAGAATTTCAATTTCAACCGCGCCGTTTGACTCATCCTTATTAACCATTTTTTCTGGTCGAGGGTTAACTTTTCCACTGATTTCAACCACCCACTCTGGGCGGATAGTGCTCGCAAGTGTGTGTGCGTCTGTATGGTTTGGCAGTGCCACCATCTGGACTTTACCCGTAGAATCACGGAGATCGATAAAAATCAATTTGCCGTGATCACGACGAATATCTACCCAACCCTTTATCACGACTTCGGAGCCAGTTAAATCCTTAAGTTCTTTTATATATGTCCTTTTCATTTAGAGAATTCTAGCATGGCGACGACACGCCCCCTTTAAGTATCTATGCCTTTCTTGATTTTGCTCGGTCGTTTTCTGTAAGAAGTTGTTTTCTGAGACGAATACTCTTAGGAGTAATTTCAAGGTATTCATCATTAGCAATAATTTCTAAGCCACGGCCAATGGTAATTTCAAAAGGTTTTACCAAGTCCATAGCATCATCAGAACCAGACGCTCGCATATTAGTAAGTTGTTTTCCTTTAGTTGGGTTAACGTACATTTCTTCACCCTTTGAAGTATTACCGATAACCATACCTTCATAAACCTCTGTCGCCGGTGCAATATAGAGCTCACCTCGTTCCTGCAAATTCCACAAAGAAAAGCCAAGAGCCTTTCCGGTAGCCATGGAAACCATAGCACCAACGTGACGTTTGCGAATATCTCCTGCGTATGGCTTGAAACCGATTACGTGTGAGGAAAAAATTCCCTCCCCTTTTGTATCAATAACAAATTGATTTCTGTATCCCAAAAGTCCGCGTGTAGGACCCTCGAAAAGAAGGCGGACAGAATCGCCATGCACAACAAGGTTTGTCATAACAAATGCCTTAAGACCAAGACGGTCAATAATGGTGCCTTGATACTGGCTTGGGATGTCGATGACAACTTCTTCATATGGTTCTGTTTTGACACCATTTTCTTCGTGAATAATAACTTGTGGCTCAGAAACCTGAAGTTCAAAACCAGCCCTACGCATATTTTCCAAAAGAATTTCAACATGGAGTTCTCCGCGAGCTAAAACTCGGAAGCTATCACCAGAGCCGAATTCAACCTTGAGACCGACGTTGATTTCAAGCTCACGCTCAAGATAGTCGCGAATTTGACGCGAAGTAACAAATTTTCCCTCCTTCCCTGCAAATGGAGAATTGTTAACAAGAAAGTTTAGTGCAATTGTAGGCTCGTCAACGGCAATAGCTGGAAGCGGGGTTGCATTTTCGTCGGATGTGATTGTTTCTCCAATATAGATGTCGGGGAGGCCGGCAATCATGACAATGTCACCAGCAACAGCCTCTGGAACTTCTTTTTTCTCAATGCCGTGAAATACAAAAACCTTTGTGATTTTTCCTGTACGGTTTTTTCCGTCAACATTCTTTATAAAAACGGTCTGACCTTGCTTGAGTGTTCCTTCATACATTCTACCGATAGCAAGGCGACCAATAAAATTGTCGTAACCGAGGTTGAACGGCTGAAGCATCAATACCTTACTTTCGAGATCAACGGATGATGCAGGTTTGACATGCTCAAGAATAACATCGAGAAGCGGGTTGAGATTTGGGGCAAGTTCATCGCCAGCATTTCTTTTTGCGACACCGTCACGTCCAATAGCGTATACAACCGGAAACTCTGCTTGTTCATTACTTGCGCCAAGTTCGAGAAAAAGACCAAGCACCCCTTCTTCACATGCATGAATGTCTGCCGCTTTTTTATCAATTTTATTAATAACAACGATTGGACGAAGACCGAGTTCCAGGGATTTTTTCAATACAAAACGCGTCTGTGGCATTGGGCCTTCTTGAGCATCGACAATCAGGAGCACAGAATCAATTGACCTCAGCACACGTTCTACTTCAGAACCGAAATCGGCGTGCCCTGGTGTATCGACAATATTTATCTTCGTGCCTTTATAAAAAATTGAAGTATTTTTTGCATAAATAGTGATACCACGTTCGCGCTCAAGATCGTTTGAGTCCATTGAAACCCCCTCCACAATGTCAGAGTTCTGACGCATCATAGCGTCAGTAAGTGTCGTCTTGCCGTGATCAACGTGGGCAATAATTGCAATATTTCTGATTTCCATAAATTAAAAGTTTGAATTAAAAACGACCTTCCGGTCGATAATTGAGCCATAAGAATAACATGAGATATTAGCCAAATCAATCCCGAACCAAATACGAACTCCTCCCCAAAGTTCCCACAGCTTTTGTGGTACAAAAAAGCCACCGGTCAGCCGGTGGCGAATGAACAAATGTAAGGTAGCGAAGGATGTTCTGAAAACTGACTTACAAAAATTATTCACCCCTTAATAATCTGCCTGAAGATAGCAGAATGGAAGGGTGTATCCTCTTCACAAAACCAACGCGTGAAGCCTGAGTTAGTAAATTACGTCTGATTGATCGTTCGCATATTCCACTCTTACACCTCCCACGAACTACAAAGAGAGGGGTATCGGTCGTGTCCTTGTTGCGTGGCCCCAAGTAATCAACCAAGGCAGTAGTTAATTCTTTCGAAAGACTTACACAGTGTTGCGGTTCTCCCGGAATTTTCAGCGTTGCGCAGGATCCATCAAAAACAAAATTACTGGGCTCTAGCTTGGTAATATCTGTGGCAGAAATCCCGCAGTAGAAAATGAGACTGAAGATGATCAAATCTCTATTTTTTCCACTCCACTGGCCCCGAGTTTCGAGCGTCATGAACAATTCCTTTATTTCATCAACACTCGGATACTCATCTGGGCACAGTACGAGCTCTCGACGTTCTTGTCTGCACGGAAACTTTTCTGAGATATCAATGTCTAGACGATTACTAGCAAATAGCCAGTAATAAAACAAACACACCACCTTGATTTTACGAAGTATTGTCGATGGAAGATACTTTCGCGATCTCAAGGAAGCAGCATTTTGAGGATCTGAGCGAAGATGTGCGTAGAAGCGTTATACTAACAAAAAATCTGGTTTTTTGTTAGTACACAATACGCCCGCAACGCTCGGCCCGTGATTGCCCGACACAACCTCGCTAGATCCTCCCGCACCAAGCTGTGAATCCCTTACCAACTCCCCCACCTCTGGATCAATTGATGTACCGAGCTCACAAATAGTTGAGAACGAAAAAAATTGTCGCAGATCGATCCTATAAACACGAAGTGTTCCCTACGCGAGAAAAGATCTCTGCAAAAAAGTCATGTATTCATCAACAAGCTCGGTTGACACTACCGGCTTCAAGCTATTCATCTACTACCCTCCCTTTAAAAAGTACTTTTATTCATGCCTCATATAGCTAACATGGTATACGTATTCCGAAAAAATAATACCACCAAAATACTATTTGTAAACATTTTATGCTAGACTGCCCGGGTAATGAAGCAACCAAAAAAAACTACACCGCAACAAAATCCCGAGAAGCCCCTTTTCCCTATGCGAATTAATAAGTACCTCGCATACCGAAAACACTCGACCAGACGTGGCGCAGACGACCTTATCAAACAAAAAAAGGTCTTTTTGAATAGTCGACTTGCAGTTCTTGGAGACAAGGTCAACGAACACGACAACGTCGAAGTCCGTTTCACCGGCAAACAAAAGCCTCATGCGTATTTCGCATACAACAAAGCAAAAGGTATTGTCACCCACTCTGCCCAAGGCAATGAAAAAGAAATTAAATATGTTGTCGCCCTTAAGGACGTCTTTCCTGTCGGACGACTCGACAAGGACTCACACGGCCTGATCATACTTACAAGCGACGGACGCATCACCGAGAGGCTTTTGGGCAAAGAATTTGCTCATGAAAAAGAATACATTGTCACAACCAAAGAAAAGCTTCGCACAAGTTTCAAAAAAAATATGGAGAAGGGTGTCAAAATCGAATCCGAAATGACCGCTCCCTGCAAAGTTCAAATTCTCGGCGAAAGAAAGTTTATGGTTATTTTGACTGAGGGTAAAAAACACCAAATTCGTCGTATGTGTGCAGCGTTATTCCAAGAGGTAGAAGACCTTGAACGCGTAAGGATAATGAATATCAGACTCGGAAACCTTAATCAGGGTGGCTATCGTAAAATTGAAGGAGACGAATTAAAGGAGTTTTTGCATGCACTTGATTTAGGGTAATTATTTCTCTAAATCTAGGATTTCATCAATTTTAATTTTCTCGACAAATTCTGGCACGTGAGAAACAAGAATCATTGCGCCCTGAAATTTGTTAAGGGCCTCAGCGATAAGTGGAATGTGTCTGAAATTAATGTGATTAGTCGGCTCATCGAGGATAAGAAGTCCTGGCTGAAGTAGCACGAGTCCAGCAAAAGCGACGAGGCCTTTTTGACCCTCAGAAAGACTGCCTATTTTTGACTTAATAAGCTCGCCCCCGATAAGGAACCCAGCTGCAACGCTGCGAAGTTTTTCTTCTTCATGACGTTCCATGTTACGAAGTAAGGATTCGTATACGGTGTCTTCGAAGTTAAGTGTTGAAAAATCTTGACGGTATAAACCAACCTTAACTCCCTTCGTAATCTCAGTCCCCTTCGCTTCACCCTTTGCAATAGCTTCAATTAGCGTTGTTTTGCCAATACCATTTGGACCCTTAAGTAACAAGTGCTCCCCTTTCTTTAGTGAAATTTCTGCCTTACGCATAACGGGCTTGAAATTTTTACCCAAAACTGTAAACGAGGAAATGTTTAAAAATTGACCGGTGATATTTTCCTGAACTGGGATAATAAATGGTCGAATTGTTTTATCCTCTCTTCTAACATCAACCTTTTCTTCTTCGAGCTCCTCTGCTTTTTCACGCATACGCTTTGCGACGAGACGCATTTGACCTCCTTTTTGTGCAAAGAAATTTGCCTTGTCCTTGTTTTCCTGTATCTCTTTTGCAAGCTGAGCGTTCTTTTTATTCTCTTTGTCGATTCGTGCGGCAATGTCTTCGACTACGTCCTTATAATTTCCGGCGTATTGTTCTACTTTGTGAGTATTAACATCAAGATACAAAACGCTATCAGTAAAAGCATTTAGAAAATCGGCATCGTGGGAAATAACGATAACTGTTTTTTTGTACTCAATAAGAAATTTAGTGAGATGTTCAATTCCAGCCTTATCGAGATTATTAGTTGGTTCATCAAGAAGTAAAATGTCTGGATCCTGAATAAGTGCAGACGCGAGAAGTAAGCGTGCTTGCTGGCCTCCAGAAAAAGACCTAACGATTCGATCATAAACATCCTTATGTCCGACCAGATTTACAACCTCAAGAACTTTATCAATTCGAGGGTCAATATCGTAGACTTTTTTAGTAAACCGTTTAAGAAAAAAATCACGCACCGAGAGGTCAATTTCCTCACGGGGAATTACCTGCCTTGAAACTGCTATTGAAGTGCCATTCAATATATTAATTCGGCCAGATTCAGGCACGAGAACCTTGGTAATCAGCTCAAAAAGAGTACTTTTACCTGCACCGTTCTGGCCCATTACCGTCACCTTCCTACCTCGCCGAATAGAAAAATCTACCTCATCAAGGATTTGTTTATTGTGCCCGTATTCAAATGAAACCTTTTCAAAAGATATAACGCTATCTTGTTTTGCCATAAAATAATCTGAACGAAGATTTACTGTACCACACAAACCCGCCCAAGAAAAAACCGCTCATGTTTCCACAAGCGGCTTTTTCTTTACTGACTACGCGCGAGAAACGTTTGTAGCAGCTGGGCCTTTGTCGCCTTCAACAACTGTAAAGGTGACCATATCGCCAACCTTAAGTTCATCAAAAGTAACGCCATTCAATTCTTTAGAATGAAAGAAAAGATCCTTTGCTTCGCCTGGGCGAGAAATGAATCCAAATCCTTTATCTGTAAGAGTTTTGATTGTTCCGTTCATATTTTTGCTATTTTTTATTATTACTACTATACCTAGAAACTCGACTTTGTTTCAGCGCCTTTGCACTACGAGGATTATACATGATGATTGTTTTTTTAGCCAATGCAACATCCAAGGTTCTAATTACCTGGTACAACACAACCCTTATGATTTCTTGGCAATAATTGTCAAAAACATTGGAAATTCCTTGCGGGCGGTGTCTTCTGCCTCAGCACGAGGTCCAGATTCGCTCTTTTTATGAGAAATCCACTCCTCAAGGCCTGTAATCAAAAGGCCTGCACCGACAAGGGCCTTAACATACTCTTGGAGCGGCCGATGAAAAGAAACGGTGTAAACAGGCTTCTCGGACTCTTTCGTTCCAGGATTCATAACTATTTCGGAAGAAAAAGGTCTACCGTACGCATCAACCCGGCGGTATTGAACTTTTTGAGTTTCATCGTAGCCCCATGATGAATTTTTCAAAATACGAAAACAAGGGTGATTCAAAACAAGAACAAGTACTCCACCTCGGACAAGCACTCTTGATGCTTCCTTTATTGTCCCTGATAATTCCTTGATATTTTGCAAAGCGAGAACAATAATTGCAGCGTCGAATGAATTGTCCTTAGTAGAAGAAAGGTTGGTTGCGTCGGCAATTTCAAATTTTAGCTTCTCACCAGCAAATTCATTAGCCTTCGCAATAAGCTCTGGAGAAATATCCACACCGAGAACATCCGCCCCACCTTCAGCGTATATTTTTGAAAAAAATCCTTGTCCGCACGCAATGTCAATTATTTTTTTGTCTTTGGGTGGAAGAATTCGAAGCAGATTTGGCAAAATTACTTTGGCTTGATACGTGTCGTTGTCAGAAAGTAATTCATCGTACCAGCCAGCAACTGGACCCCATGATGTTTCTTTTTTTATCTTTGAAAGATTTGACTTTTTCATATCACAATAAAAATCCTACAGCTCAACTTTTGAAAACTGATAAACACCGACGAAAACTAATACGACCGAAACACCGACCAAAACCCCCAGGCTTGTCCATATTGGGAAAATGTTATTCGCGCTAAGTGCAAAACGAAGAGCGTCGATGCCGTACGACAATGGATTTATCTTCGTGATGAAATCTAGGACAACCGGCAAATCCTTGAGAGGAAAAATGGCGCCAGAAAGGAAAAAAAGTGGCTGGATTACAAAATTTATAATGAGTGGAAAGCCCTGCATATCATCAAGACGGGCAGCAACAGCATTACCAAACGCCGAGAAAAGAAATGAAATAAGGACGAGGAACAAAAAAGCCACTGGGATCAGTGCGAGGTTTTCTGGTCTAAATCCAGCACCCAATGTAATCAGAAAGACAAGACAACCCTGAATAATGGCGACGGTTGCTCCACCAAGTGTTTTGCCAATAAAAATTTCTAACCGAGACACCGGTGCAACAAATGTCTCCTTCAGGAAGCCAAATTGCTTATCCCAAATAATCTCTACACCACTGAACATGGAGGTAAAAAGAACTGTCATGCCGATAATGCCCGGCGCAATAAACTGAATATAATCTCCACCGCCAGCCTTTGCGTATATTGGACTTAAACCGAAACCAAGAACGAAGAGAAAAATTATAGGCTGACCAAGAGAACCAATGATAGTGGCTTTTTTTCGAATGTATCTTTTAAGTTGCCTAATCCAAAGAATATAAATTGTTCTCATGTTTATCTCATCAATTTTTGACTAGTCCTCATCATATTTTTTGAGGCATCTCCAGCTTCAGCACGAATTTGCTTCCCCGTAAGCTTTATGAACGCATCCTCCAAGCTCTCGACTGACGCTCTTTCCTTAATTTCTTTAATTGTACCCTGAGCAATAATTTTACCGTGGTCGATTATGGCAATCTTTGTACCGTAACGCTCAACCTCCTCCATATGATGAGTTGTGAAAAAAATCGTCACATTCTCTTCTTCATTTAATTTTTTAATGTAATTCCAAATGTGGTTACGGGTCTGAGGATCAAGGCCGATCGTTGGCTCGTCGAGAAATAGAACCGTTGGTGTGTGGAGAAGACCGCGAGCAATTTCGAGTCGACGCTTCATGCCACCAGAAAAAGTTTTTACAAATGAGTCCTTGCGGTCATCAAGTTCAACTAACCTGAAAAGCTTAGCAATACGTTCAACATAAACCTTTTTTGGTACTCCGTAGAGAATTGCGTGCAGTTGCATATTTTCATATGCAGTAAGCTCATTGTCCAAGCTTGGATCCTGAAACACAATACCAAACGAGCGTCTGGTTTTATTCGGATCCTCGGCAACATTACAACCATCGAGAAAAATCTCACCGGAAGTTGGCTTAAGAAGCGTCGTGAGCATTTTAATGGTCGTAGATTTACCAGCACCGTTTGGGCCAAGAAATGCAAAAACTTCTCCTTTTTCCACATCAAGAGAAATATCATCAACAGCAGTAATCTTGCCGTATTTCTTTGTAAGATTTTTAATCTTAATCATGTTGCAAACTCACGTTCATACGTTCGAATAAGCTGTTCTAGGAATACAAAACATGTAACGCAAAAGCGTCCTACTGCAAAACATTTATCTATAACCGTGCAAAACAATACCTAAGAAAGATGCTTTGAAACGAGCTTTGTCATTTCGAACATGTTCACGGTTCCTTTTCCACCAAAAACTTTTTTAAGGGGTGCGTCAGCTTCGATATTGCGCTTGTTCTTTGGATCCTGAAGGTTATTTTTCTTAATGTAGACCCAAAGTTTTTTTACAACCTCTGATCGAGGCATTGGACCCTTACCGACGACTTCGGCGAGATCAGCACTTACTGTCATAGGTTTCATGAACGCAGAATTGGTTTTTGCCATATTTATTATTATCTATTATTAATGCCCGGTAATCATATCACACTGAAAAGAGCAACTCTGCCATGACACAATATTAACTGGAATAAGAAAACCCCCGCACAAACCTGGGGTTTTGGTGCGCCAACAAGTGTTTCTTGAGCTTCGGTGACCTTTCATCCACAGACACTGATACATAAAAAATTAGGAATTAATTAATTATAAGATTCCGCGGTGTACGACCCTCCAAAAAATCTATAATATTATCTGCGGCAATTTCAGCCATCTGATCCCTTGCTTCTCGACTTGCAGAAGCAATATGTGGTGTCAAAATCACATTCTGAAGTTTTCTTAAGCCAGAAGAAATTTTTGGTTCAAATTCAAAAACATCTAGTGCCGCTGCTCTAATAATTTTTTGATTTAATGCTTGTATTAACGCAGCTTCATCAACGACCGCTCCTCGAGAGGTATTAACAAGACACGCAGTTGGTTTCATCATTTCTAATCGGGCCTTGTTGATTAGATGTCTTGTAGAATCAACAAGTGGCACATGAAGACTAACGACATCCGCCTTTTGTAAAACCTCATCTACAGAAAGAAGCCGTGCCGCGCCATACTTAGCTTCAATCTGTTCATTTTTATTCTCATCAAGGTAAATAATATTCATACCCAAACCCTTTGCATAGTGAGCAACCCGAGAACCAATCCTCCCAACGCCAATGAGTCCTAGTGTTTTCCCAAAAACGGTCTCGCCCATAAAACCCATCGGCATCCAACCCTTATATTTTCCCTTTCTGACAAATGTATCCGCCTCAACAATGCGTGTTGAAAGTGCCAAAATTAATGCAACGGTGTGTTCAGCAACCGCTTCTGCAGTAAATTCTGCTGGTGCGTTGGTTACTAGAATACCCCGCTTTTTTGCTTCATTAAGATTTATATTGTCAAAACCTACGGCGTAGTTTGCATACAATTTAATAGTACGAGCTGCACCGAATACCCTTGCATCAATTTTGTCGGTCAGAAGGCAAAGTACAGCGTCATACGAACCTTTTTTTAGTATTGACACAATTTCATTTTGAGATGGGATGCGATCCTTTGCGTACACATCAACCTCACACCCTGCGTCTCTTAACTTCTGCTCAGCAATGATGGGAATTTTTCTTGTAATGAAAATCTTTTTACTCATCCTCTAATTTTATCATTCTTTTGTCACAAAATTTAAATATAGAAAAAGGGGTACCCATGTGGGTACCCCTTGAAACTGAAAGAAAACAAGAAAACAATCAGCGACGACGGCGAAGACTGACGATACCGCCGATCGCAATAAGTGCCATGGTACTCGGGGCCGGCATGACGAGGGTTTGCATCATCACGCTGGCAGTTGAATTACCTTCAACAGCAGTCAGCGTAAAAGTGTACAGACCCTCTACATCCATGTTGAACGGCGCGTTGAACCACGGTGCGAAAACCGGGTTCTGAGAATCTTGAATGAAAAATGCGGGATTTTGAGAGTCGCCACCTGGGAATGGTATACTCCCAGTCACGTTGTCGTTATTTGCCACCTTCATGTTGAAGAAGGGCGCCGAAACAGTGTTGCCGGTAGGGCTTACGATCGTCATCGTGAGGCTATCCAGATTCTGGACACCTCCTGAATAATAAACATGATAGTCGAAGTTCCAGCGATTCCTCGAAAGATTTGTGACCGGGGCACCGAATTCCCCGCCAGTCTGGTAACCTGCATGGACGGTGTACGTGTTGCCACTGACAGGCGCCGGGATGGCTGACTGGCGATGGATCGTTCTGAGTCCGAGCTCGAGAATATTTCCGCCAACAATCTCCGGGACACCCCCGCTGCCGAAGCCCGGGTACGCATCGAAGAGAAAGTTGTCCTTGGGTTGGCCACTGCCAACATTCCAGGTGGTGATCATGTCTGCCTTGACCACAGAAACCACAACAAAAAACAACGACGCCACAATACAAGACATTTTCATCTCTTACTCCAAATCAAAAGTTTTCTACATTTTTCGACTGTCATATGCCCAGTGTAAAAGCGCTTGTCTCTGCCGAGGGCGGCAAAAAATATCCCCGGCTCTGCAATTTTTATTCAGCTGTGTAACATGTCGAGTAATAGCCTTCCAACGCTTTATCTGTCGCTCGTCCTCGCCAAGAATTCTTCTACCCATGTAATATCGACAATACCACTGGAACCATCCGCGAGGGTCATCCGCATAAATCCAACCTCTTTTTTTCCACACAGAAAGGGGCTGCGAGGCATGTACTCCAAAAAAATTTATTCGCGCTTCGCTGTGTGTAGGACTTAGTTTTGCTTTCACGAACCAATCGCTTGGAAATTCCGCGGTGCAGTCAGTCATATATTTACCGCCAAAAACACCAAGTTCAAGGATTTGTTTTGGTGTGAGCTCCGGACGAAAATCTTTTGCAAAATTTTTACCCGGAGATTCTGTGAGTGTATACACGTACCCACTTTGCATTTTATCGTTCACAACAATGGGCTGATTTTTGTTCATAATAAGTGCCTACGGTTTCTACATTTATTTTGAAACAAGATAATACACCAACAACAATAGTCCTCCCCACCAGCCAAAATCAGAAATAATAAAACTGCAAATAATTTTTTTCTGCCATGAACCAGGAAGAAGTTGGGACGACTGTCGGCGTTTTTCTCGCTCCAGCAAGTACGAACTTACTCCGAATGTGAGAAACAAACCATTCAAGACAAGCAAAAGAACGAGTAAGGTATGAATAAGGGGTATACCAACAAAGGGTTCTGCTCGATAAAAAACCGCGCCGCCAACTACTGCAAGAAAAATTCCAATCCAGATTAAAGGTTTGGTCACCTTATGGGTCCTTGTGGTTGCTTCGGTCCAATACTCAGACTTCCGCCCAAGAAAGCCGTGAATGTCTATAACGGTCACAGCACCAAGTCCGATAACAAATCCAGAAATAAAAATAAATAAACCCAATAGATCCAACATACTCATTAAGTTTTCAGATTCCATGATTTAAATATACAGCAAAAAAGCAAAAGCCTCATCGACAGGCACATAAATAAAAAGACCGGCCCAGTGACCAATCTCGATGATTGTTCAAAGAATATTTGATGTATTCTTATCGAGCAAACACCAACTCTCTAAGCACAGGATTTGCCTTGATAGTGGCCAGGGCCGAACAATAGAGCTGTGAGACCAGAGATGACGATATCTTCAAGGCCTTACCAATCTCCCTCATCGTGTAACCCTCAAAATGATACAGGATGATAATATGCTGTGTGTCCTGAACAAAATCCGAACTTTTTTCCAACAAAATCCTGACTCCGACTAATCGCACACTCAGCGTGCGTGGTTGCTCTAAACTAACTCGTACGCTCGTATCGTTCCACCACTGCCTCGCTTCACTCGGCAACACCAAAGAAAAATGTTCCTTGCTTTCCTGATTTGGCGGGGGTTAATTTTTCTTGAAAAAGGAAAGGACATTTTTCTTTGGTGTTCTGCCCTCAAGGTCTCGGGCAGGTGGCGGAACAATGCGGACGAAGTTTTGCAAAAACTATTTTTTGGGGTGAGAAAGTGTGGGACACTTTCGCAAGACCTTGAGCATTTTGTATTCAAAATGTGAAAGGTGTACAGCTTCTGTAAGGAGAGGATTTGCCAAAACTTCAGCTCATTTGTTTTTGAATAACGAAGAAAATCTCGAAACCAAAAGAGATTTTCTTAAAAAGATTGGCTCGAACCCCCGCCTCGCGTCCCGCTCGCTCTCTTTGGATTTCAAAAACCCTTGGCGAATTCTGGCTGAAACTCAAGTCGCGTCGTTGCTTTACGCTCCGAATTTTGGCGAAAACGGCGATTCTATTTTTTGGCTGCCGGACTTGGAATCGAACCAAGATAAAGAGATCCAAAGTCTCTTGTCCTACCTTTAGACGATCCGGCAATGTTACAAACCCTGCAAAATTCCTCGAAAACACATTATATACAATATTTACCATTATTAAACTGGCGCCTCGGATTTAGTAAAATACTGACAGCCTCCCCGCCTCACACGAGCACGCACAAGCATTACAACCTACTCCTTTCCCGCAAGCTTCACCAACGCGAGCTCAAGCGGTAATTCAGAAATGTGTGCCCGACCAATAAGCTGAGTAGCCTTAATAATTTCTAAAAGAGCAGTTAGGGACAAATTTTTATTTTTTGCTTTAGCAAGCGCGTGCAGATATTCAAAATCCTCAGCCGACACCCTTTCCTTAATAACCTTCTCCATGTCTGGCGCATGACTCAAGAGCAATACAAACCTCATTTTTTCCAAAACTAATTTAGCAAAAATATTGGTATCGATATTTTGTTCCGCAGCAGTGTGTAGAGCAACAATACCTTTTTGAGAATCACCCGCTGCAATTGAGTCAATAAATTCATTAACGATAGAATTTCGTGGGGCGCCAGTAACAAGCTCTACTTCTTCACGACTAATCTTTTTATCACTCGATCCAGCAATTACTTTTTGCAAAATCCCTTGTGTGTCGCGAAAAGAACCATCGCCAAGCAAAGCAACAAGATCAGCGGCAGACGCCTCGAGATTAAATCCTTCTTTTTTAGCGATACCTACCGCGAATTCTCGTAAAATGTTTTGGTTCGGCCTCCTAAAGGTAAACGACTGGCAACGCGAAACCACTGTCTCGGGTAATTTGTCTGTTTCTGTAGTTGCCAAAATAAATACTGCATGTGGTGGTGGCTCCTCAAGTGTTTTCAAAAGTGCATTAAATGCTTCTTTTGTGAGCATATGAACTTCGTCAATAATGTAGACCTTATACTTTGACTCAAAGGGCAAGGTGTTTACTCCCTCTCGAATTTCTCGAATATCATCAATGCCACGGTTTGAGGCAGCATCCATTTCATAAAGATCAGAACCTGTTGTGCCAATCTCGTGTGCAAAAATACGAGCAACCGAGGTTTTACCCGTGCCACGCGAACCAGCAAAAAGATATGCGTGAGAAATACTATTCTGCTTAATTGAATTTTCGATAACCTTAATAACATGATCCTGGCCTATCACATCCTTAAAGCTTTGTGGACGGTACTTTCGATACAGGGCGGTATTATTTTTCTCTTCACTCATATAAAAATAGTATAGCAAAAAGACCTCAATATATAAAACCCCCCCCTGAGTGCATACACATGCACAGCAGAGGGGGGGAGGAGGGCAAAAGAATCTTTTTTAATAAGAAGAAAGTTTAATAAGCAAGTCAATGTACCTATCCGCCGATAAAAAATTTGCACATCGACTAACTAGAACTTCCGAGGTATGAGTCAACCACTGCTTCGACACCGGCAGCATCTACCGCGTCCATAAGTTTCATTCGAAGCTCTTTTGCACCATCCCAACCACTAACGTATGCCTTATAATGCTTTTTCATAATTGCAAAATTTTTACTTCCGCCAAGAATTTCTTCGAATAGTTTCGTATGCTCTACAAGTACCTTAAGTTTTTCTTTAACAGGAATATGGTTTGGGTCTCGTTCTGAAAAAAGCCACGGGTTGCCAAAAATCGCCCGACCGAGCATTACGCCATCGCATCCAGTCTGAAGGACCTTATTTCTTGCGTCCAGAATGCTCAGGGCATCACCATTACCAAAAATCAGGGTTTCAGAATTTAGTTTATTTCGAATCTCAACTGCTCGTTTCACCTCCTCCCAGCGTGCTGGTACTTTTGACATTTCCTTGCGCGTGCGAGCATGAACAGTGATAACTGCGGGCGCCTCGGCTAAAAGCTCGGGCAACCATGTCTCGAGCTGATTAGTATTAAAGCCAATTCTTGTCTTGACCGAAACAGGTAAATCACCCGCACCGGCTTTAGCTGCTCTGATTATTTCTCTTGCGAGTTTTGGATTTTTAATCAGCGCTGCACCAGCACCTTGTTTTTCTATACTTCTGTCTGGACAGCCCATGTTTATATCAACGCCATCAAAGCCGAGCTCACGAGCAAGTACGGCTGCCCTTTCCATCATCTCTGGTCGAGCTGTAAAAAACTGAGCAATAATGGGTCGCTCGGATTCTGTATACAATAGATCTCTTAGGAGTGCGTCCTTTCCACCAAGAAAAAGTCCATCAGCAGAAACAAACTCAGTCCACATTACATCTGGTTTGCCATACTTCGCAATAATACGTCGAAAAGAAGCGTCCGTAACATCAGCCATCGGTGCCAAAACCATAACTGGCTTTTTTAATTTTTGCCAAAAGTTTTCTTTCACTTGGCTATTCTAGCCGAAGTACTGATTTTATGTAAATTCGCGAATGTTTTGTACTGTAACCTTTTTAATGCGCCCGACAACAAGTCTTGGGCCAATCTTTCTAAAAATTTCGAGTGCCTTGTGTTCAGCATCAGTATCTGGGAATTTGAGGCTCGCAATTTCAGCAATAGCTACGAGAGCTTGATATGAAAAAAATATTTTGTACCTCCTCTCAAACTCAAAAGCCCTACCTTCGAGTGAACGAATAATTATGTTCAGCTTTTCACTCTCAATAAAAATCTTTTTGAAGCTGTCCAGAACCCACTTTTCCTGAGCAAGTACTGTGTGGTATTGACTTTGTTCGGTAAAAGCAACCACTGGTAACACTTGAGAATACGGTCTCAGCATTTCCTCCACTGACACGCCGTGTTTTTTTGCTTCAAGCACAAAACGTGAAAAATCTTTGATTACTAGTATTAAATGACTCACGTTCACCGCCTCATTCAGAAGCTGTACAATAATAGATTCGAATTGCCCTTCAACAACGGCCGCCTGGCTCACGACAGTAGCATCGAGTATAAAAAGTTTTTTATGTTCAATTGCCGGCAGGACCGTACCGCCCTGAATGCGGTACGCGAGCCCGGCTGTGACTGCCAAGAGTTTTCTGTATTCATTTGCGATAAGTAATACATGGGAATTTGCAGTTCTCGTAAGTTCAATTTCAAGCTCGTCAATTTCCTTTTTAAAGAGGGGCTCGTGATTTTCTGCATGTACAAAAATTCCATATCGTTCGAGTATTTCTGTTTTTCCTCGAGACCAATTTTTACCAATACTTCGAATACGTCCGAGGGCATCGCGGCCCCACCAGCGATATGCTTCTTTTTTGTGTTCGTACATTGAACCCACCCACTGTGCCACCTCCTCATAGTCGCCCCGCGTAATATCTTGGCTAGTTAAAAATTTTGAAAATGAAACATCAGCAGAAAAAACAGCAGATGCATAAGATAAAAAGTTAACAGGGTCTGCGAAGGTGATTGAATCAGCGTATACGCGAGACCTATCACCTAGGATAAATTGTCTTACTTTTTCTGGAGACACATTGAGACGAAACATAGTAGCCCTGCCAACCTTTGACTCTAGGAATCCGCCCGTGAGGTCTCCAGAATGTGTATGCGAGACTATTTCAAGTACTTCAAATGGTATTACCGCACTATTTTGTTCCACCCCCCACTCTGGAATAGTAAAACGCGTACCTTCAAAATAGTGAGAATTATAAAATGCGTCGAGCATAAAAATCACGAGCCACAAAGCAATCACAAGGAACATGATGCCGTATAAAAAACCCAGGGCCATGTGTAAGCTTTCTTTAAATGCGAGAAGTGCCACCATGGCAAAGGGTGCAACCAGAAGCAAAAACTCTTTCGATTTTGAACGCAAGCTATAAGGCAACACTCGCTCGAGAGCGACCAAGCCACTTATTCTCCCCTCTTCCTTTTTAATTTCTGAAAATGTCATGAAAAAAATAAATAGAGTGCTCCAATAAAAAATGTGATCGCAATAATCGGCAAGAAAAACCAGATTACGAATAAAACAAAACCAAAAACACTAAGAAGGATACACAGTGTGAATCCAAGGACAACAACTATGCCCCGGATGATGGGGCCAAAAAACTTCATAAACGTCTGCAGAAAAAATCTCTCAGTTACCAAGAATGGATGGGAACCGGGTACAGAAAGTGGTGGGGCGATATACCATGGGTCAAAAAAGGTTTTGAGAAGAATTGGGATTGAAAAAAAGTGATACGTAAACCAGACAAAGTTTGTAACGATATTTAACGTGAGACGCAATGCTCGCGTATAATGCCAGAGAATATATTCTGGAATGACAAGAACAATTTGCATATGTTAATTATACTACTTTAGTTTTAGGAATGCTTTGCTCACGAATCGAACATCGATATAGTCAACCTCGGCTAAAAAATTTTTATTTGACCTTAATTGCTCAGTGATGATTGTTTCCAGGTTTGCAAATGTCTGCAAAAAATCTTCACGTCCAGAGAAAAGAATAGTGCTACCACTCGAGAGATGAATTTCATAGTCATCTTGTTCCAAAACATTTAAACCAACCGGAACAATTTTTAGTAACCTGAGGCTCTCAGTAAATTTATTAAGCTCAATAAATTTTTCTACAGGTAAATATGTTTTACCAATCGGTGCCGCAGTATCAACCAAACCGTAGTATGTAAAAAGCACACCCTCAGAAAAGCCCGCTGCCTCATTAAAAATAAAACCGCTTTCGTTCATAAAATAGCATTTTTCACGCAACAATGAGGCACACCACAAATACGTCGGTTTGTGCTCCCTCACTTTGACTTCCAAAGTATAAAAGTCAGTAAAAGAAACTTCGGTATGTGCAATCGTTGAAAGGCGCTCCTGAATCTTTGTTTTTAGTTTACTGCGAGAAAACAACACGACATTATCCTTTGGAATAATCCAGAAAAGCGAGTCTCGCCTGCTCTCAGAAATAATTTCCTCTATGGCTTCCCTTTTTACAATTTCATTTCCGCTCACAACTACACTATGCAGTCGAACAAGATTTGATCGAATCAAAAAAATGGTACCGGCACAAAAAACAATACTCACGACAACGATCGCTGCATAAATAGAGATGCGGATATTATTTTTTCTGGCCTTTGGGCTTTTTTTAAGGCGCTTAGACACAAGCGGTGAAACTCGACGTCTCATATACTATGAACGCTTAGCGAGTCTAGTACGGCCGTTCATATATGGCTGAAGGACTTCAGGAATTAAAATTGAGCCGTCTTCTTGCTGAAATTGTTCAATAATTGGAACAAGGACTCGAGGTGTAGCAATTGCTGTGTTATTCAGAGAGTGAGCAAACTTTAATTTATCACCATCCCGATACCTGATATTCAAACGCCGAGTCTGAAAATCATGAAAATATGAAGCCGAGTGGGTTTCGCGATATGAGTTTTCAGTTGGTACCCAGGCTTCAATGTCATATTTTTTAACCTGACCCAGTCCCAAATCTCCACCACAATTCACAACGACTCGGTGCGTCAGACCAATTTTTTTCATTATATCTTCGGCGTTTGCAGTTACTTCTTCATGGAGTTTTACAGATTGTTCATGACTCGCTTCGCAAAGCACAACCTGCTCAAGTTTCATAAACTCATGAACACGAATCAAACCCTTTGTGTCTTTTCCATGACTTCCAGCTTCCCTTCTAAAACATGGTGAAAAAGAAATGAACTTCATCGGCAAACTTTTTAAATCGATAGTTTCATCCATAAAATATGCCATCGTTGCAACTTCAGCTGTACCAGCGAGGTAGTCAGTATCTTGTGTACGATATAAATCCTCTTCACCTTGAGGCAAATATCCAGTGCCGATAAATGGCGCCTTTTTTAAAAGTGATGGTACAGAAAGTGGCACAAAACCTTTATTCATTAATTCAGTTAGAGTGAATTGCCAGATAGCAAACATTAAAAGCACAGCATCGCCCTTTAAAAAATAACCGCGGAAACCGGCGACCTTTGTACCACGATCAAGATCAATCATATCTAGGTTCTCAAGAAGTTCGATGTGACCCTTTGGTTCAAAATTAAATACTGGCTTTTCGCCCCAAACCCTGACTTCTTGGTTGTCCGCATCACTGGCACCTTCGGGAACAGACATGTCTGGCAAGTTTGGAACAGCGACCATGAGAAGTTGCCACTCATGCATGACTTCTTTGAAGGCTACGTCTTCTTTTTCAAGTAAATCCTTAACGCTTTTAACTGCATTAATAAGCGTGGTTCGTTCTTCTTGGCTTGCTGCAGCGATCTTTTCACTAGCAACATTCTGCTCGGCACGAAGTGTTTCTATAGACGAGAGTAGCTTTCGACGTCGATCATCTACTTGGATAAGTTTATCGACATCAAATTCAATATGCTTCTTTTTTGCAGCAGACTTTATTAATTCTTGATTTTCTCTTATGAATTTAATGTCTAACATGACGAAATTATACAAGATCCGGAACAAAACGCTATAAGTGAAATCCCTGCCAAGGATTTTCCCGAACGACTCAAAGAAATTCCTGAACCACCACGGAAGCTCTTTGTTCGGGGGCAACTTCCACAAGGAGAGCGTGTTCATCTCTGTGTTGTTGGTTCAAGAAAAGCGAGTCAGTATGGCAAAGACGCGTGTTGCAAAATTATCGAGGGTCTAGGTGGTACAGACATTGTTATTGTGTCCGGTCTCGCATTAGGAATCGACGGCGTTGCACACGAAGCCGCAATCAAAGCGGGACTTACTACTGTCGCAGTCGTCGGTTCAGGTCTTGAATGGAACACAATATACCCGAAGCAACACCTTGGTTTAGCCAAAGAAATACTTGCGGCTGGTGGAGCAATTATTTCTGAGATGCCAGCCAATCACGCACCGCGGAATTACAATTTTCCTGAACGCAACAGAATCATGGCCGGCATGTCCCACGCTGTACTCATAATAGAGGCGACGGCAAAATCTGGCACTCTCATTACCGCTCGACTTGCTCTCGATTACAACCGAGATGTCTTCGCGGTACCAGGTTCCATTTTTTCTGAACAGTCATATGGCCCTCATATGCTCATTTCGCACGGAGCCACGCCAGTTACAAGTTCGGAAGATCTTATTCAAACTCTTGGTTTGACCGTAAATTCTTCAGCATTAAAAAAAATGCATCTCGACGACTGTACAAATCTAGAGAAAAAAATTTATGCAGCGCTTTCAGAACCACTTTCGAGGCCTGAACTGCTACGTACAATTACCGACGATGTGCGTGACGCAAATATTGCGATTTCACTTCTTGAGATGAAGGGTTACGTCATAGAATCGGAAAACGGGTTACGACGCAGATAAATTTTACTACCAGACCGCTCTTGCATAGTCCTTGGTGTTAGATTTGCACAAAAAAAATATCTGTAGTATTACTTAGCCACATGAAGCTATTAGTTGTCGAATCACCAGCAAAAGCAAAAACGATTTCAAAATACCTTAAAGATATTCCCGGGGACAGAAGTCACTATGAAGTTGTTGCATCTGTTGGTCATGTCCGCGATCTCCCAAAAAATAACAAAAAGGCTATCGACATCGAGGGTGGTTTTATTCCTCATTACGAAATCACAAAGGGTAAAGAGGGTGTCGTAAACGAAATTTCTCGCCTTTCAAAAAAAGCCGACGAGGTCCTTCTTGCAACCGACCCCGACCGCGAAGGTGAAGCAATCGCGTGGCACATTGCTCAAGCTGTAGGTCTCAAAAAACCAAAACGGGTGGTCTTTCATGAAATTACCAAGGATGCAATTATTGAAGCACTCCACCACCCGCGGATGATAGACCAGAATCTCCGTCAGGCCCAAGAGGCTCGGCGCGTTCTTGATCGCCTCGTTGGCTATGACCTTTCCGGACTTATTTGGAAAAAAGTTCGCTACGGCCTTTCTGCGGGTCGTGTTCAGTCACCTGCCCTCCGTATTATCATGGAGCGAGAAAGAGAAATTCGAGCCTTTATTCCTGTTGAATATTGGAGTATCACGGCTCAAACCGAGACAAACAAAAAGGAACCGATCACATTTACATGTTCTGAACAACCAAACAATGGCACAGCAGTTGAAGAAATAATCAAAAGAGCAAAGGCTGGTACGTGGAAGGTTACGGACGTAAAAGAAACCGCGGTCAAACGCTCACCTCGCCCCCCTTTCATTACGTCGACTCTTCAACAAGCAGCGAGCTCACAGCTTGGTTTTGCTCCGTCCCGAACAATGTCTACTGCCCAGCGTTTGTACGAAGCAGGTCACATTACATACATGAGAACAGACAGTACAAACCTCAGTGCTGTGGCTGTTGCCCAAGCTGCATCTGTTATTGAAAAAAAATACGGAAAAGATTTGGTGGCGATTCGAACATTTAAAACAAAAAGTAAAAACGCACAGGAAGCCCACGAGGCAATTCGTCCAACAAACCTCAATTCCGAAAATCTCGGACTTACCGACGAACAAAAAAAATTATACAAACTAATCTGGCGCCGAACAATTTCCTCACAAATGACCGATGCACAAATGCTTCGCACAAAAATTACAGCACGCGTAGCAGATGAAACCGTACCTGATTTTGAATCCAATGGCTCACGAGTTGTCTCCCCTGGCTGGCTAATGGCTGACCCGGAGGCCCAAAAAGAAGACTTCATTTTGCCTCAAGTAAAAATTGCCGACAAACTTGACCTTCTTTCTATTGATTCTGAACAAAAATACACCACCCCACCAGACAGATACTCCGAAGCAGGTCTCATCAAAGAACTTGAGAAGCGCGGTATTGGTCGACCCTCAACCTATGCTTCGATCATCAAGACAATCGAAGATCGTGGGTACGTCGAAAAAGTTGCTCGCTCGCTTGTGCCAACAGACACCGGTGAGGTTGTCAGCACTTTCCTAGAACAGAACTTCATGAATTACATCAGCGACTCCTTCACCGCAGAGATGGAAGATAAACTCGACGGAATCGCCGATGGTAGCCATGAATATGAAAAAACACTGAAAGATTTCTACAAGCCATTTCTCAAAGAAGTTAAATCGAAAGACAAAATTGAAAAACTTACCAACCTTGGTGTCGCTGATGCAAAATTTAAATGTCCTGTGTGTCAGGCCGGAATGGTCATCAAACTCGGAAAATCCGGGAAGTTTTTGAGCTGTGAAAAATTTCCTGATTGTCTCGGTGCAAGAAAAATCGATGGTACAGAACTCGAAGGGCCAAAAGAAACCGGCGAATTATGCCCCGACTGCAAGGACGGTAAACTCCTCGAACGAGACGGCAAATTTGGCCGTTTTGTCGCGTGTAGCAATTACCCTAAGTGCAAATTCGTAAAACAAGGTGAGAATAATCAAAATGGTACGGGCGTGAAATGCCTAAAGTGCAAAGACGGTGAATTAGTAGAGAGACGAGGGCGCTTCGGTATCTTCTACAGCTGTAGTAATTATCCAAAATGTAAAGAAGCGATCAAAGCAAAACCGACTGGTAACATCTGCTCATACACGCGAGAAAATGGTCCGTGTGGACACCTCATGATGGAAGGCACAAAAACAATTCCTGAAAGATGCAGCGACAAAACATGTCCAAACCATAACCCGCATAAAATCGAAAAATAATTCTCGAGTTAGTAACAGTAGTCTAGGCCAAAATTGACTTAAAATTTAAAGATGTTATGGTTTACCCAGACTGTCAAATGCACATTCATACACACGGAGGAATGTATTGAAAACCCGCACTGCCCAACTGACAACAACAAAAATCACCGTAACCGTTGTTATGGCAACGACCAAGGAGTTGAGTAGCGAACAGAGAGAGTTACTAGAAACCAGGTTCAAATGCACGCGAGGCGGATCGGGCGAGACGATTTCTTATCACAGTTTATACCCCTCAGTCGCAATAATTAGAGGTGCGGTTAAAGAGGATGAACTCTATAAAATTCTTCGGACCGACAAATTTCTTCACTACCTTATCGAACCCGGCGGAGAAGTACCCTTCTCCCATGCCTTTTCCTGATTCCTTACCACCCTTTGACACAAGTCGAAGGGTGGTTTTTTCATACTTACTCTTCACCAGACCCTTGAATTATTTTTAAAAAATTATATTGTGTATATAGAAAATTAGTATCAAACGTACGAAATACAACCACAAACGGGAGATAAAAAATGGCGACGCGAAAAATATTTAGTTGGATAGAGTTGACTTCCACCACAGTATTGATTGCTATCGTAGGTATATTGGTCATATCGCACTTCTCACCTAAGAACAAGTTTTTCCTGAGACCGAACGGCAAATTCGGAGGTGAGGTTGGTAACTATGTATTGATAACACCCAACAAAAAAAGTAATCGCCCCCAAGCTGATGTGATGGACGGAGTTTTTGAAATCAAGGGGATTTACTCAGAAGGAGGAGCGTGGTTTGAAGGGCCAGACGGAAGAGTTTGGCCATTTACAAAAACCGATCTGAAACATTTGACCGAAAAAGCACGGGCTCAACTCATCCCTCCGAATTCTCCAGAGGCTGATAGAGCAAAAGCTATTTTCGAAGAATGGTCAAAAGAGTAGAAAGGAAAAATATAGGAATAAGCATCAGACAAAACAAAACGCCACACACTCGAGAAGTAGTGGCGTTTTGTTGTGCTTATATAAAACTACAGAGAAAAACTTGTTACTGAATACAGTTCTTCATTATCTTCCTTCTGTTTTTCTTCTGGACTACGATCGTCTACAAATTCAGCAGAAACCTCTGGTGGTACATCTGGAGCACCGACAGTTTTTTCTAAACTACCACCCCTTGCAACATGATTATCAAGCATTACATCTGGGTTAAATTTTTGATTTGATTTGATGAGATCAAGAATCGTGTGTAAATCGTCAGCAGAAAAGAAGTCGATCGTGAGTTTACCACTTTCCTCATTATTTTTTTTCTCAATTGAAACGCGGGTACCGAGTGAAGCACTGATTTTTGCTTCTAGCTCAACAATTTCTGGGTCTTGAATATAAATTTTGTTACGAACTTTGTCGTATGCAACCTTACGAGAAATTGCTTCAGCCTCTCTCACCGTCAACTTTTTCAACATAATCTCTTTAAAAAGAGTTCGCTGTTCATCGGGCCTATCGCCGAGCATGAGCATGGGGCGAGTGTGCCCCTCTGAAATTTGTCCCTTTCCCAGTGCATCAAGAATCTCTGCGGGCAATGTCAAAATTCGAATACTATTTGAAACATATTCACGACTTTTACCAACCTTTTTGGCGATTTCTGAATGCTTAAATTTAAATTCTGTCGCAAGTTTTTCAAACGCGCGAGCTCGGTCTATCGGACTCAAATCCTCACGTTGAATATTCTCGATAATTGCAAGCTCGAGTTTCATTTGGTCAGTCTCGTTACCTGTTTTAATGAGAACAGGTAATTGGCTCAAACCAGCAATCTTTGATGCCCGAAGACGCCTTTCACCAGCAATAAGCTCGTACTCAACACCGAGACCTCCGTCTTCTTTTTCAAATTCCTTACGCGTGACAACAAGCGCCTGCAAGACTCCATATTGTTTTATAGAATCAGCCAAACTTTCGAGGTGAGCTTGGTCAAACTCCTTTCGTGGTTGAAAGGGATTTGGCTTAATTTTGTCCACATCAACCCAAAAAATTGAATCGTTATAGTAATAAGACATATCCACATTTTAGCATACGATTTTTTAAGACAAAATTAGGCGTTGATTTTTGGGGTTTTTCTAGTAAAGTGAAGCTCTGCCGGGATGGCGGAATTGGTAGACGCACACGACTCAAAATCGTGCGGAGCAATCCATGAGAGTTCGATTCTCTCTCCCGGCACCATTATAGTTTTGTGGCAAAAAAACCCAACATACTTGTCGTCGTTGGACCAACGGCTTCAGGCAAAAGTGCTCTCGCGGTAAAACTAGCCAAAAAGTTTAATGGCGAGATAATTTCTGCAGACTCACGACAACTCTACAGGGGCCTTGATCTAGGAAGTGGGAAAATCACAACAAAAGAAATGGCGGGTATTCCCCACCATCTCCTCGACATCTCCTCGCCAAAAAAAGTTTTTACAGTGGCGCAGTTTCAAAAAATTGGTCAGAGAAAAATTAACGAGATTGTCAGTCGCAAACACCTGCCAATTATCTGCGGTGGTTCTGCTTTTTATATTCAGGCACTTGTTGATTCAGTAATATTTCCTCGCGTTACCCCCAACAAAAAACTTCGCAAAGAGTTGGCCAGCAAAAACCCAGAAGAACTTTGTTTGATTCTCAAAAAACTTGATCCGCGACGCCTTAATTCTATCGACAGAAAAAATCCCGTACGGCTTATTCGAGCAATAGAAATCGCATCGGAACTTGGTAGCGTCCCAAAAATTGTAAAAGGAGAACCCTTATACAACCCCTTTTTTATTGGGACCGAACTCGCAGATACAGAGCTACAACAAAAAATCAAACGCAGACTCAAAGCAAGAATTCATCAGGGCATGATTAAAGAGGTACAGGATCTGCACACACATGGGGTCTCATGGAAAAGACTAGAAAGTTTTGGTTTAGAATATCGATCTGTCGCCTCTTTTTTACAAAATAAAATAAATAGAAAAGAAATGATAGGCGAACTAGAGCTTCACATTTGGCAATTCGCAAAAAAACAAAGGAGTTGGTTTAAAAAGGATGCAAGGGTTCAATGGTTCAACCCAGGGTCGCTAAGTGAAATCCAGAAACGGGTCAGGACATTTCTATCTCACTAAATCAAGTTTTTGTTCTCTGTATTCGACTTGGCGGCGCCAAACTCACAAGCTCTGCACAAAAATCTAGACAAAAGAAAATCCGGCTCCCAACTCAATGGGTGGCCGGACATTTTTCGTGTAACCGCCTGTCGGCGGTGTGGAATCCAAGAGTCAATATTCAAAAAACTCAAGGATTCAAAGAACAAAGATCATTCGGACTGCGGAGGAAACCAGGAGGTAGACCCGAAGATGTCGAGCGCATTCGACACGACGCCCGTGCCGAACTGGACCTTGTCGTCGTAGAAGTAGGGTGCCCTGTCGAAGCGAACATCCGAGACCGGATCATCGAACTCATCGCCAGCACAGTCGATCCAAAGGTCGTCAAGATGCTGGAGACGTTCGGGATGGGTCAGCAACAGGATGCCAACCGCAAACGCGCCGAGACTGAACTCGTTGTTCTCGAGGAAGACCTCGCGAGCCCTACGGACGGAGCGTCCCCGATGAAGAAAACCGAACTGGATCGGGACGATCAGGATATCAGGATTACCCTGCTCCTCGATCATCTTGTCCCATTGTTCGGCAGTGCGCTTGGTTTTGCGCAGGGTCTGCGAGTTGATCTTACCTTCACGGAAGTTGTGGACCTTGAGCTTGCCGAGTACGATCAGGAAAGCATCGCTGTATCCCTTGCCGAAGAGTTCGGGGCGCTTCTTCCAATTTGGAATGGCGACGAACTTCTCGGCGTACCCAGGCAACTTCACCGACCCGGACTTGACCCTGGACAGATATTCCGAATCGGTGTCACCAAGGCCAGGGAACTGCATCTGGAGAACAGTGATCTGACAACTGAGATCCTTGACGCCGGGTGTATACCCGGACAAGTAGCCCACACGTGACTCGACCTCTTCATCCTTGAACTGATCAGTGGTCGAGAGACCGCGAAAGAGTTCTTGAACTCCGTCGCCAAATTCCCCACCCCGCATGATGACCCGTTGGGCCACCTTGTCTGTGGGATTGATCCTGTCGAGCCGATCCTCCAACAGTCGCAGGATTTGTTTACGCTGGTCACTGGTCATTCTGCCTTGCACTGTTGGGGATGTAATCGGTGCTCTTGGTATCGTTATCACCCCTCCTTTATTGAAAGGCAAGATTCGCTCTGGGTATGCGACCTGTCTCAAATGAGACGAGTTTGCTGAACCCTACGTTATAAGGTACAAAAAGCTCGTCTCATTCGTTTAGTGATCCTTGCAAAGAACTACGATTGACATAATAGCAAAAAAACATCATTTGTCAACGTAAATAAATAACTGTCAATAGCCATATTTTATCAACAATAAATACTCATTCTGAACCCAAACTAATGAAGGGTCGCCGGGGCTGGCAATCTGCTGACGCCTCTCCTGCGGCGCTAATGTTGCGGGTCCACCCCGACTCGAACGGGGAATAGCGGTTTTGGAAACCGACGTTTTACCATTGAAACTATGGACCCTCGAACTACATCGTACCAGAGCGGACAGGCTTAATCAAAAACCCGCCTACTGGCGGATTTTTGTTACTTCTTTGATTCCTTGTGTGGAGTTCTTTTTTTGCAGGTTTTGCAGAATTTTTTTAATTCAATTTTACGTTCAACAGATTTACGGTTTTTAGTCGTATAATAATTAACTTCTTTGCATTTCGTGCAGGTAAGTTTGATCAAATGGTCTTGTGACATAGTGTGAAGAAATATACATCAAAGGACTGAAAAAGGCAACGTTTGACAATAAACTTGCCCTGGATATGCTTAGCGTGCGCCATGAGACCACGGAATGAGACGAGGCAACTCACTCTTGTGGCTTCAACTGGACGCTGGGCCACTCTACGCAGAGTGGCCCTTTTATTACAACTAGAAAGTATGGGTTGGTAGATACACAAAAGAATCTTTATCCATAGATTCTCTTAATTAATGGATTAAGTCTTGTGATGATTTCGTATTCGGACGTCCTTTCTGGATCAGCAATTTTGTCGGCTCGAATTTCTTCTCCACCGTCACGACCAATAATTGTCGCAATACTTCCAACCTTCACCTCGGGAATATCCGTCACATCTATTGTAATCATGTCCATGGAAACCCGCCCAGTGATTGGCGCGCGTTTACCATGGACGAGCACATTCCCATTATTAGAAACAGATCGAGGCAAACCATGCCAGTACCCAATGGGGCAAATCGCCAAGCGAGAATCTCGCTTCAAAATATTTGTAAAGTCATAGCCGACTCCCTCACCCTTTTTGACATTTTTTACTTCACCAACAACCACCTTCCAAGAAAGGATCGGTTTCAAATCCAGATCTCGTTCAGCACCCCTTACTTCAGAAGATGGCCAGACCCCATACAACCCAATACCAAAACGAACCATATCAAAATGCGCCTGCGGATACAGCATTGCACCAGCACTCGCTGCAGTGTGCGCTATCGGCACAAACCCAGCTTCAGCAAAAGTCTTTTGCCACATTTCAAATTCCTTAATTTGCGCAAGTGTTTTTTCTGTTGAAGCAGGGTTCTTCGCACCAGCAAAATGAGTAAACAAACCTTGAACTTCAATATTTTTTGGAAGCGATTTAAGTACCGTAATAACTTCGGTCATCTGTGCCAACTGAAATCCTTGGCGATGCATGCCAGTATCAACTTTCACATGAATTGAAAGTTTTGTTTGCAACCCAGAAACCATCTCGAGAGTTTCGAATGTTGAAACCGTAATAGAAATATTTTCTTTCGAGGCTTCTTCGATTCGCTCTGGCAACGTATATCCAAGAACCAAAATTGGCAATTGAATTCCCTCTCTTCTCAAAGTAAGTCCTTCCACAATAGAATCAACACCGATCCAATCTGCACCAAGTTTTTCGATTTCTCTGGAAAAATCCACCAAACTATGACCATACGCATTAGACTTCACCACCGCCATAAACTTCGCCTCCGGCTTCAAAAGCCCACGAAGGAGCGAATAGTTATGAGCAATGGCACCTTTGTCGATTTCAATCCACGTTCGGAGGCCCTTTGTTTCGAGGCTTTGCATGTACAAAGATTAACAGACTTTACTGTGTTGGAAAAGAAAAACTACTGCTAAAAACCAAAAAACGCAGAACAAAATAAGAAATAAAATCTATGGTGCGTAGGGCAGGATTCGAACCTGCGAAGACCAATGGTCGACAGATTTACAGTCTGTTGCGATTGACCGCTCCGCCACCTACGCAATACGGCCTATTGTATGTGAAATAGGCCACATTATCAAACAAAGACACAAAAGAATTGCGACTACTGCGTCACTGGCTCACCAGAAATGATCGGTTCATCGATCAAACTACCCCTTCGCCCCTTACGCACATCAAATGTAAATTCGCCGTTTTTAATATCGACCACAACAACTCCGCCCTTCACGATTCCCTTTGAAATGATGAGTGATGCTACTTGGTTGAGAATTTTGCTTTGAATTAGGCGTCGAAGTGGTCGAGCGCCGTACTGTGGGTTATAGCCTTCCCGAGCGAGGTGTTCGATCGCAAGCGGACTGATTTCAAGTGAAATTTCTTTTTGTGCCAAGCGTTCTTTAACAAGCTCAACCTGAATTTTTGCAATATCCATAATTGCCTCCTTACTCAAGACGTCAAAAATAATAATGTCGTCGAGGCGATTCAAAAATTCTGGTTTAAAGTATTCCTTCAGTGCATTCATCAAGCGATTTTTTGTTTCCTCGTATGATTCCTTTTCTGTTTTATCTCCAGCAAAACCAATTTTTTGCATTCGGTCTATGAACTGTGCACCAATGTTTGATGTAAGAACAATAACAGTGTTTTTAAAATTCACGACACGACCCTTTGCATCAGTCAGCCGACCATTGTCCAAAACCTGCAAGAGGATATTAAAGACTTCTGGGTGTGCCTTTTCAATTTCGTCAAAAAGAATTACGGCATATGGTCTGTGGCGAACAAGCTCTGTAAGTGAGCCGCCTTCCTCGTAACCAACATAACCTGGAGGTGCACCGATAAGTTTAGAAACAGCATGCTTTTCCATAAACTCCGACATGTCGACTCGAATAAGTGCCTTGTCGTCGTCGAACATGAATTCTGCGAGTGCTTTTGTGAGCTCTGTTTTACCAACACCAGTCGGACCCATAAAAAGGAAAGAACCGATCGGACGATTTGGATCCGAGATACCTGCGCGGGAACGCTTCACGGTGTCAGAAATAATACTGACAGCATTATCTTGACCGACGATTCTTCGCTTGAGGAATTCTTCCATACGGTTTAGCTTCTCGGCCTCTGCCTCAAGCATGCGAGCCATCGGAATACCTGTCCAACGAGAAACAATCTCAGCAATATCTGGTTCGGTAATTTCTTCCCGCAAAATACTTCGAGAGCTTTGGAGTTTTTTGAGGCGTTTTGATTTTACGTCGAGCTCTTTTTCGAGTTCTGGAATTTTTCCGTAACGAAGCTCCGCAACCTTAGCAAGGTCAATACGCACTTCGGCGCTTTCGGATTCATGTCGAAGTGATTCGAGCTCTTTTTTGATTTTCTTTATCTCCGTAACAGTTTCCTTTTCATTTTTCCATTTAAGTTCAAGCTCGGATGTCTGTTCTTTCAGATCAGCAATTTCTTTTTCAATTTCCTTCAAACGTAATTTTGTTTTTGTGCTTTTTGTGGTTTTTACTTCTTTTGACAAAGCCTCCTTTTCAATTTCGAGGCGCATGATTTTTGAATGAGCTTCAGCAAGAATCGGCGGCATGTTTTCAAGAAAAATCCTACGGAACGAAGCTGCTTCATCTATAAGGTCAACAGCCTTGTCTGGCAGAAAACGGTCAGTGATATAGCGACTACTCAAAATAACGGCTGCACGAATAGCGTCGTCTGTAATACGGACACCATGGTAAAGCTCATATTTATCCTTAAGGCCACGCAAAATAGCAATTGCGTCTTCTACTGCAGGTTCATTTACATACACTGGCTGAAACCTGCGTGTGAGTGCGGGATCCTTTTCGATATATTTTTGATATTCCTTAAGTGTCGTCGCGCCAATAGCCCTAAGTTCACCACGAGCAAGGGGTGGCTTTAACATATTCGAAGCATCAATAGAACCTTCAGCAGCACCCGCACCAACTATCGTATGGATTTCGTCAATAAACAAAATAATCTTACCTTCAGAGCGCTCTATTTCTTTTATGATATTTTTAAGACGTTCTTCAAATTCTCCGCGGTATTTTGTACCAGCAATGAGTAAACCAAGATCAAGCGAAACAAGTTCCTTACCCTTCAAAGATTCGGGCACGTCGCCTGTAGCCATTTTTATTGCCAAACCTTCAGCAATTGCAGTTTTTCCAACACCTGCTTCTCCAATAAGGATTGGGTTATTTTTTTTGCGACGAGAAAGGATTTGAATGATGCGAGAAATTTCTGAGTCTCGACCAATAACAGGATCGAGTTTATTCTCTTGAGCGAGCTTCGTAAGGCTTCGTGTGTATTTTAAAATTGATTTTGGCTTTTTGGATTGTGAATTATCAGCAGTTTTTGTGTGTTTGAGCTCTTCGAGAACCTTCAAAACCTTTTCCTTTGTTATTTTAAAGCGAGCCAGAAGTTCACGGGCATGACTTTGTCCATCAAGAATTGCGAGGAACAAATGCTCTGTCGAAACGAATTCATCTTGAAGCGAGGTAGCGATTTTGGTACTACTTTCTATTGACTGAGCAAGTTCCGGGGTAAGATAAATCTGATATGACGGTGAAAGCGTACCACCCGTATCTGGACTCTCTATGGCTTCAAGAATTGAGTCAGTCAGTAAAATTGTGTCGGTATCAAGTTTTTCTAAAATTGAAGTAACCATACTTTCCTCTTGCAGGATAAGTGCAGCCAAAAGATGCATCGGATTAACGTGGTTTTGCCCACGTTCAATCGCAAGCTCGTGAGCTTTTCTAATGGCTTCTTTGGCTTTGGTTGTGAAGTGATTAAATGGAGGCATTTTTAGTATTTTTTAGACCCCAATAATAGCACAAATCCTAGAAAAAGAAAGGTGTGTAATGTGAAGATTAGTCAAAAAATTCTGGGTTTTCGTTCTTAATAATATGAATTGATGTGTATGTGGATTCTATGCCTCGTATTGGGTCGTAATTTTCAAACCCTGCAATTTCTCCATTTAAATTAAGGAGTACCGAGCCCGATATACCATCCTTAAGAACAGTATCTGTTTCAATTGTATCGACTGCCCTCGTACTCGAAGCCTGTGCCGAATCAATCAAATTAACTGAGGTAACTCTTCCAATCGCAACAACTTCCCGTTCACTCCCTCCAATTGCAATGACAGTTTGGCCGAGCTGGATCGCGTTATTTTTATTAAGTGGAATTGGAGTAAATGTTTTCGTATTTTCATTTAAAATTTTTGGTTTAAGGAAGATTGCATTTGAACCCTTGGCTGTAGCAACAACTGTAAGTGGTACTGCCACCTCTGATCCAAAGAACAACGCACTGTATTCCTCCTGCGCCGATACAAATCCTTTATCAGCAAGAATTGTTCCATCTTTTTTAATCACAATACCAATGCTTTTTACTGCTTTCTGATTACGATTCTCTGTTGTGACAATCCAAGCAAGATTACCATGACTTTTTTTGATGGCATCAATTACCAAATCCTCTTCTTTGACGACAATCGTTATCTCTCTGGTTGGACCACTAGAATCTTGAGGCACAATTGTTTCGACGGTTCTCTCGACGACTCTATTTATAGTTTGGGTAATTGTCTGGGGTGCTTCCTGGAGAAAAGAGGTGGTGATTATCCCTGTACCAATCGACGTCACGAAACTGACAAGAAGGCACAGAAGGATTGTTTGTGTAGTACTTAAATCATCCATATATCCTTATATAATAATCCATTGCTCCCCCACCCGCAACAAGATATTGCGAAGCGAGCGTGTACTATTTTTGGCAAAACACTTTTTTAAACGTATAATCTTAAGTTGAACATGACATTTACTCTTACAAACGAAACACTTTCCCTCATACTCATTGCAGTTGGTGTACTTGCAATTGCAAACTGTGTGTGGATTTTTTTTCTTGGGAGAAAAATTAAACAGCTCCTTGGTGGTACAGATGCAAAAAACATTGAGGAAGCACTTGTGCTACACAAAGCAGAATTAGACAAATTCAACATCTTCAAAAGCACCGTCAACAAATACCTCGAAACGGTTGAAATGCGTCTCAAAAGAAGCATACAAGGCGTGGAAACTGTCCGATTTAATCCTTTTAAGGGCACTGGAGATGGTGGAAATCAAAGCTTTTCTACAGCATTTGTAGACGAAGTTGGTAGTGGTGTTGTTGTGTCAGGCCTTTACAGTCGCGAACGAATCAGTATCTTTAGCAAACCGCTCAAGGGGTATAATTCGGAATTCGAACTATCCGACGAAGAAAGAGAGGTTATCGAAAAGGCAAAGCGCTCAGTAAATCAAAAATAGCTGAGTTAAAGTTATTGCAATCCGGACTCACACAAATGAAGAATTCAGATCAAAAAACCAACATTGTTGAACGCCCACCAGTCGTCGTGGTCATGGGGCATATTGACCATGGCAAATCTACCCTGCTCGACTATATCCGCAAAACTAAAGTTGTTGATGGTGAAGCTGGTGGTATTACTCAACACGTTTCAGCCTACGAGACACTATACGAAATCGACGGTAAAAAACGTCGAGTAACCTTTCTCGACACACCGGGCCATGAAGCCTTCCAGACTCTGCGATCTCGTGGCACAAAAGTAGCCGATGTTGCCATTCTTGTGGTTTCGGCCGAGGATGGAGTAAAAAAGCAGACCCTCGAGGCATTGAACGCAATTAAGGAACAGGACATTCCTTTTGTCATTGCAATTAACAAGATAGACAAAGCTGGTGCAAATATTGACCGAACCAAACAAAGCCTCGCCGAGAATGAAGTTTATGTTGAAGGATACGGTGGGACAGTAACCTGCATACCCATCTCAGCCAAAACTGGTGAAGGAATCGAAGAACTTATAAATGTTGTTTTTCTTACGACTGACGTTCAGGAACTTACTGGAGATACCGGCCTCAACGCAACCGGTATCGTTATAGAAAGCAAACTCGATGCCCGTAAAGGTATATCTGCAAGTCTTATTATAAAGAATGGCATGCTTCGTACTGGGCAGTTTATCGCCGCTGGTAACAGCTTTGCTACGGTTCGGGCAATAGAAAATGATACCGGAGAAAAACTAAATATGGCGAGTTTCTCTACCCCTGTAATGATTGTTGGCTGGAGTGAACTTGTACCATCTGGAGTAGAATTCGTGACATGTGACCTTAAAGACGAAGCAATCACCTACACCAAAAACTTTGCAGCAAACACAGTCAAAGTACAAAAAATAGGAATTAATTCAAACCAAGAAAATAAAATTTCTACCCTAAACATAATCGTAAAAGCAGACACCGCAGGAAGCCTCGAAGCAATCAATTATGAAATCAAGAAACTTGGTAACGACCGGATTAAACCCGAGATAATTTCCGAGGGTGTGGGAGCGATCGGTGAAGGTGACGTAAAGAGCGCCAACGCAAGCACAAAAGCTTTTATTTTCGGATTTAACACAAAAGCAGACTCTGCAGCAAAAATTCTCGCGGAGCGCGACGGTATTTCAATTGAAATTTTTTCTATTATTTACAAAATTACTGAAAAAGTTGAAAAACTACTTACCGAACATACACCAAAAATGATGGTTGATGAAATCACTGGCAGTGCAAAAATCTTACGGACCTTTAGCCGCCAGAAAGACAAGCAGATTATTGGTGGTAAGGTTGAAGAGGGTTTTCTTTCGGTTGGTGAAGCGATCAGAATAATCCGCAGGGAAACTGAGATTGGTACAGGCAGAATCCGCGGTATGCAGCAACAAAAAAAAGAAACTGCGAAGGTCGAGGCTGGCAATGAGTTCGGAGCCTATGTTGAATCAAAATTTGAAATTGCTGTTGGTGATGTGCTTCGTTCGTATCACACTATCGAAAAATAATGAAAACAACAGATCATCGCCAAGAAAAAGTTGAGTCACTTCTTACCAGAGTCGTTGGTGAATTTTTGAGCCACGAAGCCGGGCCAATGTCACTCATCACCGTGACCCGAGTTGCCTACAATGAAAAGACCAAGGGTGCGACAGTCTTTATTTCGGTACTTCCTGAAGACCAAGAAAAGCCAGCTTTGGCTTTTGTAAAAAGGAAAAGCTCAGAGCTCCGAGAATACGTTAAAAAACTTGTGAACATGCGTTCCCTGCCAGTATTTGAATTCATCATCGATATCGGCGAAAAAAACCGCCAGAGGGTGGACGACATCGCAGCTATGGATAAATAGTGACACGGAGATGTTTTACTCTCGGCAAGCAGGCAATTTTGGTGTATATTTGACCAAGCCACGACCGTGTTACAGATATTGAGGTACACGGCCACGTAGACAAGTGGTAAGTCGAGAGTTTGCAAAACTCTTATGCGCAGGTTCGATTCCTGTCGTGGCCTCAGCGGAAAGTTGAAGAATGCCCGGGTGGCGTAATTGGTAGCCGCGCTCGACTTAAGATCGAGTTCCGTAAGGAGTGCGAGTTCGAGTCTCGCCCTGGGCACACATGAGTTCACGTTCCAGGGGTTGTCGAGCTCTCTATGTAGAGATTGTATACATTGTATATATTCAAAAGCGGATACGCTTGAAAGAAGAACGAAGACCAGTTACTCTTGTTGAATGCACCTATAGCTCAGCTGGTAGAGCAGATCCCTCTTAAGGATAAGGTCGCAGGTTCGATCCCTGCTGGGTGCACAAGGTGGCTCAAAACTGAGCCCGGAGTTGTATAAGGGGTAGTGAGTAAGCATTGAAAAACAAATAACATATGCCGAGGTGGCGAAATTGGCAGACGCACTTGCCTTAGGAGCAAGCGGAGTAATCCATGGAGGTTCAAGTCCTCTCCTCGGCACCAGAATGGAACTTGAAGCAAATTATTCAAATAAGTGCGTATTTTTTGCATCAACCCAACTATTGACTTTGGTATAAAATCTGATACAATCACAAAAGTCTCATTTCGTTCATTGACGTAAACCATACACAATACAGACGTAAACCATACACAATACACTTAAGGAGTTTTGAACATGTGGACAATTATCGGAGGAGTAGCAATATTACTACTCATTCTACTGTTGCTGGCAATCCTGCTTGTCCAAGCAGCAAAGAACAATCAGCAAGCGACGTACGTTCCTGAGGGAACAATCAAGTTCATTATGATGGGAAGTGGTCTTAATCAAGTTTTTCTCAATCTCGATGGTTTCGTCCTCACACGCGAGGACGAGATCAAACCTGGGAAACCAGAAACTGCTCAACCAGGAGAAGCCCCGGCGACACCAGATGAAATTCAAAGATTCAGAGACCGAGAGAGTTGGATTGGGAGACGACTGAGAAAAAACTTTGGGATTTATTGGGTAAGCTTATGGTATCCACTTACACGAGTCGTTCATCATTTCGAGATTTCTAAGGCAAGGCTTCGGCCAGCAAATGCCGTCAGTGCAAACGCATCACTTCGAGAAAGAATCGAGCTTGACCCAGAACCGGTAAC
>Ga0105049_10000735_pt1 | contig 37115 bp, 39 predicted proteins | sample MAT06_FD_78087 | JGI IMG/M metagenome (GOLD analysis project Ga0105049, IMG submission 78087) | Freshwater microbial communities from Lake Fryxell liftoff mats and glacier meltwater in Antarctica - MAT-06 | ecosystem: Environmental > Aquatic > Freshwater > Ice > Liftoff microbial mat | place...
ACCGCCAACCGCGATGTGCTGGAACAGGCGGCGGGTGCCGGCTTTTCCACCGCCACCGATCTGGCCGACTGGCTGGTGCGCGAACTGGGTTTGCCGTTCCGCGCGGCGCATCACGCGACCGGCGCGCTGGTCAAGCTGGCCGAGGACAGGGGCTGCGATCTGCCCGACCTGACCTTGGCCGAGATGCAAACCGGCCATCCCGGCATCAGCCAGCAGGTTTATTCGGTGCTGGGTGTTCACAATTCGGTGGCCAGCCGGATGTCGTTCGGCGGAACCGCGCCCACGCAGGTCAAGGCGCAGGTGGATCTGTGGAAAGCCAGGCTGGGATGAAGTATCTGGCGGTGGCAGTCCTGATCCTGACGCTGGCCTCTTGCACCGATCCGTCGCTGGGTGCCAATATCAGGTTCGGGCCAAAAGGCGTTTCGGTCAGCCCGCAGATCAGCGGGTCGGTTGGCGGCGTCGGTATTTCACTCAGCGGGTAGGTTTGCGATGGTGCGGAACTGGGTCTTGATGATTGCCGCTCTGGCCATGCTGGCGGCCTGTGGTGCTGATGGCGACCCGGTCGACCCGGGGCCGGGCGTGACGTTGTCGGGCGATGTGCGGATGGGTGTCACGTTCGAACCCTGATCCGGGGTTTCGGCGGCAGTGCGGTTGGTAGTGCTTGCGGTTTGCCGCCCTTTTTGCTTTGCCACTGGCAGATGCGCTCAAGGGGCAGGCTTTGGATCACTTTCTCTACCGCAATGGCGTGCTGCATGCCGAAGATGTGGCGATCCCCGAGATTGCCGCCGCTGTCGGCACCCCGTTCTACGTCTATTCCACCGCAACCCTGACCCGCCACTATGCCCTGTTTCAGGAGGCGCTGGCGGGAATGCCCCACACCATCTGCTTTGCGATGAAATCGCTGAGCAATCAAGCGGTTTTGCGCACGCTGGCGCAGTTGGGCGCCGGGATGGATGTGGTCAGCATCGGCGAATATCTGCGTGCCAAAGCCGCCGGTGTGCCGGGGGATCGCATCGTGTTTTCCGGCGTCGGCAAGACCCGAAACGAGATGCGCATGGCACTGGCCGGTGGTATTCGCCAGTTCAATGTGGAAAGTGAGCCTGAACTGCGGGCGTTAAGCGGGGTTGCCGTTGCCATGGGGCTGACCGCCCCGATCACCATCCGCGTCAACCCCGATGTCGATGCGAAAACCCATGAAAAGATCGCCACCGGCAAAAAGGAAAACAAGTTCGGCATCCCGATTTCGCGGGCCCGTGCTGTCTATGCCGAAGCAGCCACGCTGCCGGGGATCGAGGTGGTGGGGATCGACGTTCACATCGGCAGCCAGTTGACCGATCTGGCCCCGTTTGAGGCGGCTTATCAGAAGGTGGCGGAGCTGACGGGGCTGCTGCGCACCGATGGCCACGATATCCGCCGCCTGGATCTGGGCGGCGGCCTTGGCATTCCTTATGAACGATCCAACGACGCGCCGCCCCTGCCGCTGGATTACGGTGCCATGGTGCGCCGCACTCTTGGCCATCTGGGCTGCGAGATCGAGATTGAGCCGGGGCGGCTGATTGCGGGCAATGCCGGGCTGATGGTCAGCCGGGTGATCTGGGTGAAGCAGGGCGAGGATCGCACCTTTCTGATCGTCGATGCCGCGATGAACGATCTGATCCGCCCGGCGATGTATGGCGCGCATCACGACATCGTGCCGGTGCTCGAAGCCGCCCCGGGGACCGAGGCGCAGGCCTATGACGTGGTGGGGCCGGTTTGCGAATCCGGTGACACCTTTGCCAGGGCGCGCGCACTCACGCCGCTGGGCGAAGGCGACCTGATCGCCTTTCGCTCTGCCGGGGCTTACGGCGCTGTCATGTCGTCGGAATACAACAGCAGGCCGCTGATCCCGGAAATTCTGGTCAAGGGCGATCAATTCGCTGTCATCCGGGCGCGACCAAGCTTTGATGCGATGATAAACCGCGATACGATCCCCGAATGGCTGTAGCGCGACGCGCGCTGCCGCCGATAGCCGGAGATTGACCCCGCCCATGGCAGACCAACAGGCCAAAGCCCGTTCCGCCGCGCTGCACCGGCTGGTCTGGCCATTGCGGCTGACGCGCGCTGGCATGGTGGCAGAGCGGGCGGTGCGCGCCTTTTGGCCGCTGTGGACGCTGTTGTTGACGGTTGCCTCGGTGCTGGCTTTCGGGTTGCAGGACACGGTTTCGGTAGAGGCGGCATGGTTCGGGCTGATGCTGGCGGCGGCAGCGCTGGTCTGGTCGCTGTATGGCGGTCTGCGCCAGTTTGTATGGCCAACCCGGGCCGAGGCTTTGGCGCGGCTGGATCAGACCCTGCCGGGCCGCCCGATCGCCGCTTTGCTGGATCATCAGGCGATCGGTGCTGCCGATGATGCTTCGGTTGCCGTCTGGCAGGCGCATCAGGTGCGGATGGCGGCGCGGGCGGCACAGGCGCGCGCAGTCGAGCCTGATCTGAAGATCTCCAGCCGTGACCGCTACGGGCTGCGCTATCTGGCGCTGGCGGTGTTTGTGTCGGCGGTGCTGTTCGGTTCGATCTGGCGGGTGTCTGCGGTGGCCGAGATTGCCCGGGGCGGTGCTGGAACCGAGCTTGCCTCCGGCCCGTCATGGGAAGGCTGGGTCGAGCCCCCAACCTATACCGGCAAGCCGAGCCTTTATCTGAATGACATCAAGGCCGGGCCCTTGTCGGTGCCCAAGGGCAGCCGGATCACCCTGCGGCTTTATGGCGAGGTCGGCAACCTGACACTGGCGGAAACCGTGTCTGCCCGTACCGGCGATCTGGCGGCGGGCGAGGTGGGGTCTGCCTCGGCCCCGGCGCAGGATTTCACGGTGGAACAGTCGGGTACTTTGGCGATCAACGGCCCGGGTGGCCGCGAATGGGCCGTGACGATGGCCCCCGATGCGCCGCCCGCCATCGCCCTGTCCGGCCCGGTCAGCCACGAGGCCGATGGCCGCATGGTGCAACCCTTTGCCGCCAGTGACGATTACGGCGTGGTCAAGGGCCGTGCCGAGATCACTTTGGACCTCGCCTCGGTTGACCGGCGCTTTGGTCTGGCGGCAGTGCCTGAGCCGCGCGACCTGCTGGTGCTGGATCTGCCGATGCCGATCTCGGGCAACCGGGCCGAATTCAGCGAAAAGCTGATCGACGATCTGTCGCAGCATGCCTTTGCCAATCTGCCGGTGACCATCTCGCTGTTTGCCGAAGATGCCGCCGGCCAGACCGGCCACAGCAGCCCGGCGCAACTGGTGCTGCCGGGGCGGCGGTTCTTTGACCCGCTGGCAGCTGCGGTGATCGAGATGCGGCGCGATCTGCTGTGGTCGCGCGACAATGCGGCGCGAACGGCGCAGATATTGCGTGCCGTCACCAACCGGCCCGAGGAAATGACCACCAACCAGCGCGCCTATCTGCAGCTGCGGGTGGCGCTGAAACGGCTGGAAGCCGCCACCCCACTGCAGCCTGCGGCGCGCGAGGAACTGGCAACGGCGCTGTGGGAAATTGCCGTGCTGCTGGAAGAGGGCGATCTGGCCGATGCCAAGGCGCGGCTGGACCGCGCACAGGACCGCCTGTCGGAAGCGATCAGGAATGGTGCCAACGAACAGGAAATCGCCAAGCTGATGCAGGATCTGAACGAGGCGATGCAGGATTACATGCAGCAGCTTGCCGAACAGCAGGCGCAGGACCCCGATCAGCAGATGGCTGATGGTGAAAACCCGATGCAGATCACCCAGGACCAGATGCAGCAGATGCTCGACAAGCTGCAGCAACTGATGGCCGAGGGGCGCACCGCCGAAGCGCAGGAACTGTTGAACCAGCTGCGCAACATGATGGAGAACCTGAAGGTCACCCAGGGGCAGGGCGGCCAGCCCAGCCCGGGGCAAAAGTCGATGCAGGGCCTTGCCGACACATTGCAGCAGCAGCAGGGCCTGTCAGACGATGCCTTCGGTGACCTGCAGCGCCAGTTCAACCCGGGCCAGCCGGGTGGCCAGCAACAGCCGGGCGAACAGGGCCAGAACGGCCAAGGTCAGGGCCGCAAGGGCACTGCGGGCCAGCAGGAACAGCAGTTGGGGCAGGGCGACGGCGGCGTGCCGGGGCAAAGCCCCGATGGCAGCACCGGTGCCCCCGGTGGGGTGCAGGGTGATCCGGGCAGCGAGATGTCCCTTGCCGACCGCCAGCAGGCCCTGCGTGATCAGTTGGATGCACAGCGCCGCAACCTGCCCGCCGCAGGCACCCCCGAAGGCGAAGCCGCCCGCGATGCGCTGGACCGTGCCGGCCGCGCCATGGCCGATGCCGAACAGGCGCTGCGAGAAAACGACATTCCGGGCGCCATCGACCGTCAGGCCGATGCGATGGAAGCCCTGCGCGACGGCATGCGCAATCTGGGCAAGGCTTTGGCGCAGAACCAGCAGCCGCCGGGGCAGGCCGGGGCGCAGGAATTCGGCCAGGCCGGTGAGCAGGGCCAGCGTGACCCGCTGGGCCGCGATCTGGGTGGCACCGGCGCTGCCGGGACGCCGGAAAACATGCTCCAGGGCGAGGATGTCTATCGCCGCGCCCGTGAGATTCTGGATGAGATTCGCCGCCGCACCGGCGAACAGGCGCGCCCGGAGGGCGAGCTTGGCTACCTGCGGCGGCTGCTTGATCAGTTCTGAACAAGCGGCTGGCATTGGGCCGGTGACGTATTCGGCCTATTGGACCGGTTTCTCATCGCCTTTAAGGCGGTCCAGCGTTGCCTGCATCAGACTGTCAACGGCAATCCTGCCCTTGTCCACCGTGGTCACCAGAACCGTCAGTGCTGGAACTGCCGCCGGAAAGCGGGTGCCAAGTGCCGGCGAAGCGGCATAAAACCCCATCACCAGCGCTGCGAGCACGAGCATCAAAAGGAACCCGGTGCGAAAACCGCTGCGCCGTGCTGGCCGTTGCACCGGTTCGGCCATCGCGGCTGCGGCCCGTCCCTTGCCACCATCCCCTTGCAGCGACGAGTTGATTTCTTCGATATCGGGCAACAGGTCGCGCCGAGACTGCCGCGCACCGCCGGTGGTGGCTTCGGCGGGTTCCGGTTCGAACGGGGTTGACAGATCCTCGACCGGACGCCGGGTCGAGATCATGGCCGCATCGCCCGGGTGGCTTTCCGTCAGTGACTGCACCCGCAGTTTCGGCAAGGGATCGACGGCAGGTGCCGGGCTGGTGCCGCCCCCCTGCTGGCTCAGGTTCAGGTCGGTCTGGGTTTCCAGCCCCCCTGCGGCCCTGCGGGCACGGGTTTCGCGTTCCGCCTCTTCGCGCAGCACGCTGAGCACCGCTTCGTCCAGCGACCGCCGACGGGGTTCGGCAGCAGCGACGGCGGCGGCGGTGGCAATCGCCGGATCTGCCGGTGCCAATTCCGGTTTGGCCGGTTCGGCGAAATCATCATCGTCAAAGCGGTCCGCCGGGCGGGAAACCGGCTCTGTGACCATGGCCGGTCCCGGCTCTGTCACCAGTGCCGGGCCGTCAGAGGGTCCGGCAGGCGCGATAAAACTGTTGTGGAGCGCTTCGGCGGCAATCTCCGGAACCACCGGCATCGCGGATGTTTCAGGCCCGGATGCCGTTTCGGGTTCTGGTTCCGCTTCTGGCGCGAACTCCGCCTTTGGTGCGTCGCCCGCCGTTTCCGGTTCGACCCAGGATCCGGCAGCAACATCGGCAAGGCCATCATCGGCTGCGACGGGTTCCTCTTCATCGTCGTCGTCAGCCGGTTCGAGTTCGGCGGCCGGATGGGTCTGAAACCATGTCTGCCCGCAGTTGGAACATTGCACATCACGGCCATGCAGCGGAATCACGCTGTCGCTTACCTCATATTGGGCATCGCAATTCGGGCAGGTCAGACGCATAATGATACCGATCCCAGACCTTAACAGATCGTACTCTTGCGGCTATGTTGTAGCAAGGCGCAATGTTTTATCCAAGCGTTAGTGTTAACCTTGATTGAAGCCGGCGGTTGCATCGGCGAAACTGTTTGCATATCGGACACAGTGGCCAATAGCGCCGCGCGAACGGGAGACCAGCGTGATCGACCTGCAAAACGTGGCCTACAGCTATGGCGGCGGCGAATTGCTGTCTGACATGACATTGAAGCTGGCACCGGGCTCCTTTCATTTCCTGACCGGCCCGTCGGGGTCGGGCAAATCGACCTTTCTCAAGCTGTGCTATGCCGAACTGCTGCCGACGGCCGGGCGCGTCACCATCTTTGACCGCGAGGTCCGTGGCATGTCGCGCGATGACGTGGCGCGGATGCGGCAGCGTATCGGGGTGGTGCATCAGGATTGCCAGTTTCTGGACCACCTTTCGCTGGCCGAAAACGTGGCCTTGCCGCTGCAGGTGGCGGGGCGCGAGGTGGCGGCGGAAGCCAGCGATGTGCTTGACCTGCTGGGATGGGTGGGGCTGAAAGCGCAGGTTGCGGCGCTGCCGCCGTCGCTGTCGGGCGGCGAACGGCAGCGGGCTGCGCTGGCGCGGGCCATCATAATGTCACCCGATGTGATTCTGGCGGATGAGCCGACCGGCAATCTGGATTGGGAGATGTCGGTCCGGCTGTTGACGCTGCTGGTGGAACTGAACCGGATGGGGAAGACCATCCTGATTGCGACCCATGATCTGAACCTGATCCGCACCGTCAAGGCGCAGGTCAGTGCCCGGGTTCTGCGCATCCGCGACCGGCGGCTGCAACTCGCGGGGGCGGATCTGTGAGCGGATTGTCCGACCGATTGCGCGGCCTTGTGACCGGCGAAACCCAGGCCGACCGGGTGGTGCCGCCATCGGGCCATACCGCAAGGCTCACCTCGTTCACCGCCGCGGCGATGGCATTTCTGACGGTGTTCGCGCTGGCGCTGTCGTTGGCGGCGGGGCGGTTGGCCGACCGCTGGCAGGCCACGCTGACCGGCAGCGCCACCATCCGCATTTCCGCCCCCGACGACCAGATGACCGCCCAGACCAACGCCGTGCTGGCGGTGCTGAAAACCACGCCCGGCATCAGCGCCTTTCGCCCCCTGACCGTCGATGAGGAACGCGCGCTGTTGGAGCCGTGGTTCGGCCCCGACCTGCCGCTGGACAGCCTGCCGATCCCCCAGTTGATCGAGGTCGAGGGGCAGGGCTATGATGCCGAAGGGCTGCGCCTGCGGCTTGCCGCCGAAGCGCCGGGCGCAGTGCTGGATGACCACACGCGCTGGCGCGAGCCGCTGGTGCGGGCGGCGATGCGGATCAGGACGCTGGGGTTGGTGGCGATTCTGCTGATTGCCGGGGCGACGGCGGCGATGATCACCCTTGCCGCCAACGCCGCCCTGTCGGCCAATGCCCAGGTGATCCGGGTGCTGCGGCTGGTGGGCGCGCGCGATGTCTATATCGCCCGCGCCTTTGTGCGGCGCTTCAGCCTGCGGGCGCTGGCCGGGGCGGTGGTCGGCACCGTGGCCGGCATGGCGGCGATGGCCTTTCTGCCGGCGGCGGATGAGGCGGGGGGTTTTCTGACCGGCCTTGGCTTTCAGGGCCTGCACTGGCTGTGGCCGCTGGCGATTCCGCCGCTGGCAGCGGTGGTGTCATTCGTGGCCACCCGGGCAGCGGCGTTGCGGACCCTGAAAGGGCTGATGTGATGCGGTGGCTGCGCTCGCTGGCCTTCATCATCCAGATGTATGCGATGATGGCGCTGATGGCGGTATTTTTCACGCCTTGGGCGCTGGTCAGCCGCGCCGGTGCCTTTGCCGGGGTACATACCTATTGCCGCTGGGTGCGGTTTACCGCGCGCTGGATGGTGGGTCTGCGGTCCGAAGTGCGCGGCACGGTGCCGGATGGCGAAGTGCTGGTCGCCGCCAAGCATCAGAGCTTTTTCGACATCATCATTCTGGTCTCGGTGCTGCCACGCCCGAAATTCATCATGAAATCGGAGCTGAGGTGGGCACCGATCCTCGGCTGGTATGCGCTGCGCATCGGCTGTGTGCCGGTTGACCGCGGCAAGCGCGGGCAGGCGATCAGGCAGATGGTGGCCGATGTCGCGGCGGGCGCGGCGCTGCCGGGGCAGCTTATCATCTATCCGCAGGGCACCCGCATCGCGCCGGGGGTGACAGCCCCCTACAAGGTCGGTACCGGGGTGTTGTATGAGCAGCTTGGCCAGCCGATGGTGCCGGTGGCCGTCAATGTCGGTTTATTCTGGCCGCGCCACGGCATCCTGCGCTTGCCCGGGCTTGCGGTGGTGGAATTCCTGCCGGTGATTGCAGCAGGGTTGCCGATGGGGGAGGCTGTGGCAGAGATGGAGCGGGTGATTGAAGGCGCGTCGAACCGGCTGATGGCAGAGGCGGGATTTGTCGCGGGTGGCAGTGGCCGGTGATCCGGGCACCGTCGAATTCGTCGCAGAGCAGATGGCGGGGGCAGTTTTGCTGCGCCATGTCAGGATGTTTGGCGAATATGGCATCTGGTGCGACGGCAAACTGGAGGCGCTGGTGTGCGACAATCAGCTGTTTTTCAAGCCGACTTCCGGCGCGCCGGGCCTGTTGCCCGGGCTGCCAATGGGGTCGCCCTATCCGGGGGCAAAGCCGATGGTGATGGCCGACGCCGTGCTGGACGACCCGACGCTGCTGGCACAGGCGGTGGCGCGGATCGCGGCGAAGTTGCCGGAACCGAAACGAAAAAACCCACAGCACCGAAATAGGCGTAGCGGCAGACCGGGACTTGCGCGGAAACAAATGAATATCATCCGCACCATCCCCGAACTTGAAGCTCACCAGGCCATCCCCGGCGCTGCCTCAACGCGCAAGGTGGCGTTGCGGATGACGGCGGAGTATCGGGCATGGATCGCCCGGTCACGGTTCTGCATCTTGACCACGGTCGGCCCCGAAGGCAGCGACGACTCGACGCGCGGCGATGACGGGCCGGTAGTGACCGAGCTTGATCCCGCCACGCTGGCGCTGCCCGACTGGCACGGCAATGACCGGATCGACAGCTTGCGCAACATCGTGCGCGACGGGCGGGTGTCGCTCATGTTCATGGTGGCCGGACCGGGCAATGTGGTGCGGGTCAATGGCCGCGCCGTGGTCAGCGCCGATGAGGGTTTGCGGTCGCGGTTTGCGCGCGACGGCAAGCTGCCGCGCACTGTCATCATGATTGCGATTGGCGAGATCTCTTTCCAATGCGCCCGGGCACTGAAAAGCGCGGGGCTGTGGCGGCTGGGTGACCGGTCGGACGGGTTGCCGAGCGCGGGGCAGATTTTGGCCAGCCTGACGGATGGCAGCGTGGGAGGGCCGGACTATGACCGCGAATGGCCGGAGCGGGCGACGCAGACCATGTGGTAGGGCTGCGAAGAAGCCGGGAGGGCGTCCGCCCTCCCCGGACCCTCCCGGGGATATTCATCAACGTGTGATGAAGCGGGTCGGGGCTTCATGCCGCCAGCCCCTTTTGACCAATATCCAGAAACTTCTGCCGCCGGTCGCGGATCAGGGCGTCGGGTTTCTTGCCGGACAGGTCTTTCAGCATCGCCTCGATGGCCTTGCCCACCGCCTCAAGCGCCTCTTTCGGGGCGCGTTGCGCGCCGCCGGACGGTTCCTTGATGATGCGGTCGATCACGCCCAGCCGCTGGAGATCCTGCGCCGTCAGGCGGAGGGCCTCTGCCGCCTCGCGCATCTTTTCGGCGTCTTTCCACAGGATCGAGGCGCAGCCTTCGGGGGAAATCACCGAATAGATCGAATGTTCCAGCATCGCCACGCGGTTCGCGGTGGCAAAGGCCACCGCCCCGCCCGACCCGCCTTCTCCGATGATGACCGCAACCACCGGCACCCCGATTTCCAGCGATTTGGCGGTGGCCCGCGCGATGGCTTCGGACTGGCCGCGCTCCTCGGCACCCTTGCCGGGATAGGCACCGGGGGTATCGACCAGCGTGATCACCGGCAGGCGGAAGCGGTGGGCCAGATCCATCAGCCGGATCGCCTTGCGGTAGCCCTCGGGCCGGGCCATGCCGAAATTCCGCTCGATCCGGGTTTTGGTGTCATGGCCCTTTTCATGGCCGATCACCATCACCGGCGCATCATTGAACCGGGCAAGGCCCCCCATCACGGCATGATCGTCGGCAAAGTTGCGGTCCCCGGCCAGCGGGGTGAATTCGGTGAACAGGGCCGTGATATAGTCGCGGCAATGCGGCCGGTCGGGATGGCGCGCCACCTGGCATTTGCGCCAGGGTGTCAGGGTCTTGTACAGGTCTTTCAGCATCACGTCGGCCTTGCGGTCCAGCGCCGCCGCCTCCTTTTCCACATCCATATCCTTGTTGCCCCGCGCCATGGCGCGCAACTCCTCGGCCTTGCCTTCGATCTCGGCAAGCGGCTTTTCGAATTCCAGATAGTTCATGGCGTGGGCTCCTGTCAGGCGATTCCTATATCGCCTTGCCGGGGCAAAAGTGCAACTCGGCAAGATTTGCGATAGCGTGATCGGGCATGACGGGCTGGCGAAGGCGGCAGGTCTGTTCTTTGACCATGAAAAGCGGATGAACCGGGTGGTGGACTATCTGCATGACGATCCGACCGGCAATCTGTCGCTGGACAGGCTGGCAGATGTGGCAGCGCTGTCGCGGTTTCATTTTCACCGGGTCTATCGCGGCCTGATGGATGAAACTGCGACGCAAACCGTGCGCCGGATGCGCCTGCACCGCGCCGCAGTGGCGCTGGTGCAGGGTGGTGACCGGGTGGAACAGACAGCAAAGTCAGTGGGCTATCCCGATCTGGCCGGCTTTTCCCGGACCTTTTCCGATCTGTATCAGGCCACGCCTGCCGCCTTTCGCAAGCCGGGCGAGTTGCGCCCCTTTTCCCTGAACGCTCCTGTGAAAGGCCGAAACGCGCCTGTGAAAGGAAAGCTGATGTTTCCCCTGACTATCCGCACCGACCCCGCCCGCCGACTGGCCGGCATCCCCCATCGCGGCCCCTATGCCGGGTTGCCCGCCGCTTATGACCAGTTGTTCGGCCTGTGGCTGCCCGGATCAGGCGAGGAACTGGCCGACAGACCGATCTTTGAGCGGCATCTGAACTCGCCCATGAATACCGCGCCGGAGGATGTGGTGACAGAGATCTGCGCACCGCTGGCGTAGCCCCTGGCACTCCACCTGTGCAGCCATTTGCCGGTTTCGGGGGCGATGTGCCGCTGTCTGCGGCAAAAGCCGCCTGTTGCGGGGCTTTCACTCACCCGATGCTGCAAAGACAGGACATTCCGCCGGGTTCCCGACATTCTGTGCGCCATGACTGCCAGCGCCATGCGCCATCTTGTCGGTGGACCACCGACCTGCAACCCACTAACATTTGCACCAACGGAAATGAACGCAAGGGCAACAGGATGAATGAATTCAAGATCAACCCAGCCTCCGCCATAACCGATGAACAATCGCTGCGAAACCTGTTTTCACCGACGCATGATCTGGCGGTCGTGAAGTGTCTGGACAGCCTCGACAAGCATGCTCAGGCCTTTATCCGACGGTCGCCCTTTGTCTGTCTGGGCACCCAGAATACGGATGGAAAAGCCGATGTCAGCCCGCGCGGCGACCCGGTGGGCTTTGTCAGAATTCTGGATGACCGCACCCTGGCGATACCAGACCGGCCCGGCAACAACCGGTTGGACAGTCTGGCCAATATCGTCGCCAACCCCAATGTCGGCCTGTTGTTCATCATTCCGGGGTTTGACGACACGTTGCGGGTCAACGGACAGGCGACGTTGGTCACTGACCCTGAGATCCTTGAAAGCCTGAGCGTGAATGACCGCATGCCGAAACTGGCGATTGTGGTCAAGGTGCGCGAGGTGTTTTTACATTGCGCCAAGGCGTTCCGGCGCTCGCATCTTTGGGACCCCGACCATTTGCAAAAGCGCGGCGAGATGCCGTCGCTGGTCAAGATCATTCTGGATCAGACAACCGGTGCCCCCGACGATGCCGCCCAGATGCGCAAACTGGAAGACCAATCGGAAGAAGACTACAAACAGACCCTATATTGACCTTTCTAGAGGAGCTCCAGATGTGTGGCATTATCCCATGATCCAAACCCCTTACCTGCTGTTTCTCGGCGATGCCGCCGACCCTTTGGCCGCCAAAGTGGCGCAAGGCATCCGCGACTGGCGCCCCGACTATGCTGTGGGCCAGTTCCGCATGGCTGGCTGCAGGGCCGACATGAAGCTGCCGGACATGACGCTGGATCAGGCCAAAGCCGCCGGGGTGAAAACCGTGGTGGTCGGTGTGGCCAATCGGGGTGGCGTGATTTCCAAGGCATGGATCGCTTTTCTGGTTGAAGCGCTGGATGCCGGGTTCGATCTGGCATCGGGCCTGCACAACCTGCTGCGCGATGAGCCGGAACTTGCAGCGGCGGCAGCGCGCACCGGGCGGGCCTTGCATGATGTGCGGGTGCCTTCGGTGGATTATCCGATTGCCAACGGCATCAAGCGGCGCGGCAAGCGCCTGCTGGCGGTTGGCACCGATTGTTCCTGTGGCAAGATGTATACCACGCTGGCTCTGGATGCCGAATTGCGGGGCCGGGGCTTGAAATCGACCTTTCGCGCCACTGGACAGACCGGAATTCTGATCACCGGCGACGGGGTGCCGCTGGATGCGGTGGTCGCGGATTTCATGGCAGGGGCAGTGGAATGGCTGACGCCCGACAATGACCCGGACCACTGGGACATGATCGAGGGGCAGGGATCGCTGTTCCATGTGTCTTATTCCGGGGTCACCCTGGCCCTCATCCATGGCGGCCAGCCCGATGCGCTGGTGATCTGCCATGAGCCGACCCGGACCCATATGCGCGGGTTGCCGGGCTACAGCCTGCCCAGTCTGGAAGCGGTGCGCGACATGGCGCTGGCGCTGGCGCGGGTGGCCAACCCGGCCTGTGTAGCGGTAGGGGTGTCGATCAACACCCAGCATCTGACCGAAGCCGAAGCCGCCGCCTGTCTGGCGGAGGCTGAAGCCCGGATGGGTCTGCCAGCGGTTGATCCGTTCCGCCATGGCGCGGGGCGGCTGGCCGATGCGCTGGCGCCAGTGTAACCGGTCATTCCGAACGAACGCGGCCCGGTGGCGGGCCGACAGGGGAAGCGATGCAGATCACCGTTGCCGAAGAGACGTTCCGCCTGGCCGAGGTTTTCACCATCAGCCGGGGCAGCAAGACCGAGGCACGGGTGCTGACGGTGCGGATCGGCGTGGGTTCGGCCAGCGGCCGGGGTGAATGCGTGCCCTATGGCCGCTATGGCGAATCGCTGGCCTCGGTGGCGGCGCAGATTGCCACCCTGCCCGCCGCATTTTCCCGCGACGACCTGCAGCAGTTGCTGCCCCCAGGTGCTGCCCGCAATGCTGTGGATTGCGCCTTGTGGGATCTGGCCGCCAAACAGGCGGGAAAGCGGGTTTGGGACATGGCGGGGCTGGCTGTGCCACTGCCGGTGGTCACCGCCTTTACCCTTTCGCTGGATACGCCCGAACGGATGCGCGATGCCGCCGCGCGCCATGCCCACCGCCCGCTCCTCAAGATCAAGCTTGGCACCGCCGACGATATGGCACGGCTGGCAGCGGTGCGGTCCGGCGCGCCGCGCGCGCGGATCATTGTCGACGCGAACGAGGGCTGGACGGCCGAGATCTACGCCGACCTCGCACCCCATCTGCAACGAATGGGTGTGGCGCTGGTGGAACAGCCGCTGCCGGCCGGGGCCGATGACTTGCTGGCCGAGATCGAGCGGCCGGTGCCGGTCTGCGCCGACGAAAGCTGCCATGACCGGGCGTCGCTGGCCGACCTTGCCGGGAAGTATGACATGGTCAACATCAAGCTCGACAAGACCGGCGGGCTGACCGAGGCGCTGGCCCTGCGCGATCTGGCGCGGTCGCAGGGGTTCGGCGTCATGGTCGGTTGCATGGTGGGATCAAGCCTTGCGATGGCACCGGCCGTGCTGGTGGCGCAGGGAGTTGCGATTGCGGACCTTGACGGCCCGCTGCTTCTGGCACAAGACCGCGACCACCCGCTGGCCTATGACGAGGCGGGGGTCCATCCCCCGGAAGCCGCACTCTGGGGATAGGCCGAGCCCCCCTCACCCCTTGCCCCTCTCCCCAGGCGGGAAAGGGGGAGCCCAGATCTGATGGAGCCGCCCTGATGAGCCGCACGGTCTATGTGAACGGTGACTACCTGCCGGAAAGCGAAGCCAGGATCTCGGTTTTTGATCGCGGGTTCCTGATGGCGGATGGCGTCTATGAGGTCACCTCGGTGCTGGGTGGCAAGCTGGTCGATTTCGCAGGCCATATCGCCCGGCTGGACCGGTCACTGGCCGAACTGGACATGGCGGCCCCGGCAGGATCCGTCGAGATGCTGGCGATTCACCGCGAATTGGTGATGCGCAACGGGCTGGTCGATGGCATGGTCTACCTGCAGGTCACCCGTGGCGCCCCGGCGGACCGTGATTTTGCCTTTCCCGATCCCGCTGTGGTGCGCTCGACGCTGGTGCTTTTCACCATCTCCAAGCCCGGCATGGCCGACGCGCCGCTGGCCAAGGTGGGGATGAAGGTCATCTCGATCCCCGATCTGCGCTGGGGCCGCCGCGACATCAAGACGGTGCAGCTGCTGTATCCCTCGATGGGCAAGATGCTGGCAAAGAAAGCCGGGGCGGATGATGCTTGGATGGTGGAAGACGGGGTGGTGACCGAAGGAACCTCCAACAACGCCTACATCGTGGTTGGCAACCGGATCGTGACGCGCCAGTTGGGCACCGAGATCCTTGCCGGGATCACCCGGGCAGCCGTTCTCCGTTTCGCCCGCGAGGCCCAGATGGACGTGGAAGAACGCGCCTTTACCATCGCAGAGGCCAAAGCGGCGGATGAGGCTTTCATCACATCGGCCAGCATGTTCGTGATGCCGGTGGTCGAGATTGACGGGGCCCGGATCGGCGGCGGGGCACCAGGCCGGGTCGCTGTCCGGCTGCGGGAAATCTATCTGGACGAGATGCGCAAAGCGGCGATCTGACGGCTCCAGCCGCCCCCTGACTGCATTCGCGTTGCAGCCACAGGAATGCCCCGACCCATAGGACCGCACCGGCACCGGCACCGCTGCCTGAGCGATGTTTCAGAGAAAAGGGGATATTTGAACCGATAAGAAACCCTGTCCGGCTTCTCTTTGGCCCAAATATCCCCTGTTTCGGGTGACGGTGGCCAGCCGCCCCGGATCTGCGCTCCCCCCTCTGCCCTCAGGGGAGAGGGGCCGGGGGTGAGGGCGGCTGTTGGAAAGGCGGGCCGCGTCAGCCGATGTGAGTGGTCACCGAGCCGATGCCCGCAATCTCCACCCGACAGGTGTCGCCCGCAACCAGCGGGCCGACCCCGGCAGGGGTTCCGGCAAAGATCAGATCACCGGGGGCGAGGGTGACCAGCGCCGACAGTTCGGCGATCAGGTGCGGCAGAGGCCAGATCATCTGCCCAATATCGCCATCCTGCTGCAGCACGCCATTGACCGACAGGCTGATGCGGCCCTGTGTGGGGTGGTCGATTTCGGCAGCCTGCGCCAGCGCGCCGCAAGGGGCCGACAGATCGAAGCTCTTGGCCATATCCCATGGCCCGCGCCCGTCCTTGGCCCGGGCCTGCAGGTCGCGCCGGGTCAGGTCATTGCCGGCGGCATAGCCCCAGACATGGGTCAGCGCCGCTGCCGCCGCAATGTCGCGCCCGCCGGTGCCGATGGCCGCGACCAGTTCGGCTTCATGGTGGAAATCGGCGGTGCCGGGCGGATAGGGGATGGTTGCCCCGTCGGGCACCAGCGCATCGGCGGGTTTGGTAAAGAATATCGGGCGGCTTGTGCCGGGATCATTGCCCATTTCACGGACATGGTCGGCATAGTTGCGGCCAACGCAGAAGATGCGGCGGACGGCAAAGCGCAGGTCACTGCCGCGAATGGCGACTGCGGCTTGCAGCGGTGGCGGCAGGGCATATCGCGTCATTCCGGACCCCGGGCTGCTGTGGCAAGGCGAAGATGATCCGGCTAAGGCCCCAGAGTAAAGCACTGAATCGCGCGGGCCTGCAGGCGGCGGCAGGCCAGATCGGCCTGATCCTGGCTCATCCCGGCGAAATTCGCCTCATACCCGGTCTTGCGTTTCACCACTTTGCGCAGCGCATCGGCCAGAGTGCCGGATTCGGCAAGGGCGGTTTTGATCAGCACCCGTTCGGCGGCGGCGGGACTGTCAAACTTGCCCAGCGTGATGCCCCAGACCCGGCCGTCAGAGGTTGACAGCCGGGTCACCACTTCGGGTGCCTCTGCCGCCATGTCGTTCGCAGGCTCGGCGGCCGCCAGCATCACCATCTGCGGGCGGCGGCGCGGGGTTTGCGATGCCAGGTCCGGCGCTTGCGGGGTTTCGGCCATCGTGGCAGTGGCGGGCAGTGCCCCGGCAGGCGGCGCGGATACCAGCTGGAACGGCAGAGTCTCGGGAACCGCAATCCCGGGTTTGCCGGCCGCCGGGGCCGGAGGTTCGGCGGCTGCGAGGACCGCGTTATCTGCGGCGGTTTCATCTGCCGGGCGTGGCAAGGGGCCGATCAGCCCGGCATCGGCACGTGCCACGGTTTCCGCCGCCGTAGCGGGTGCCGCCGGATTGGCCGCCGGGGCCGGGCCCTGTTGCGCGTCGGCGAGGGCAGAGTTGATGTCATCCTGCATTGCAACCAACAATGCCGGGTCGGGGGCGGCATCGCCCGGGCGGTGGCGTGGCACCGGGCTTTTGCTGATGGCACCGGAGATGCGGATGGTCTTGCCATAGCCGCCCACTTCGCCCGCTTCGGTCGTGGGTTCGGCAGCGGCAATCAACGAGGGGGTTTCAACATCGGCGTAGGCCGGAGCCAGCGGCTTCTGGGTGGCGGCACGGGCCGGGGCCTTGGCAAAGCCCAGATCGAGCAGGTCTGCCATCTTGGCATTGCGCTGGTTGGTGGAGGTGCCGCCGAACACCACGCCGATGATCCGCACCCCGCCGCGTTCGGCAGAGGCCACCAGATTGAACCCGGCCGGGCCGGTGTAGCCGGTCTTGATCCCGTCTGCCCCTTTGTAGGCATCGAGAAACCGCGTGTTGGTATTGTTGACGGTGGCCAGCCCGGCATCCGTCGAGCGGCGCGAGAAGATGTTGTAATATTCAGGAAAGTCGTAAAACAGATGGCGGCCGAGAATCGCCATGTCATGCGCGGTTGACAGATGACCCTCCCGGGTCAGGCCGTTGGCGTTCTTGAAGGTGGAACTGGTCATTCCCAGCGCCTTGGCGGTGCGGTTCATCCGTTTGGCGAATTCTGCCTCCGATCCGGCGATGGCTTCGCCGATGGCGGTGGCGCAGTCATTGGCCGATTTCACTGCGGCAGCGCGGATCAGGTAGCGCAGCGCGATGGTTTGCCCGGCCTTCAGCCCCAGCTTGGACGGCGCTTCATTGGCGGCGCGCGACGAGATCCGCACCTTGGTATCCAGGGTGATTTCACCATTCCGGATCGCCTCGAACGCGATGTAGAGCGTCAGCATCTTGGTCAGGGATGCCGGATGCAGGCGGGTATCGGCGTTTTCGGAATACAGGATGGCGCCACTGCGGGCATCCATCACCAGCGCCGCATAGGGAGCTGCCAGTGCCAGAACCGGTGCCATGGCCAATGCCATCGCAACGGAAAGATGGATCGCCGCATACCGCAGCATAGCGCCAAAGCGCTGCCTAAGACGTTGTTTCACGCCACTGCCCTTTTCCTGCCTCTGCCCCGTTTTTGTCGGCCCGTCTTGATGACGATGGGGGCTTGTCGCAGCAGACTAGCACGGGTTTTCCGGTCGGAAAACCCCTTTGATTCAACTGCTTTCCCGGTGTTGTTGAAGTGTCATCCCTGATCTGGTGGCGCACAGCGGCCCGACCACCAGATGGTGGATCTGCCACGGCTTCCGGCCCTAGCGCAGGCTGGCGATCACCTGCGGCAATCCGCCAAGGTCGGGGATGGTGTGAAACCGCGCGTGGCCGGTTGGCGGCTCGGCATGGTCAAGCACCCAGGTCAGCGCGCTGGGCACATGCACCCCCCAGCTTCCCGCGCCAAGCGCCGGAATTACATCGGATTTCAGCGAATTGCCGACCATCATTGCCCGTTCTGCGCCGTCGCCATGGCGGGCAAAGATATCGGCATAGGTGGCGGCGGTCTTGTCCGACACGATCTCGATGGCGTCAAACCACTCTCCCAGCCCCGATTGCGCCAGCTTGCGTTCCTGATCGATCAGATCGCCCTTGGTCACCAGCACCAGCCGGTAGTGATCCGCCAGTGTCGCGATGGTGTCGCGGGCATCGGGCAGCAGGTTGATCGGATGCGCCAGCATGTCGCGCCCGGCATCCAGCAACTGCTTGATGACAGAGGCGGGAACCTGCGACGCGGTCACCTCCAGCGCGGTTTCGATCATCGACAGCACAAAGCCTTTGACGCCAAAGCCATAGTGCGCCAGGTTCCGCTGTTCAGCCGCAAGTAACCTTTCGTGCAGATGATCCGTCTCGGCATAGGCAGCCAGCAGGCTCGCGAATCGGTCCTGGGTCATGCGAAAGTATTGTTCGTGGTGCCAAAGTGTGTCGTCGGCATCAAAACCGACGGTGGTCAATGGCCGGGGGCCGAGGTTTATGCTGGGGTTGGGCATGTGATCCTGTGGTTTATGCGCCTGTTGTTGCCCGAATGCAGGGTTGTTGCAATCCTGCGTGCGCTTCCCCTTTTCTCGCGGCCCGCAGCCTCTATATTCAGCACTTACCCCGCCCCTGAGTCCGTGGAGCCTTTTGCCGTGTCTGTCTTGCCAATCGTCATGTCCGGCCCAAAGGATGATCGCGACGGCGAAGGGCAGGTTGTCACCAAAACCCGGCCCAAGACCCAGCGCCCGCCGCTGTACAAGGTGCTGCTGCTGAATGACGATTATACCCCGATGGAATTCGTTGTGCATGTGCTGGAACGGTTCTTTGGCCTGAGCCATGCCCAGTCGTTCGAAATCATGCTGACGGTGCATAAAAAGGGTCTGGCTGTGGTTGCGGTCTTTTCGTTCGAGGTGGCGGAAACCAAGGTGGCGCAGGTGATGGATTTCGCCCGCCGCCATCAGCATCCGCTGCAATGCACCATGGAAAAGGAATAGGGCCGGGGGATCCCCCAACGCCCGACGTCATGCGACAGTCCCGCCTGGAAACCGCGCTGCAAGGCGGCACACTCATCTTGCCCGAAACCGGTCGTATGGCGGTGCTGGCACCGGTCGAAGGCGACGACCTGTCGGACCTGCCAAAGGACCGGGTGACGGTCGTGCAAGGGTTCCGCCCCGATCACGATGCCTTTGCACGGCAGGGCTACAGGGTTGTCGTATCCGCCGAGCCGCCCTTTGCTGCGGCACTGGTCTGCCTGCCCCGATCTCGCTCGAAGGGCAAGGCGCTGGTGGCGCAGGCGGCGGCGCTGGTGGGGGCAGGTGGTCTGGTGCTGGTCGATGGCCAGAAAACCGATGGCATCGACACCATGCTGCGCGATTGCAAGGCGCGGGTTGCGATCGGGGGCCCGGTGGTCAAGGCGCACGGGCGGCTGTTCTGGTTCCATGCCAGCGGCGATTTCGCCGACTGGGCGGCGCTGGCGGAACCCCGGCGGATCGACGCCGGCTTTCTGACCGGTGCAGGGGTCTTTTCGGCGGGCCATGTTGACGAAGGCTCGGCGGCTCTGATTGCCGCCTTGCCGCCCAAGCTGGGCAGCAAGGTTGCCGATCTGGGGGCAGGCTGGGGCTATCTGGCGGCCGAAATCCTGAAGCGCCCGACGGTCAATGTGATGTATCTGGTCGAGGCTGACCATGCCGCGCTGGAACTGGCAAAGCAGAACATCACCGACCCGCGCGCCCGCTTTCACTGGGATGATGCCCGCAGCTTTCGCCCGCCGCACAAGCTGGATGCCGTGGTGATGAACCCGCCGTTCCATCAGGGCCGTGATGCCGACCCGGGGCTTGGCATCGCCTTTATCCGCGCCGCCGCCGCGATGCTGGCCCCCGGTGGCGTTTTGTGGATGGTGGCCAACCGCCATCTGCCCTATCAGGGCGCGCTGGATGCCGCCTTCCGCGAGGTGACGGTGGCGGCGACCGCCCCGGGGTTCCGCATTTTCCGCGCCGCAAGGCCGGTGCATGAAAGCCGCAAGCCGGGGTAGGACGGGCTTTCGGGCCCAAACCGGCTATGTCGCCGGATATTGCGCCCGACACTGCGCCATCGCCAGGTCAGACCGCGCCGCAAGTTCCGCCCGTTTGGCCCGCAGCGACCGCAGTTTGGCCTCTTCGGCCACAGCATCAATCGCCACCGCCTTTTCCTCCACCACCAGATCGCGCGAGGTGCAGAACAGGAACGGGTCATCGGGGCTGACGCACAGTTCCAGCCCGGTGTGGACGGCGGGGCGCTTTTCCAGCGCATAGCCGCGCGCCAGATTTTCCGTGGTTTCGGCGATCAGCCCGTCGATCACCCTCAGATCATGGCTTGCCCTGGTCATGCAGGCTTGTTGCGGTGTTCCGCAGGCAGCCAGCACCAGTGGCATCAGTAGCCCCAGAGGAAAAATACGCATCACCCACACTCCTTGTTGCGCGCACAATAGGCGCTGTTGGCGCAAGTGCCAATTCCGATCTTGCAAGGGCGCCAGCTCTGTGGCGAGGGTGGCAGGATTGCCAAGAGGAAAGCCGCCGCAATGCCCGATCCGTTCGACAGCCGTAAACAGCGCGCCGCAGCGTGGTTTGAAGCGCTGCGCGACCGGATCGTCGCTTCATTCGAGGGGCTGGAGGACCGGTTGGGCGATGCGGCACAGGTGCCCGGACGGTTCGAGGTCAGCGCGACCCGGCGCGCGTCGGCAGACGGATCAGACGCCGGGGGCGGCAAGATGTCGGTGCTGCGCGGCGGAAAGGTGTTTGAAAAGGTCGGGGTCAATATCTCCACCGTTTACGGCGCTTTGGGGGAAAAGGCGCAGCGCGCCATGGCGGCGCGCGGGGTGCCCGGAATGGCGGATGATCCGCGCTTCTGGGCCTCGGGCATCAGTCTGGTTGCCCATATGCAGAACCCGCATTGCCCGGCGGTTCATCTGAATACCCGGATGTTCTGGACGCCGCACACGGCGTGGTTTGGCGGCGGCGCCGATCTCAATCCCTGCATCGAATATCCCGGGGATACCGCCGCATTTCACGCTGTGCTGAAGGATCACTGTGATGCCCATGATCCCGGCCACTACCCGAGGTTCAAGGCATGGGCCGATGAGTATTTCTTCATCCCGCACCGGGGTCGCGCCCGGGGGGTGGGCGGCATTTTCTTCGACGATCTGAATTCCGGCGACTGGGAGGCTGATTTCGCCTTTACCCGTTCGGTCGGCGCGGCGTTTCTGCCCGCCTTTCTGCCGATCACCGAACAGCGGATGGCGCAGGGCTGGAGGGATGCCGACCGCGAGGTGCAGGCGCTGCATCGCGGGCTTTATGCCGAATACAACCTGGTCTACGACCGTGGCACCAAATTCGGACTGGAAAGCGGGCATGATGCCGATGCGGTGCTGATGAGCCTGCCGCCGGTGGCCAAGTGGTATTGACGGTGGGGCGATGACCCCCGGCGCTGCCATCACCGAGTTCGCGCTGCTGTCCTTGCTGGTGGAACTGACGCCGGGGCCGAACATGGCTTTCCTCGCACTGGTCGCCGCCACCGAAGGCCGCGCCAAGGGCTATGCCGCCGTGCTGGGTGTGGCTTTGGGGCTGGGGTTGATGGGCCTGCTGGCGGCCTTTGGCCTCGCCGCACTGATCACCGCACAACCCGCACTGTTTCAGGGGCTCAAATGGGCCGGGGTTTTTTATCTGCTGTGGCTGGCATGGCAAGGGTGGGCGCTGGCCAGCGAGGCGGTGGGCCATGCCGCCATCGGCTTCAGTGCCGCACAGTTCTTCCGGCGCGGGCTGGTGAGCAATCTGCTGAACCCCAAGGCCGCGCTGTTCTATGTGACGATGCTGCCGGGGTTCATTGATCCGTCAACGCCGGTGATGCCGCAGTCGCTGATGCTTTCGGCGGTGTATGTGGCGATTGCCACCGGAGTTCATGCCGGGATTGTCACCCTTGCCGGGGCAGTGCAGGGGTTGGTGGCAGAGTCTGGTCAGGGCCGCCGGGTGCGCCGCGTGCTGGCCCTGGCGCTGGTGGCGGTGGCGGGCTGGATGGCGCTGCAATAGCGGTGGGTACGGGGTGCCGCCTCCCGGGGCCGTGCCGCGGGCCGGGCACACAAAAGAGGATATTTAGGCCAATAAGAAACGCACAGGGCAAGGGTCGGGGCGCGGTCAGGTTGTTTCGGCCCGCACCGTTTCCACCATCAGCGCCACATTTTCGGGGTCGGCGTCAGGGGTGATGCCGTGGCCGAGGTTGAAGATATGGGGGCCGCCCGCAAAGGCGCGGACCACGGCGCGGGTGCCATCAACCAGCGCCTGCCCGCCGCTGACCAACAGGCCGGGCGGCAGATTGCCCTGCACGCAGCCATTCCGCTGAACATGGGCCGCTGCCCATTCCGGGCTGACGGAATTGTCGATGGCAACACAATCGGCCCCGGTGGCGCGGGCAAAGCCGATGTAGCCCTGCCCGGCTTCACGCGGGAAAGCGATCACCGGCACCTGCGGATGGCGGGCTTTCAGCGCTGCGATGATCTGGCGCGCGGGTTCCACCGCATAGCGGGCAAAATCATCGCCTTTCAGCGAACCGGCCCAGCTGTCGAACAGTTTTACCACCTCGGCCCCGGCGTCGATCTGGGCCGACAGATACAGGATCGTGGCTTCGGTGATCCGCGCCAGCAGCGCCTCGAAGGTGGCGCGGTCCTGCTGCATCAGCCGGTGGGCCGGTCCCTGATCGGGGGTGCCCTGGCCTGCGATCATATAGGTCGCCACCGTCCAGGGCGCGCCGGCAAAGCCGATCAGGGTGGTTTCGGATGGCAGGGCGCGGGCGAGGATTTTCACGGTTTCATAGATCGGCGACAGGCGGTCGTGGATCGCATCAGCCGGTTTCAGCCGCGCCAGACCTTCGGGGGTGGTGATGGTGGACAGGCGCGGCCCTTCGCCGGCGGTGAACCACAGATCGCTGCCAAGTGCCTGTGGTACCAGCAGAATATCGGCAAACAGGATCGCCGCATCGAAGCCATAGCGGCGGATCGGCTGCAGCGACACCTCCGCCGCCAGGTCGGGGTTGTAGCACAGCGACAGGAAATCCCCGGCCTGCGCGCGGGTGGCGCGGTATTCCGGCAGATAGCGCCCGGCCTGGCGCATCATCCAGATCGGCGGGGTTGGCAGCCGTTGCCCGGCAAGGGCCTGCAGGATCAGTTTCATCGCGCCTCCGCTTTGGCCACGGAAGTGCCGGGCGGAGCGGGCCAAGTCAAGGGTGGTGGCGGGGGGCGGTTGCAGGTGGCAGTTGAACGGGGCGGGCCAAGGCGGTAACAGGGCGCATGCAGGCCTTGCCCACCCCGGACCAACCGCTGAAGATCGGCACCCGCGGCTCGCCGCTGGCGCTGGCGCAGGCGCATGAGGCCCGCGACCGGCTGATGGTGGCCCATGGCCTGCCGCAGGCGGCTTTTGCCATTGTCGTCATCAAGACCACCGGTGACCGGGTGCAGGACCGGCCGTTGAAGGAGCTGGGCGGCAAGGGCCTGTTCACCCGCGAGATCGAAGAGGCGCTGCTGGCGGGTGCCATCGACATTGCGGTTCATTCGATGAAGGACATGCCGACCCTGCAACCGGGCGGGCTGGTGATCGACTGCTATCTGCCGCGCGAGGATGTGCGTGACGGGTTTGTGGGCTCGGTTCCGGGGCTGGCGGCGCTGCCTGAGGGCGCGCTGGTCGGCACCTCCAGCCTGCGGCGGCGCGCGCAGGTGCTGCACCGCCGCCCCGACCTGACGGTCACCGAGTTTCGCGGCACGGTGCAGACCCGGCTGAGAAAGCTGGCCGATGGCGTGGCCCACTGTACCTTTCTGGCGATGGCCGGGCTGAACCGGTTGGGGCTGGCGCAGGTGGTGACCGCGCCGGTGGCGGTGGAAGAGATGCTGCCCGCGATTGCTCAGGGGGCGATTGGTGTCGAGCGGCGGCTGGGCGATGACCGCGCGGCGATGCTGCTGGGGGCCATTCATCATGGCGAAACCGGCCTGCGGTTGGCAGCGGAGCGGGCGTTTCTGGCGGCATTGGATGGGTCTTGCGACACCCCGATTGCCGGGTTGGCGGTGCTGGGCGATGGTGGCCTGTGGCTGCGGGGCGAGATCCTGCACCCCGATGGCACCGCCTGTTATGCAGGCGATCTGCGCGGCGCGGCAGACAACGGTGCGGCTTTGGGCAAGGCCTTGGCACAGGAATTGCTGGGCAGGGCACCGGTCGGGTTTTTCGACTGGCGCAGGGGATAGCTGCCGCTGGCAGGGCCCGATCGCCACCGTTCCCGACAGAGGAGGCGGGCCGATGCCCGCGCGGCTGGCCAGTGCCCCATAGCCTGACCCGACGCAGGGTAACCGCAGGCAGCCTGTCCGCCGGTTTCTGTCAGCGGCGCATCGCGCTGCCGCTGTCATCCTCGTCCTCATCCTCGTCCTCATCCTCGTCGTCTTCATCCCCGTCGGGCAGGTTGAAGAAACTTTCGGCGTCGCTGAAATCCTTGGCGGTGCGTTCATCGGGCTGCGGGTCGGGGGCAAATCCGCCGAGGTCGCCGCCGATCCTGGGTTCGGACGACATGCCGAGCGATATCTCGGTAGAGACCAGCTTGCGCCGTTCATCATCGGTCATCACATGGCCTTCGGCGGCCTTTTTCCGAGCCGCAACCTGCACCGCCGCGTCCAGTTCCGACTGGCGGCACAGGCCCAGCGCCACCGGGTCGATCGGCTGGATCGAGCCGATGTTCCAGTGGGTGCGTTCGCGGATCGACAGGATGGTGGGTTTGGTGGTTCCGACCAGCTTGCCGACCTGACCATCGGTCAACTCTGGGTGAAACCTCACCAGCCACAGGATCGCTGCAGGCCGGTCCTGTCGCTTGGACAGCGGGGTATAACGCGGGCCCCGGCGCTTTTCCTCGCCAACGGCAGCGGCATTGAATTTCAGCTTCATCCGGTAATCGGGATTGCCCTGCGCCCGCTCGATCTCGATCGGGTCAAGCTGGTTGTTGGCAATCGGATCGAACCCCTTGACCCCGGCGGCCACGTCGCCATCGGCGATGCCCTGCACCTCCAGCTCATGCAGCCCGCAGAAATCGGCCACTTGCTGAAAGCTCAGCGTGGTGTTGTCAACCAGCCAGACGGCGGTTGCCTTGGCCATGAGCGGTTTGGTCATCGGATCACCTCTTGCATCATATATCCCACGCAAGGCTTTCAGGGCCGGGAAAACGGCTGGCCCGGATCGTCCCGGGCCGCAGTCAGACGTTTTCGGGGAAGTCAGGGCGTTGTATAGTCGCGCCGATGAAAAGAGGAAAGCGAAAATGCGTGCTGTGTCTATTGCCCTGATGGTGGCGGCATTGCTGGCCGGCGGCCCGGCGCTGGCCGATGGTGAAGCTGCCGGCGACTTTGATTATTATGTGCTGTCGCTCAGCTGGTCATCCAACTGGTGCAGTCTCGAAGGGGATGACAGAGGCGACGACCAGTGCGACCCGCGCCACGACTATTCCTTTACGCTGCACGGATTGTGGCCGCAGTACGAGATCGGCTATCCCAGCTATTGCCGCACCGGCGTCCGTGACCCGTCGCGGGCCGACACGGCGGCGATGGCGGATATCACCGGGTCAGCCGGGCTGGCGTGGCATGAATGGAAAAAGCATGGCCGCTGTGCCGGGCTGGCGGCGGCGGATTATTTCGAATTGTCGCGGCGGGCCTATGGTTCGGTGGTGATCCCGCCGGTGCTGGCGCGTTTGAACCGCGACGTGAAACTGCCCGCAGCGGTGGTGGAACAGGCCTTTACCGAAGCCAATCCCGGCCTGACACCGGCGATGATCACCATCACCTGCGATCAGGGTTACATTCAGGAAGCGCGGATCTGTCTGACCAAGGCGCTGGAATTCCGCGCCTGCGGCGGGGATGCGGCGCGCGATTGCCCGATACCGGATGCGGTGATGGAAGCGGTGCGCTAGGGCAGAACCGCCTTGCCTTCCACAGCGGCGGGCGGTTGAAACGGCGGGCAAGCGCAACAACAAAGGGAATGGTGATGAACGGACCGTTTGACCGCGAACTCGAAACGCGGCTGGTGCGCTATGCCGCAATCGACAGCCAGAGCGACGAGGAGTCAGCCACCCAGCCCAGTACCGCGCGGCAACTGGTGCTGCTGCGGTTGCTGGTTGATGAACTGACCGCAATGGGGGCTGCCGAGGTGCGGCTGACCGATTATGGCGTGGTGCTGGCCACCATTCCGGCCACTGCCGGAGTAACTGCCCCCACCATCGGCTTTCTGGCCCATGTCGATACTGCCCCGGCCTATCACGCCAGCGGGGTCAAACCCGTGGTGCATCGCGGCTATGATGGCGGCGATATCCGCTTTGCCGATGCGCCTGGTCTGGTGCTGTCATCAACCGAATTTCCCTATCTGGCGACCAGGGCGGGTGACGATATCATCACCGCCAGCGGCACTACCCTGCTGGGGGCGGATGACAAGGCCGGGGTCGCCATCCTGATGGTGATGGCGCAGCATCTGCTGGCAGAGGGCGGCGGTGCCCATGGCCCGATCCGGCTGGCCTTTACCCCCGATGAGGAAATCGGGCGCGGGGTGACTGCGCCGCTGCCCGGCGACCTGGGGGCCGCCTTTGCCTATACTCTGGATGGGTCAGAGCGCGGGATGATCGAATATGAAAGCTTTTCGGCAGACCGCGCACAGGTGACGATCACGGGCATTTCGACCCATCCCGGCGATGCCAAGGACAAGCTGGTCAACGCGCTGCATCTGGCGGCGCGGATCGTGGCGTTGCTGGATCAGCCGGGGATGACGCCCGAAAGTGTCAGCGGGAGGCAGGGCTTCATCCATGCCTATCAGATGTCAGGCACCGCCGCCGAAGCCGGTATCAGCTTCATTCTGCGCGATTTCGAGCGTGACGGTCTGGCGGCCAGGGGGGATCTGGTGCAGCAGGTTTGCCGCGCCGTGGCGTTGGCCGAACCAAGGGCGCAGATCGTGGCCACCATCACCCCGCAATACCGCAACATGCGCTATTGGCTGGAACAGGACATGCGGCCGGTCGATCTGGCCTTTGCCGCCTGCCGTGCCATGGGTATCGAGCCGCGCACCGTGGCGATTCGTGGCGGCACCGACGGCTCACGCCTGACCGAAATGGGGGTGCCGTGCCCCAACATCTTCACCGGCATGCAGAACATCCACGGCCCGCTGGAATGGATCTCGGTGCAGGACATGGCGGCGGCAACCGGGGTCTGCCTGAAGCTGGTGGAGATGGCAGTGCCCGACTAGGCGCTTTGCCCCGCAGGCGGAGCGGGGGGTTCCACACCCCGGCACCGCAAACGGCCCGCCCCCCGTGGGATATTTTCAAGCAGAAAATGAGGGTTTCAATAGGTCGCCCGTCCCCCCGACAGATCGAACGCCGCGCCGGTGGTGAAGGAGTTTTCGGCCGAGGCGAGCCAGGCGATCATGCTGGCAGCCTCTGCCACCTCCAGAAACCGGCCGCGCGGGATTTTGGCCAGCATGTAGGCGATGAATTCCGGGGTGACCTGATCGAGGATGCGGGTCTTGGCGGTGGCAGGGGTCACGGTATTGACCGCAATATCCATCCCGGCATGTTCCTTGGCGATGGATTTGGTCAGGGCAATCACGCCGCCTTTGGAGGCCGAATAGGCGCCCGCCATCGGGTTGCCCTCTTTCCCGGCGATCGAGGCGATGGTGACGATGCGGCCATAGCCTGCCGCCACCATATGGGGCAGCACGGCGCGACAGGCGTTGAAGGTGCCGGTCAGGTTTACGTCGATCACCCTTTGCCAGTCGGCGGGGTCATAATCCATCACCCGGCCAATGGGCCCGGCGATCCCGGCGCTGGTGACAAGGATGTCGATCGCGCCGTGCTGGTCGCGGGTTGCCGCCGCAAGCTGCATCATCGCGGCACCATCGGTCACATCGGCTGTGGCGGAAAAGGCGGCGGTGCCGAGGCTGGCGGCGGCGGCCTGTGCCGTGGCCCCGTCACGGTCCCACAGCACGACGCGGGCACCCGATGCCACCATCCGTTCGGCAACGGCAAGGCCGATACCCTGAGCCCCGCCGGTGATGACGGCAACCCTGCCGTTCAGGTCATAGTGATTCATTGCCCGCTCCCATGTTGCTGGTACAGTGATACCAGCCCGATGCCGCAGGTAAAGGTCGATTGACCGGATGCGGCGGGCCGGGTTCAGCTTTGGCGATCAGTCGCCCGGGATGCCGGTGGTATCGGCGCTGCCAGCCGCACTGCTCGGTGCGCTGCCATGCCTGTGGCCGTTTGGCGCTACCACCACGAATTCCACCTCGACCCGTCCGGCATGGTCAAAGATCAGGGTCACCGGCACCCTCTCTCCCTCGGTCAGCGGGTTTGTCAGGCCGACGAACATCACGTGAATGTCACCGGGTTCCAGCATCACGGTTGCGCCTGCCGGTATGTCGAGCATGTCAATCATGGTCATCGAGGCAACCCCGGCATCGTCAACCCGGGACTGGTGCAGGGTGGCGCTGGCGGCCGCCGCAGTTTCGATGCCGATCAGGCGTTCATCCTGAGGACCGTCGTTGATCAGGCCGAAATAGCCGGCAGCCGACAAGGCGCTGGCAGAAGGCTGCGGCAGGTAGGGGTGACTGATCTTCAGATCGCCGGATGAAAAGTCATGGGCAGCAGCGGCAGTCGCCAGAATCAGGGCGGCGAACAGGGCAAAGAGCAATTTCATGGTGTGGCTCCGAATGAGGGGGCGCAGGGTCTGGCAAACCGGCTGGGCGCGGCAAGGCACGGCGCAGGCGATGGATTGGGATGGAACAGGTGCGATCAGGCCAGAGGCGGCGCCCGCATGCCGCGGGCAGGGTCGAGCACCGGGCGGACGGCCCGGCTTTCGCGCGGCGCGGTCACGGCGGCAACAAGGATCAGGCAGGCGTCCTGCAACGTGACCGGCGCACCGGGAACTCCGGGCGCTCCGGGGATGTGGCATGCCGGGCAATCGCCGTGGCCAGCGGTGCCGCCACCATCCGCGCCGCCGCAAATGTCAGCGCGATCACCACCAGCCAGTACATATAACCTGATCGCAGGATCGGTCTGCAGGGCAAAGCCGTGCCACACCCCGCTTGCCGCCATGGCAAACGCAAGAACCAGCAAGATTGTCAGCCCGGATGACCGCAGGGGACGAAGGGTATTCATTGCCCTTCGATGCCGCTGAATGTCGTGAATTGCAATCGCCAACCGCCGCCAAAGGAGGCGGCAGGGTGCCGCAGTGCGGGAGCCGGCCATGGCAAATCGGGGAAATCTGGTAGCGGAGGAGGGATTTGAACCCCCGACACGCGGATTATGATTCCGCTGCTCTAACCAACTGAGCTACTCCGCCACAAGCGAGGGCTGGGTAAGGCAGAGCCCGGCTCAGGTCAAGCGGGAATTGGTGCCCCCCCCGGGGGCCAATTCCGTCCCTCGCCTTTTGCGGCGAGGCAGGGTAGCGCAGGGGCGAGTTTGACGGTGAGGGGCGATGCAATCTGACACCTATCCAGCCAGCCGCGATCTGGTGTTGATCGGGGGGGGCCATACCCACGCCCTGCTGTTGCGCCGCTGGGGCATGGCACCCCTGGCCGGGGTGCGGCTGACGCTGGTCAACCCTGAACCGATGGCCCCCTATACCGGGATGTTGCCGGGGCTGGTGGCGGGCCATTATGCTGCCGCTGATCTGCAGATTGATCTGGTGCGGCTGGCGCGCTTTGCCGGGGCCCGACTGGTGCTGGGCCGCGCCACTGGGATCGACCGCGCGCGGCGACTGATCACCGTGCCGGGGCGGGCGGATCTGGCCTATGATGTTGCGTCGATCGACATCGGCATCAGTTCTGATCTGCCGGACCTGCCGGGGTTCGCGGCACATGGCCATGCGGCCAAGCCGCTTGGGCCGTTTGCCGCAAACTGGGACGCGGCGGTGCAGCGCTTCATCGCGGGGGAAAGCGCCAATATCGCGGTGCTGGGTGGCGGCGTTGCGGGGGTGGAACTGGCGCTGGCGATGGCGCACCGCTTGCGCGCCGTCGGGATTGCGCCACATGTGACGGTGGTTGAGCGGGGGACAGCCATCCTTGCCGGGGTCGGGCAGCGCGCCGGGGCCGCGCTCTTCCGTCATCTGGCGGCGGCCGGGATTTCGGTACTGGTGGCTGCAGATGCGGTTGCGGTGGGGGTCGAGTCTCTAGTGCTGGCCGACGGGCGGCGGATCACCTCGGGCTTTACTGTCGGCGCAGCCGGCGCGGTGCCGCAGGGATGGCTTGTCGGCACCGGTCTGGCGCTGGATCAGGGCTTCATTGCCGTGACGCCGACGCTGCAATCGGCCAACGATCCGCTGATCTTTGCGGCAGGTGACTGCGCCCATATGGCCGACAACCCGCGCCCCAAGGCCGGGGTGTTCGCGGTGCGGCAGGCACCGGTGCTGCACCACAACCTGCGCGCCGCGCTGTCGGGTGGGGTGCTGCAGCGCTATGCGCCGCAGCGCGGTTATCTGAAGCTGATCTCGACCGGCGGCAAGGGCGTTGTGGCCGACCGGTCGGGTTTGCAGGCCGAGGGCGCGTGGCTCTGGCGCTGGAAAGACCGGATCGACCGCCGGTTCATGGCACGGTTTCATCACCTGCCGGTGATGGCGGCGCGGCGCAATCTGCCGGAGGAGCGGGCGCTTGGTCTGAGTGAACTGCTGGCGCAAAAGCCGTTGTGCGGCGGTTGTGGTGCCAAGGTCGGGCGCGCGGATCTGGATCTGGCGTTGGCAGCGCTGCCTGCACCGCGCCGCGCCGATGTGCTGTCCGGCAGCGGCGACGATGCGGCGGTGCTGGCACATGGTGCGGGCGCGCAGGTGCTGACCACCGATCACCTGCGCGCTGTCACCGCCGACCCCTGGCTGATGGCGCGGATCGCGGCGGTTCATGCGCTGGGCGATATCTGGGCGATGGGGGCCGAACCGCAGGTGGCGCTGAGCCAGATCATCCTGCCACCGATGAGCGCCACCCTGCAGGCCCGCACTGTCGCCGAGATCAGCGCCGCCGCTGCGGCGGTATTCGGTGTTGAGGGGGCTGATCTGGTTGGCGGCCATACCAGCATCGGGGCTGAACTGACCATCGGGTTCACCGTCACCGGGCTGACAACAGGCAAAGCCGTTGCCAAAGGCGGGGCGCGGGCCGGGGATGCGCTGATCCTGACCAAGGCGCTGGGGTCCGGTGTCATCCTCGCCGCCGATATGGCCGGGCTGGCCGCCGGGCCGGTGGTGGCGGGTGCGCATGCGGCGATGGTGGCGGGGCAGGGACGGGCGGCAACCCTGCTGGCTGGGGCGGCTCATGCGATTACCGATGTGACCGGGTTTGGGCTTGCGGGGCATCTGGGGGAAATGCTGGCAGCTTCGGGTGTCGATGTTGAAGCTGTCGGGGCGGAACTGGTGCTTGCCGCGCTGCCGGTCCTGCCGGGAGCCGAGGCGCTGGCGGCGGCGGGGGTGCAATCCTCGATCTATCCCCAAAACCGCGCTGCGGCCCCGGTGGCAGGATTGGCAAAGGCCGAGGCGCGCGACCCGTCGCGGGTGGCGCTGCTGTTCGACCCGCAGACCTGCGGCGGCCTGTTGGCAGCGGTGCCCGCAGGCGTGGCCAATGCGCTGGTTGCCGAGCTTCGGTCCCATGGCCTGCCAGCCGCCGTGATCGGGCGGATCGTGGCGGGACAGCCGGTGGTTACACTGACATAAACCGTCGCCGATACGGCGCTGCGGGTTGGCCTGCCTACCCGGTGGTCCTGGACAATCCCTGCAATATCGGGCAATCGGGCCGGGTATCCCCGGCGCAGTGCCGGACCAATTCCGACAATGTCGCCTGCATCGCGGCCAGTTCGGCGATCTTGGTGCCGATCCGCGCCAGATGTGCCTCTGCCACCGCTTTCAAATCGGCACTGGCCCGCGTGCGGTCATCGTACAGCGCCAGCAGGGTGCGGCAATCCTCGATGGTGAAGCCCAGCGACCGGGCGCGGCCCGGAAACGCCAGCTTGTTCATCTCGGTTTCGCGAAAAGCGCGGTAGCCGTTGGGTTGGCGCAGGGGCGCGATCAGCCCGATCTGTTCGCAACAGCGGATGGTCTTGGCCGGCAGACCAGCGCGGCGCGCCACTTCGGCGATGTTCATGATTTTGGCTTCATGGGCTTTAGAGGGTGATGAGCATTGACAGAAACCGAGGGCGTCATGACCGGAGTTTTCACAAACTCCGGAACGAAGCCTGCACAGGCTTCGGCTCGATTTCTGCAAAGAAATCGTTCGGGGCGGCGGACGGACCGGCGATTCCGCTTCAGCGCATCCTGCTTTGGGGTCATGGCGCGAACCGCCGCAGCCGCAGCGCATTGCCGACCATCCGCACCGAGGATGCCGCCATCGCCGCAGCCGCCGGCATCGGCTTCAGCAGCCCCCCGAAGGCGGGATGCAGTGCCCCCGCCGCCACCGGGATCAGGGCGATATTGTAGCCAAAGGCCCAGCCAAGGTTCTGGCGGATGTTGCGCATGGTGGCGCGCGCCAGCGCCACGGCGCGCGGCACCGCCGTCGGATCGCCCGACATCAGCACCAGATCGGCGGCCTCGCTCGCCACATCGGTGCCGGTGCCCAAGGCGATCCCCACATCCGCCGCCGCCAGCACCAGCGCCTCATTGATCCCGTCGCCGACAAAGGCGGTAACGCGGCCCCCCCCGCGTCGCCAGCGCCGCCACCTTGGCCTCTGGCAGCAATTCGGCGCGAATTGTGGTGATGCCAGGCTCTGCCGCCACCACTGCCGCTGTGGCAGCGCCGTCGCCGGTCAGCATCGCCGTGCCGATCCCGGCCCGCGACAGGGCGGCAATGGCATCTGCGGCACCGGGGCGCAGCGGATCGGCCACGGCCACCAGCCCGGCCAGCGCGCCATCCACCGCCACATAAACCGCCGACTTCCCCTTGGAGGCCAGCGCCAGCGCCGCGTCGGACAGCAGCGCAACATCGGACCCGGCTGCCGCCATCGCCCGCACCGCCCCACCGCCACCCGGCGACCATCGACCATGGCGCTGATGCCAACCCCGGCCACTGCGGCACATCCGGTCGACGGCGGAACCGCCAGCCCCTGCGCTGCTGCCGCCGCCACCAGCGCCTGCCCGGTCGGATGTTCCGACCGCACCTCTGCCGCCGCAGCCAATGCCAATAGCTGCGCCGCATCAAACCCCGGGGCCGCGACCAGATCGGTCAGCGCCGGGTGGCCCAGTGTCAAGGTGCCGGTCTTGTCGAACGCCACCAGCGACACCTCTGCCAGCCGCTGCAGCGCATCGCCTTTGCGAAACAGCAGCCCCAGTTCCGCGACGCGCCCTGCCGACAAGGATCGAGGTTGGCGTTGCCAGCCCCATGGCGCAGGTGCAGGCAATGATCAACACCAAAACACCCGCCACCAGCGCATGGCCAAGGCCCGGCCCGAGGGCCAGCCACAGCGCCACGGTTGCCAGCGCTGCCGCCATCACTATCGGCACAAACACCCGCGTCACCCGGTCTACCAGTGCCTGCACCGGCAGCTTGCCGCCCTGTGCCTGTTCCACCAGCGCCACGATCCGCGCCAGCACGGTATCAGCGCCGACATGGGTCACACGGCAATTCAGCGCCCCGGCACCCTTGACCGTGCCACCCACCACCTGGTCGCCCGGTACCCTGGCCACCGGCATGTCTCGCCGGTCAGCATGGATTGGTCTACCCGGCTTTCCCCCTCGGTCACCACGCCATTGGCCGGCAGCTTTTCTCCCGGCCGGACATCGACCCTGTCGCCGACCCGCAGTTCCGCCAGCGGCAGATCATGCTGCCGGTGGCGCGGGTCACCCGCACCCTGGCGGGTTGCAGCGCCGCCAGCCGGGCAATCGCCTGCCCGGCCCGGCCACGCGCCCGCCTTTCCAACAGCCATCCCGGCAGGATCAGCGTCTCGATCATCGCCGACGCCTCGAAATGGACCATCTGCGCGGCATCCGGCTGCAGCGCCGGGGCAAAGGTGGCGATGGTCGCGTAAGGCCATGCCGCCAGCGCCCCCAGCGCCCCCAGCGAATTCATATCGGGCCGAGCCCGCAGCAACAGCGGGATGCCGCGGCGCAGGAACAGCCAGCCCGGCCCGATCAGCACCAGCGTGGTCAGGGCAAATTCGATCAGCCAGATGGTCCGGATGCCCACCGCCGCCATAAGCCAATGATGGAAGCCGGGCAGCAGATGGCCGCCCATTTCCACCGCAAACACCGGCAGCGTCAACGCCAGCGCCCGAAGGAACTGGCGGCGCAGGTCTGCCATTTCGCGCTGTGTCGGATCGGCACGCGGCGCAACCCCTTCGGCAATCGGCGTGGCGGGATACCCGCCGCGCTGCAGGGTTTGCGCAATTTCCGTCGTGGTCAGCGCCCCGGCCAGATGGTGAATCACGGCGCTGCGGGTCGCCAGATTGACCTCGGCCCCGGTCACCCCGGGAAGGCCGGTCAGGATCCGCTCGACCTTGGCCGAACAGGTGGCGCAGGTCATGCCTTCAACCACAAGCCGGGTGTCTTCGGTCAGGGACTGATACCCGGCTTTGGTGACCGATGCGGCGATCTGGGCGGCATCGGCCGGGGCACCCTAATCGGCGGTCAGGCTGCGCAGCACCAGATTGACGGCGGCCTTTTCCACCCCGTGGATCGCAGCAAGGGCAGGCTTCTCCCGCCCGGCGCAGCCCGCACAGGTCAGGGCATCCACCCGAAAGGTCGCGTGCTTCAGTTCGATCAACGTCAGCCCTCCGCCCCTCAGATAGGGGTTCCAGTGAGGGGAAGGTCAAAGGCGCAGCGCAGAAAGTCTCAGAATTCCGGCGCTACCGGGTCGAACCCCGCCAGATCAGCCACGGCCACGCTGCGCAGCAATGAAACCATCCCCGCCACCTGATGCGCCACCGTGGCACGGCCCTTGGCGGCGGTAGCCGCTGCGGCATTGCCGACCGTGCCCGCCGGGTTCAGATCCGTGGCGATCCAGCCATAACTCAGCGGCCCGGTCGGCGGAATGGCGGCCCCCTTGGCACTTGAGGCGAAATGGCGCGCCACCGCCATATCGACGGTGTGGGGCTGCAACGCCAGCATCAGCGAGGTTTCCATATCGCCGCCATGGATACCAAATGCCAGTTCATCCGGGCTGAAAAGCCCGTCGGGCGCGCCAAAACCGGACCATTGGCATTTCACCGCCAGCATCCCGGCCCGCACCCGTAGCTCGCGGCTGAGGATCGACACCAGATCAAGATTGCCGCCATGGCTGTTGACCAGCACGATCTTGCGCAGCCCGGCACGGCGCACCGACAGGCCGATCTCTACCCAGGCCCGCAGCGCGGTTTCGGCAGTCAACGTCAGGGTGCCCGGCGCAAACAGATGCTCGTTGGATGTGCCGACAGCCTGCACCGGCAGGATGCGGATATCGAGATCGGCGGGGCAGGTGGCGCGCAACTCGGCCAGCATCGCCTCGGCGATCATCAGGTCGGTACCGACCGGCAGATGCGGCCCATGCTGCTCGATGGCGGCGGTGGGCAGGATGGCAATGGTGCGGGCCGGATCGATGGCGGCGAATTCGGCGGTGCGGTACTCGGCCCAGTCAAGGCGGCGGGTCATTCGGCGGCTTCCTTGCGGGCCAGAGGTTCCGAACTGGGGCGATCAGAACCGATCAGGCGGTCCATCCGCGCCGCCACAACTGCCAGATGGCGGGCACGGCTGGCATCGGTGGAGTTGTCCATATGATAATGCGCGGCAAACACCGTGCGTTTGCCGCGTGCCAACAGGAAGCCGACACCGCGCAGCAGAGTGCGCCGCCCCGGTGCCCCGATCACCCGCGTCAGCCACCAACTGGCCCCGCAGGTGGTAAAGACGCCAAGACGGCGGATGTGGCCAAGGTTGGGGCGGATGGCGCGGTGGCGCGCATCCGGCATCAGGAAGGCGACGTCGGGCAACAGCACCCGGTCCAGCCAGCCTTTCAGCATCGCAGGCAGGCCGTACCACCAGGTCGGGTAGACAAAGATCAGCGTGTCGCACCACAAGACATCATCCACCTGCGCCGCCACCGGGGCGCGGTTGTCAGGGCAGGTCAGATAGCCCTTCCACTCATCCCAGGTCAGAACCGGCGAAAAGCCGGAGGCATAGAGGTCATGCAGGCGAACCTCGGCCCCGGCCCCCGAAAGCCGTGCCAGCACCACATCGCGGACCGCCCGGTTGAAACTGTCCGGGCAGGGATGACAAAAGACGATCAGCGCCCGCATTCAGAGGTGCCCCCTCAACGTCGTGCCGTGCCGGTTCCGCCCTGGGCCGACGGCGTGGCCCCGGGATCGAAAGATGGATATTTGTGCCGAAAAGAAGCTGCAGGTTGCTTTTCGGCACAAATATCCCCGGGGTGATGAGCGCCGGGAAGTCCCCCGGTAGGGGATTTCAGCGAAGAACGCCTGCCCCGTGGGCAGGCAGGGGGGGCGGGCAGCCCCGCGCTTCTTGCAGGATTTCATGATGCCCTTTGCAGTCTGGGATAGCTGTAGATCCGGTCATAGCCGAAACCCGGATCATCCCAGGCGATCATCTTGCCGGGGTTGAGCAGCCCCTTGGGGTCGGCTTCGCGCTTGAAGGCCAGTTGCCGCGCATCGACGCTCTGGCGGCCGCCCTCTTCCAGCGTGTAGCGGTGCGGGTTGAAGATCGGGCAGCCGTTGGCCTCGAAGGCGCGGATGATCTCGTCGAGCCGCTCCTCCGTAGTGAAACGCACGAGGTTGAGGCCGAAGCAGGTGATGTTGCCGTCGAAACGCACGAATTCGAGATGCGAAAACACCTCGCCCGGAAATAGCCCGTCGATCTTCTCGACCAGCGCGAGATGACCAGGGAACGGATAGAGCGACTGGAGATAGGTGATTTCTGGATCGACGCGCAGCGCGCGCAGGGTAGTGTGGTTCCAGGCAAGCTCGTAGGCCGGCGGCAGGCCCTTCCTGTCCTCATCCGAGACGGTGGCGGCGTTATAGACGACATCGCC
>Ga0105049_10000742_pt1 | contig 36881 bp, 33 predicted proteins | sample MAT06_FD_78087 | JGI IMG/M metagenome (GOLD analysis project Ga0105049, IMG submission 78087) | Freshwater microbial communities from Lake Fryxell liftoff mats and glacier meltwater in Antarctica - MAT-06 | ecosystem: Environmental > Aquatic > Freshwater > Ice > Liftoff microbial mat | place...
AATCGCACGCAGACTTTTCGCGACGCTTGTCCATGCCGAAGCAATGTCAGCCTTCCATGCTGTGACCGGCCGGAGTTCCGGCGGCCACGCATTCAGCCTGCCGAACGGCGCACTCTCCCAGTCGCAATCGTCCACGATGATCGGGATTACCCGGGCTTTCCCGGACGACTCGCGCTCCAACGCTCGCGTCAGTTCCTTTTCAAAGCAGTAGTCGGACTCGATAAACCTTGCACTGACGAGCAACAACACGACATCTGCTATCTCAAGCTGGTCGTTGATCTGATCCTCCCAATGCTCACCGCCACCGATTTGACGATCGGTCCATGCGTCAATCAGCCCCTGACGTTTCAGAAGGCTGAGATGAGTTGCGAGGTTGTCGTGATGGACTTTGTCGTGGTGCGCGTAGCTCACAAACACGCGAAGCGGCATTGGCGATTCAAAAGTTCTGGATTCGTTCCGATCGTGAACCCGACGCGTTCGGGGCACTTGGATTGCCCAATGCTACGCCACGCGAAACACGCCGCAATAGTGGCAACCTGAAAAGCGCCGCCGCAAAACACGCCTACCGTATACCACGCGCCGCATACCGATTGGTGAATGCTCCGCGTCATATCCCCACTCCTCACCCCCGCGTTACGCTCACCTTGCGTGGCCGCGTGCGCGGGGCTCAGCCCTTCCGCTGCGTGCGGATCGAGTGGCGTCGAAGCTGCCGCCCCATCGTCTCCGCCGGTTCTCCTCTCCCGTTCACGCGCGTGGCGCAGCGTCTGCATCCCACAGCCGCCTTCGCGTCGAACAGGTCTGCGCGCACCTATTCCCACGGGATCACCGCGCCAATCGCCCATCGCATTGTACGACTGATCAATCACCCGCTTGAGCGTCGCCGCCAGCTCCCCGCGCTCGGCCCTAACGGATACGGTGCCTTTACGCGCAGGCCTTTGGCGTGAAGTACTCCTTCAACGGCGCCAAGTCGGCGGATACGCCTGACAAGTCCGGCACCCGCATTCCGCCGCCCCGTACTCCGCGACGCCGCTAGCGGCTACTGGAAGTTGCCCAAAAAGGCTATTAGTTTACACCGAAACGGGCTACTGACCATTCGCGATACTTCCCGGCCGTTCCACTCCTCCTGCGACTCCAATGCTGCCTTACACCGCCCGGGTAGTCGACGCCGAACTTGACGACCTGATGCAGGACGCCGCCGCCATTGCGCTGGACGGCCCGAAAGGCGTCGGTAAGACGGTAACCGCCGCGCGTCGAGCAACCACGGTCATCGAGCTGGATGATCCGCTCCAGCGCGAACTTGCCTCGGCCGACCTTGATCCCGTCCTGAGACGATCGCCTCCCGTCCTGCTCGACGAGTGGCAACGCCTGCCACAGACGTGGGACGCCGTTCGACGTGCCGTCGATCGCGACGATCGCCCCGCGCAGTTCCTCCTCACCGGATCTGCCTCTCCTGAGAGTCCGGAAACGCACAGTGGTGCCGGACGCATTCTCCGCGTCCGCATGCACCCGATGTCGCTCGCGGAGCGCGGGCTGGGGCCACCAACAGTCAGCCTGCGCGGCCTTCTCGCTGGAACGGGCGCACCGCTGGGAGGTGAATCGGCCGTGTCGCTCGCCGACTACACCGAAGAAATCGTCGCTTCCGGTTTCCCGGCCATCCGCCGACGTTCTGGTCGGACACGTACAGCACAGCTGGACGGCTACCTCACGCGAATCGTGGATCGGGAGTTCTCGGATGCCGGTCACAACGTGCGTCGACCGGCGATTCTGACGCAATGGATGCGGGCGTACGCGGCCGCGACCGCGACGGTGGCTCGCTTGGAAACCATCCGGGACGCCGCCACCGGAGACGTGTCGGACAAACCGGCCAAGCGATCCACGCAGATCTACCGCGATGTGCTCACGCGGCTATGGGTGCTCGATCCGCTGCCCGCATGGCTGCCGTCGGCAAACGTCATCGCCGAGCTCACACAGGCACCCAAGCACCATCTCACCGACCCGGCGCTCGCCGCAAGGCTCCTCGGCGTCACTCGATAGGCGCTGCTCACGCACCCGTTGCAGAGTCCACTGGCGACCGCAGGAACCCTTCTTGGTGCCTTGTTCGAATCGCTCGTCACACAGAGCGTTCGGGTTTACGCGCAAGCCGCAGAGGCGACTGTGCACCACTTTCGCACGGAACGCGGACGACAGGAGGTAGACATGATCGTGCGTGGCCCGGACCATCGAATTGTCGCAATCGAAGTGAAGTTGGGTGGCGTGATCAGCGACGACGACGTCCGACACCTTCACTGGCTTCGCGCCAAGCTTGGGGATGCGCTCGCGGACGCGATCGTCGTCAGCACGGGGCCATTCGCCTACCGCCGCGCCGACGGCATTGGCGTTGTGCCGGCCGCGCTCCTCGGCCCATAGCCCATAGCCCATAGCCCCTACTCCCCACCCCCCACATACAACCCATCAATCATCGCTTTGTACTGCTGATCGATCACCCTTCTCTTCACCTTCAACGTCGGCGTCAGTTCCCCCCGCTCGATCGTGAAATCATGCTCCAGCAAGGCAACCTTCTTTGGCGTCTCGAAATGCGCCAACCCTTCCATCTGCTTCGCCACTTCCTTCTCCATCTTCGCATGAATCGTCGGCATCACGAGCAACTCCGCCCGTGACGTCCACACAATCCCTTGCCGCCCCGCCCACCCCTCAAGCTGATCCCAGTTCGGCACGATCAACACCACCGGGAACTTCCGCTTGTCGCCGATCATCACGGCCTGACTCACGTACTTGTTCGTCTTGAGCTTATTCTCGATCGGCTGCGGCGCGATGTTCTTCCCGCCAGCCGTGACGATGATGTCCTTCTTGCGATCGGTAATGCGCAGAAAACCGTCCTGCAATTCACCAATGTCGCCGGTGTGAAACCAACCGGCCTCGTCGATGTTCTCTTTCGTCGCGACGTCGTTGTTGTAGTACCCTTTCATGATGTGCGGACCGCGCGACAGAATCTCACCGTCACTGGCAATCATGACTTCCACGCCATCGATGGGGCGACCGACGGTACCGATGCGGAAATGCTCGAGGTTATTCGATGAGATGACAGGAGACGTTTCCGTCAATCCGTACCCTTCGAGAATGATCAGCCCCGCCGAATAGAAAAACTTCGCGATGTCGGGCGAAAGCGGCGCGCCACCGGACACAAAAAAGCGGAGATTGCCACCGGTGCGCTCCTGCAACTTCGAGAAGACAAGCTTCTTCGCGATGCCGTACTGCCACGCGAGCAGCCCCGCCGGTTCGCGCCTGGCAAGCTTCACATCCGCCCACCGCTCGCCAACATTTTTGGCCCAGAAGAAAATCCGCTTCTTGAGACCACCGCCACTCACCGCGTTCTCCACCACGCGCGCATAAATCTTTTCATACAAACGCGGCACCGACATCATCATCGTCGGCTTCAGTTCACTCATGTTCACCGGCACGGTATCAATCGACTCGGCATACATGATCTTCACGCCGTTCGCGAACAGGTAGTAGTCACCCATCCGCTCGAAGATATGACTCAGCGGCAGAAAGCTGAGCGCGGAATCCTTCGGACCCACCGCCATCGAGTTGACGGTCGCAACGCAGTTCGAATACAGGTTGTCCTGCGTCAGCATCACACCCTTCGGATTGCCCGTGGTGCCCGATGTATAAATCAACGTGATCAGCTGATCGGGGCTCACGGCCAAGGCATCGCGTTTGAACTGCTCAGCGCGCGCGGGCGTATCGTCCTGCGCACCGAGTGCTTCGATGTCGGCGAGTGTGAGGTCGCAGCCGTCGCCCTTGGTCGCGGCAAAGCCAATGATCCATTGCAACGCCGGCGCCTGGCTGCGCACCGACGCGATCTTCTGCGCCTGCTGTGGCGTCGACACAAAAATCGCGCGCGCACCGGAGTCATTCAGCAAATACGGGATCTGCTCGGCGGGCAACGTCGGATAGATTGGCACATCCGTGATCGACGAACAAAGGCACGCATAGTCGGCAATGACCCATTCGGGACGATTCTCCGACAGGATGGCGACCCGATCCTGCGGCAAAATGCCGAGTCGTGCGAGGCCAAGTGCCGTGCGACGGACACGCTCAAGGATTGTTTTGTGTGAGATGGGCTCCCAGACGCCGCGCACTTTATGGACGAGCGCGTCAGGCCGATCAACCTTTTCAGTCGCCTCAAAGAACAGGCGGTTGATCGTGCCGGGCGCGGGGCGCGGGCCACCAGTGGCGTAGCGCGTTGGCGACGGCACGGCGCCCAGCGTCACTGCGAGCGAAGGGACAGAAGATACGGTAGCGATAGACATCGCTTCCTCCGAGGAGGGCGGGAAGGCAGGCAGGTGGGGCAGAGGCGAACGGCGCTCGTGCAAACTGACGCAGCATGCCGACGGCTCGGTAGGATACAGAGAAATTGCGCTCCCGCAGTCGATCGCGGGAGTCCCAGCCCCGGCAGACTCGCCGAGCCCTGACCTTCGGCCGATCAGCTTCCGCGTTTCACCGGGAGCGCCATCCGAATGGGCGACCCTTTCACCGCAACGCCGCGGTACGAAATCACCGCGCGGACGATCACTGAGTCGATGGCCGTACCGGTCGGGAACCGCTGTGCACGGATTCGCACTTTTCGCCCGGCTGTGCCACCACCGTCAGTGGTGTCCAACACCGACGCGCGACCGTTGTCGTCGACGAGATACACCGCGAGCGTCGTATCGTTGTTTGCGTTTGCCGGCGACACGAGCTCAAATCGTACGGGCCATCCGTTCACGGTGCTCAGTGTTTTGAGCGAGTCGATGTGGCGCACCGACACATTGAATGAGAGCGACGTGTTTGTCGTAGCCTGCGCTCGGCTGGTATCAGGCAACGTCGTGGTGAACAACCCGAAGTTGGTTTGCCCCCCACGATCCACCGAATCCGGACGCGTGGTAACGATGATTTCACGCAGCACCTGCAGCGTTGTCCCCACGCGCGCTGCAAGACGGGCGGTGCCTCTCGGCAGGCGAAGGGCGCGCACAATGCCCGAGATCGTATCGACCGCAAGCGCACTGTCACGCAACGCATCGGCGTAGAGATAGCGCGTTGGCGCGTCGGCAATGATGTCACCGCGCACGTTCCGCACGATGGCGCGGATGCCGGTGACCTTGCCGTTGATGTCGCGCAGTGTATCGCCAATCACGACCGACGGTGACGGGTACGCCGGCAGCTCAATTGCCGCAGGGGTATCGGGGCCAGTCCCCACTTCGGCGCAGGCAACCAGCGATACGCCACACAACGCAGCCAGCAACCACACGCGACCAGTATTCGGAAATATTCTCACGAAACCGACTACCCCAACCAGCAGCTGACGATCCCGCCGATCAAGCGAATCGCTCGGCCAGGCGCATCGCCAGGTTGACGTACGCTTGGCTCGCTGGATCGGCAGGGTTGCGTAACACGACCGGCTGTCCGGCAGCGAATGCGTCGGCCGTCGCCGGTGTGCGAGGGATCGGGACGTCAAACACGAGATGGCGTGGCAGATGCTCGCGCACGTAGTGCACCACGCGCTCCGTCGCCGGATTTCCCGCCTCGTACATCGTGAGCAGAATCCCCTCGAGCGTCAGCTCTGCGTTCTCGGAGATCATGTCCTGAATGGCGCGCAGAATCTGCGGCGTGGTCTGCAAGGCCAGCGGTTCACACTGCAGTGGCACCACGACATGCTGACTGGCGGCAAGCACACGCCGTGTGATTGCGCCAAGCCCGGGCGGTGTATCGACAATGACCACATGACACCGCTCGCGCGCGGTCTGCAGCAGCTCCGCGAGCACGGTGCTCTCACCAATGCGCCGCTGAAAGCCCGAATGATCGGCCTGCTCGCTGACGCTGCCCGCGAGAATCACGCGAAGCCAGGGCAACGCCGTCGGCAGAATCACCTCGCGCAACGATCGCTCGCCGCGCAGGTAGTCGTCAAACCCAACGGTGGCATGTCCGCGACGCAGGCCAACACCGTAGCGCACGGCACCCTGCGGATCGGCATCCACGAGCAACGTCTTGAGTCCGCGCCGAGCAAACGCAGCGGCAAGGTTCACAGCCGTTGTCGTTTTCCCAACGCCACCCTTCTGGCTGACTATCGAAAGAACGCGGCCCACGTCAGTCCTCGGCGGAGTGCATAGAGCCGTCGTCGTGCGTCACACTCTCGCCCGCCGATGCATCGGCCGCGCCTGCGGACTCGGACGACACGCCGCGAAGGCGATCGAGGGTGCGTTGCGCGTGCGCGCGAAAACGTTGTGACGAATCATCGGTGCCGGTGCTGTTTCGCAGAAACGCCTCGAGGTGCATGCCCGCATGCGCGGTGTCGCTGCGCTTGAGCAGCAGGAACGCCAAACCATAGTGCGCGCCGGCCAGATCGGGATCGATCTGCAGCGCTTTGCGATACGCCCGAATCGCCTCTTCCGGTTGCCCGGTTTTTGAGAAGGCGATCGCGATGTTCTGCAATACGCGCAGATCATCGGGGTGCTCGCGCAGCGCGAGACGATACGACGTCAGGGCGCTCGGAAAATCGCCGCGCGCTTCGAGTTCGAGCGCCTCAGCGAGATAGTCCGTGGGGCGCGATTCACGCCCGGACGTACCGCCTACGAGGCGGCGCCAAAAAGTCATGCGCTCGCGTTGGATCGAAGAGAGTGAAGAGAGCAGAGCCGACCGCGCAAAGCTATCGGCGCGTCACACGCTCAACAAGGCACGCGCGAGTACGGCGCTGGCATCGCACGACGCGCGGCGCTACACTCTGCGTCATCCACGACAGCGGACCTTCGACCGGAGCCGACCATGTCCCAACAGCCGCCGTACGCACCAGATCTTTCCAAGGGCGTGTTGATCGTCGACTGGCCGCTCTTTGGTGAGCTGTCGCGCGCGCTCGCGCTCAAGGTCGCCCGCAACTGGACGCCGGAAATCGTGGTCGGCATCGCGACCGCCGGCGTCGTGCCCGGTGCGGCGGTCGCGGCCATTCTCGACCTGCCGTTCTACTCGATTCTCGTCTCGCGCCGCTACAGTGCCGAACGGGTCAGAGCCACACCGGCGGTCTTTGGCGCGGCACCAACTGAGGTCCGCGGCAAGCTCGCACTCATCGTCGACGAAACCTGCGGTTCGGGTGACACGCTCCGGCTCGCCGTGGCCTCCATCATCAATGCGGGCGCCAAGGAAGTGCAGACCGCCGTGTCATTCAAAACCGGTTCGTTCGAGCCGGATTTCCACGGCCTCGCGACCGAAGCGAACATCGTCCTGCCCTGGGACCGGGAAATCCTTATTGGCCAGGAGCTCCGACCGAACCCGAAGTACGCCGGAATGATGTCCGACTGATAACTGCTGGGTCTTCAGTATTCGGTGCCGGGTACAGAATACTCAGTACCTGGCACCGTCGGCCCACTACCTCGCCGTTACCCTTAGGCCGACGCCGCCGCCCGCTCGTACGGGATCCCGCGCACCATCGCCTCGTGCACGTAGCTCAGCACGTCGCCCGAGCCGAGCAAAAACCGGCAGCGACTGTCTCCAGTCGATCGGCATTCGACTTCGAGCACGGCAATCGGCGCTTCCGCCAGTCGGCCGAAGAACCCCGAAAAAATCCCGGTCGAGACCAGGCAACCCCCGCCGGCCGCGTCGGCCTCGCTCCATTGGTCGGAATCGAGAGCAATAACGGCATCGCTCAGCGACGTGAACGCGATTTCTCCCCATCCCGCGGCTGCGAAGTACTCGCTCACGAGTGCAGCGAACCGACTGTCCTCGAGGGACTCGGGGCCGTACTCACCCCCGTAGGACAGCCAAGCGGAAAACGCGTCGTACATCGCTGAACCGGCGTGAAAGCCGGCATCGCGCACGGCGTCGGGCGGGACGGCCGATTGCGGGTCACTCACGGCACCATGCAGTGCCGTGAGGAATTCCACCGGCATCGCGACGGTCCGCGCATTCAGAAAAGGCAGCGAAGAGCTCATGTATGAATACGACGCTCGCGCGCGGGGCGCGTCACGTCAAGGCGCTTCACGACCTTGGCCCATGTGCACACGGCGTAACAGTTCTGCTTCGTCGATGACCTCGACACCAAGTTCGGTCGCCTTATCGAGCTTACTCCCCGCTTCGGCGCCAGCCACGACGAAGGTCGTCTTTTTCGACACACTACTCGTCACCCGTCCGCCCGCCGCCTCCACCAGCGCGGTCGCGTCGCCTCGGGAAAGCGTCGGCATGCTCCCCGTCAGTACCACGGTCGCGCCAGTCAGTGGACCATCGGCCTGAACCGCGTTCGGCTCCGTCAGATTGACCCCGTGCGCGCGCAGGCGGTCAACGAGCTGGAGCGAGGTTGCGTCGGCGAAATACGAGGCAACTGACGCAGCGATGACGTCGCCAATGCCACGCACTGCACCAAACTGCTCCGGTGTCGCAGCGATCAGAGTAGCGATGTTGCCAAACTGTCGCGCAAGCAGCTGCGCGGCCTGAGCTCCGACATGGCGAATGCCAAGACCAAAGAGCAGACGCGACAGCGGCTGCGTCTTCGCGGCGCCCAGCGCCGCCACAAGATTCTCAGCACTCTTCTTGGCAAACCGTTCGAGCGAAACGAGCTGCTCGACCGTCACACCGAACAGATCCGAGAAGTCATGAACAAGCCCTGCCTCGAGCAGCTGCTGAATGCGCGCGTATGACAGGCCATCGATGTCCATCGCATCCTTCGATGCGAAGTGAACCAGCCCCTCAAGCTGCCGACCGGGACAGGCCACGTTCGGACAGTAAATCGCGACATCGTCCCCGTATTGCACGGTCTTGGTCTGACAACGCGGACACAACTCGGGCATCGTCCAAGGCTGCTCGGTCCCGTCGCGCTTTTCAGGAACCGGACCGAGGACGTACGGAATGACATCGCCTGCGCGCACCACCTGCACAAAATCGCCGTCCCGCAAATCTTTTTTGGCGATCTGATCCGCATTGTGCAGCGACGCAAATGTCACGGTCGCTCCACCGACGTCCACAGGATTGAGAACGGCAAATGGTGTGAGCACTCCGGTACGACCGACATTCACATCGATCCTGATCAGCTTGGTCACCGCCATATCCGGCGCGAACTTGCGCGCAATCGCCCAACGCGGTGTGCGATCGTTGCGCACACCCAGTTCGTCCTGCAACGCGACAGCGTTCACCTTCACCACGCCACCGTCAATCGCGAAGCCCAACCGCGCGCGCGTTTCATGTTCGACGCTGTGCGCCCACGTCATGACTTCATCGATCGTCTGACACAACCGGCGATGCGGCGCCGTCGGGACGCCCCACGTGGTCAATAAATCCAACAGATCCCACTGCGTTGGTGCGACGGATTGGCCATTGGGCAACACCACGGCGTAGCCATAGAAGTGCAACGGACGCGATGCGCTGACCGACGAATCCAGTTGGCGCAGCGAACCGGCCGCAGAGTTGCGAGGATTCGAAAACACCGGTTCGCCGGCCGCGACGCGCGCCTCGTTCATCTTCTCAAAATCGGCATACGGCAAATACACCTCGCCCCGAATCTCGAGCAGCGGCGGATGTCCGGTGCTGCGGAGTCGGAGCGGAATGCCTTTGATGGTCCGGATATTCGGCGTCACATCTTCACCTTCCGTTCCGTCGCCCCGCGTGGCACCAGTGACCAGCACACCATCCCGGTACGTCAGAGCGACTGCCGCACCATCGATCTTCAGTTCGACGGTATAGCCACTCGTCCGCACCCCGACGCCGACAATCCGCGCAATCGAGTCCTCAAATTCGCGCAACTCGTCGTCGTCAAAAGCGTTGTCCAGCGACATCATCCTGACAAGATGCTTGTGCGGCTGGAACGCACCTTGCAACGGGGCGCCTATGCGGTGCGTCGGCGAGTCCGGCGTGCGCAATGCGGCGTGCTCTGCCTCAATTGCCTGCAGCTCACGGAACAGTTGATCGTATTCGTGGTCTGACAGGGAGGGCCGATCGAGGACGTAGTATTCGATCTGGGCTTGGGCCAACGTGTCGCGAAGTTCGGCGGCACGTATGGCGATGGGGGCAGGGACGACGCTCATGACCGGAAAATTAACGCGCTTCGCGCGGGAGGCAGCATGCCATACTTGGGAGATCGGGACGGTGGCGACACGAAGGGACTCGCACTCGGCATCTTCATCGGGGCGTTACTGGGAGCCGGTGCAGCACTGCTGCTGGCACCCGCGAGCGGTGACGAAACGAGGCGGGTGATCCGTCGCAACGCGCGCCGCCTCTCAGAGCGCGGCAGCAACGCGCTGGGCCACGTGGCCGAAGACGCTGAGCGCGCGGCCCGTCAACTCGCGCGACGTGGTCGCAAGGCCGCTATTCGTGCGCGTGACGCAGCCGAAGCGCTGATTGACGAAGGGCGGCGCCAGTCCACCTGGCGTTCCTGAAGGCCGCAGTTGAAAAGGCGCTGCCCTAGCGGAGCGCCTTGAGCTCCGATTCGGCGGCCCGGCGATACATCTCGTCGTTCGGGTCCGCTAGCGGCGCTTTGATGGCCAACAGGTATTCAGCGCGCGCGTCGCCTGGCCGATTGGTGTCGCGATAGACGCGCGCAAGATCGAGCCGGTGCACCAATCGGTTCGGTTCAATCGACACGGCCAGCTGCATATACCGCGTCGCCTCAGCCCAAGTCGCCGTGTCAAAAAGGGATGCGCCAAGAAACGTCTTGGCAAACAGGCGCTGCAGGCCGCCAAGTCGCAGCACCTGCGCGTTCCACTCTCCCATCACGTGCGCCGCTCCCGGGTGTCGCGGCTGTAACTCGAGCGCGCGTAGCGCCTGCGCTCGGATCTCGTTCGCGTATCGCACACGCTCACGGGGGCCGAGTGTGAGCGCGGTCCGTCCGAGCGCCCGCGCCAAGTGGAAATGCGCGTCGGCGTCCTTGTCGTTGAGTGCGACCGCACGGCGCGCATAGTCCATCGCACGGGCATTCAGCGACGTACGTCGCGCGTCATTCGGTTCAACTTCGCCGAGGTCCGCGGCCTCGCGCGACGCCCTCCAGAGCGCGTCGAAATCCCGCGGGTCGAGCTTGATCGCTGACTCATAGTGCTCGAGCGCTGCCGCACTGCGCCGCGCGGCGCTGTCCTTGTCGCCAAGGGCAACGTGTTCAGTTGCGGTCTGTGCCTGGAGCGCCGTGATTGCGGCGAGCGAAAGCGACAGGGCGAGCGCGATGTGCGTCACCCGTTGTCGAAGATGCCGAAGACTCACAAAACTGCGCGTTGCATGGACGGGCACCTTCATCGCTGGCTCCGGCAAGCGGCCGCGCTAAGCGCGTGGTAAGTTGGCTTCACTATGTTGGCACGCACTCTGATCGAGCGGAAGCGGGACAATGGACGCATCACGAAGTCCGAATGGCGCACGCTCATGCAACAGTACGCAAGCGGAGAAGTTCCCGACTATCAAATGGCCGCGCTGGCGATGGCCATCTTCTTCAACGGGCTTGATCGCGAAGAGATAGGTTCACTCACCGATGCGATGCTGAGGAGCGGCGCCTCCCTGGACCTTTCGCAACTCCGCGTCGCACGCGTCGACAAGCACTCAACCGGTGGTGTTGGCGACAAAGTCTCCCTTGTGCTTGCACCGCTGGTGGCATCGCTCGGCGTCGCGGTACCGATGATGTCGGGACGCGGACTCGGACACACCGGCGGTACGCTCGACAAACTCGAGTCCATCCCCGGATTTCGCACCGACCTCACCCTCGATGTGGCGACGAAACTCATCGAGCGTGTCGGGTGCGCATTAATCGGCCAGACGAACGAGATCGCGCCGGCTGACCGTCGGCTCTACGCGCTGCGTGATGCCACCGCGACGGTCGAAAGCATCCCGCTCATCAGCGCGAGTATCATGTCGAAGAAGCTGGCCGAAGGACTCACTGGTCTCGTCCTCGACGTGAAGCGTGGATCTGGTGCGTTCCTCCCCGAGCTCGATCGCGGGCTGGCCCTTGCGCAAACGATGATCGATCTGGGGACGGACTACGGATGTCCGGTGGTCGCCCTGCTCACGGCGATGGATCGTCCACTCGGTCGCGCCTGCGGCAACGCGCTCGAAGTCGAAGAGTCCATCATGGCGCTCCGCGGCGAAGGGCCGCCCGACCTGATGACGGTCACCTACGCGCTCGGCGCCGAGATGCTGCTGATGGGCGGCGTGGTCGCTGATCGTGATGACGCACGTCGGCGGATGGAGGTGGCGATCTCCAGCGGGAAGGCCGCGCGTAAATTCGAGGAGATCATCGAGGCGCAGGGGGGAAATCCGGCCGTCGTCGAAGATCCGTCGCTCCTGCCACAAGCCAGCGAGTGTGAGATTTTCTTCGCGCCGAGGGATGGCGTGGTGGCTCAGGTGGAGCCCAGGGCGATCGGGCGAGGCATCACCCTGCTGGGTGGCGGTCGCAGTCGCGTGGAGGACACCGTGAACCCCGCCGTAGGCTTCGTGATCACGGCTCGCCCCGGCGACATCGTCCATGCAGGCGAGCCACTGGCCACCGTCTTTGCCAGTGACCGGAACGGGGTGGATGGCGGACTGGCGGTGCTCCGCGGCGCCATTCGGATTGGCGACGAGGCCGAGCCGCCGCTGCCCCTCGTTTCGCACCGGGTTACGGAAGCCGGTGTGGAACTGTACGACAGCTAGCTCCGCTGATACTTTGATGATGTCTCGCGGGCGCCCTTTGGGCGCTCAGCCTCCTTTTCGTGCAGACTTCGCACCCATGGTCGCTCGACAGATGATCTCTCCTGGTATGAACCGCCTGCTTAGCCTCGTCTTCTTGGCTGCAGTCATTCCGCTTCTTGCGCTCTACGCGCTGTTGATCAAGATCTCGACGCCCAGCCAGACTGGCGGTATGGAGCCGACGGTGGCGACCGTCTGCTACATTGCGTTCACTGTCGTCTTCAGCGCGCTGATCATCGTTTCCATCAATTTCTCGCGTCAGCTTTCGCGTCAGGCCAAGGGCGACTACCCGACGCCGTAGCGAATGTCGTAAACGGCAACAGGTGACTGCGGCCGCGAATCAAAAGCAAAACGTGCGAATCTGCTCCGAGCAGATTCGCACGTTTTCCTTATTGTCGGCCGCACCGCTCAGTGCGTGACGGGTGTGCCGCAGAGCAAGTGAACGAGTCGGATGGGGTTCGTCCCAGCTCGCGTGTAATCAACACAACCGGGACGCCGCTCCCATCTGTCGGTTGATCATCTCGTAGTCACACCGACTGTCAGGCACTCGCACGCTTTGAGGTAGTCATGACTGGACACGCATATAATTCCGTGCGTCGTTGTCGAACGGCGATAGCGAAAGCGATTTTCACCGTCGGTACAACAACTGCCTTGGGTGCGTGCAGCGCCGGAGACCAGACCGGTGATTCGGGCACTCCGACGATCGCGGCACCGACCGCTGAACCCGTCCGAGTCGCGTTGGCCAATAGCCCACAGTCGGCGACCGCCGGCATCGTCTTCAGCTACGATGCAACGAAGGGCGGCACCGCATTCACGGGCACGGCGCTGCGATATGTCGTCACGTTCGCACCAAGTGCCAACGGACTGACGGCGACGAATGGTCGCATCGGCGGTGCGCCCACGGTGGCTGGTTTTACCACGGCGACAATCGTCGCAACCGACGCCAGTGGGGCCAGCGTGTCGAACGCATTCCCGATCGTTGTGTTCAGTGCGGATCTTGCCGCACCAACACTCCCCGTCACCCCGTACACATACTCGGACGCGACATCACCGCTTCCAGCTCACTTCACCCTTGCCGTTGGTGGCGGGCGCGGTGTCGGCGGCAGTGTGGTCGCGGCAGACAATACGCCGGCAAGCAACGTCACGACCGATGCCGGTGCGGCGCTGGGGCGTGTGCTGTTCTATGAGCGTCGACTCTCGGTGAACGATCGCGTCTCATGCGCCTCGTGCCACCAGCAGCAGACCGGATTCGCGGACACGGCGCGCCTGAGCCGAGGGTTCGATGGTGGGTCGACGGGGCGACACAGCATGGCGCTGCAGAATGCGCGTTTCTACACACGTGGCCGCTTCTTCTGGGATGAGCGCGCCGCGACCCTCGAAGCGCAGGTGCTCCAGCCCATTCAGGATGCAACCGAGATGGGAATGACGCTCGACAACGCGGTCACCAAACTCACACTCTCGTCCTTCTACGCACCGCTCTTTCAGGCGGCATTCGGTACACCTGACATCACGAGCGATCGCGTGTCTCGTGCGCTGTCACAGTTCGTTCGCTCACTGGTGTCATCGTCGTCAAAGTTCGATCGCGCATTCACCAACGTCACCACTGGTCCACCGAACTTCGCCGCGGTTTTCACGCCGCAGGAGCAACTCGGCCAACAGCTCTTCAACGGCCAGGCCAAGTGCGCGCAATGCCACGAAACCAACGCGCACCTCGGCGACGACGTTCACAACATAGGACTCGACGCCACACTCACCGACGTGGGGGCAGGGCTGGGGCGCTTCAAGACGCCATCGCTCCGCAACGTCGAGAAGCGCGGCCGCTTCATGCACGATGGACGATTCAACACACTCGAACAGGTCGTCGAGTTCTATAACTCAGGCGTGCAGAACAACGGCAATCTCGACGGACGGCTGCGGGGCCCGGGCAATCAACCGCAGCGGCTCAATCTTTCGCAGGCGGAGAAAGACGCGATCGTTGCCTACATGAAGACCCTGACCGACGACGCCTTTCTCACTGCGGCCAAGTTCAGCAACCCGTTCCCGCGCTGATCGGTCCGCTTAGATGTCGAGATTGCTCACGAAGCGAGCATTGGTTTCGATGAAAAGACGGCGCGGTTCGACATCGTCGCCCATCAGTGTCTGAAACGTCTGGTCGGCGAGCACGGCATCTTCCATCGTGACGCGAAGCATGGTGCGGGTGCCCGGATCCATCGTCGTCTTCCACAGCTGCTCGGGGTTCATCTCACCGAGGCCCTTGTAGCGCTGGATCATGATGTTGGTGCGACCTTCGCCGAACCGTTCGATGAATCCGTCGCGTTCCTTCTCGTTGTACGCGTAAAACTCTTCCTTGCCCTTGGCCACGCGATACAGAGGGGGCTGCGCGATGTACATGTAGCCCGCGTCGATCAGCTCCGGCATTTGGCGGAAGAAGAACGTGAGCAGGAGGGTACGAATGTGCGCGCCGTCCACGTCGGCGTCGGTCATGATGATGATCTTGTGGTAGCGGGCCTTCGTGATGTCGAACTCATCGCGAATGCCCGTCCCGATCGCCGTAATGATCGTCCGGATTTCTTCGTTGGAGAGCACCTTGTCGATGCGTGCCTTTTCCACGTTGATGATCTTGCCGCGGAGCGGAAGAATTGCTTGGAAGTCGCGCTTGCGTCCCTGCTTGGCCGAACCGCCGGCAGAGTCACCCTCGACGAGGTAGACCTCGCATAGCGCGGGATCCGAAAGCGAACAGTCCGCAAGCTTGCCGGGCAGGCTCGCGACATCCAGCGCCGACTTCTTTCGCGTCAGATCGCGCGCTTTGCGTGCGGCCTCGCGTGCGCGTGCCGCCGACATCGCCTTGTCGATGATCATGTTGGCGGTTTTGGGATTCTCTTCGAGAAACTGCGACAGCAGTTCGTTGAGCACGCTGCGGACGGCGCCTTCAACTTCGGAGTTTCCGAGCTTCGTCTTGGTCTGCCCTTCGAACTGCGGCTCGAGCACTTTGACCGAAATGACCGCGGTCAACCCCTCGCGCACGTCGTCACCGGTAAGACGAACTTCCTTGTCCTTCTTTGACAGATTGCTCGACTTCTCGATGTACTTGTTGATGACCGACGTCAGCGCGCTTTTGAAGCCCGTGAGGTGGGTGCCGCCTTCGTGCGTGTTGATGTTGTTGACGAAGGAAAACACGTTGTCCGCGTAGCCTTCGTTGTACTGCAGCGCGACTTCAATGCCGATGTCGTCACGCGTGGTGTCGATGTAGATGACGTCCGCGTGCACAAACTTCTTGCTGCCCAGCAGATACGTCACGAACTCGCGTAGGCCGCCGCGGGCGAAGAAGGTCTCCTCGCGCTGTTCGCTTTCCCGCTCGTCCTTGAGCGTGATCGTGATTCCCTTGTTCAGGTACGCCAGTTCCCGGAGGCGGTTCGCCAGGGTCGCCCACTCATAGCGGGTGGTCTCGGTGAAAATCTCGGAGTCCGGCTTGAACCACACCTTGGTGCCGCTCTCTTTGGGCGCGATGGTGCCAAGCGTCTTCAGCTTGGTGTTCGTGATACCACGACGAAAATCCATGTAGTGCTGCTTGCCGTCGCGCTTGATCCACACCTTGAGCTCAGTGGAAAGCGCGTTCACGACCGAGACGCCCACGCCGTGCAGACCACCGGACACCTTGTACGTGTTCTTGTCAAACTTTCCACCAGCGTGCAGCATCGTCATCGCCATCTCGACGCCCGGCATCCCTTCCGACTTGTTCATGTCGACCGGAATACCGCGACCGTTGTCCTCGACAGAAATGGAATCGTCGAGGTGAATCGTGACGTCGACCTTTGTCGCGAAGCCAGCTAACGCTTCATCGATGGAGTTGTCGACGACTTCGTACACGAGGTGGTGCAGACCGCGCGCGGACGTGGAACCAATGTACATGCCAGGACGCATGCGGACGGCTTCGAGCCCCTTCAGGGCGGTGATGCTATCGGCGCCGTACTCCAGCTCTGGCGTGTCGCGTTCGGGCTTGTCGCTGCTGTTGGACATGGGCGAGTGTTTTCCGGTGGGATGCGTCGCAAACACAACCCCTGAAGGTACTCGTACGGAGCTGGCAATGCAACTGTCAGGCCGTTTCGTAAGTTGTTATCCCACAACGACTTCGCCGATTCAGCCGCGCAAAGTCCACCGCAGTTTGGTCACCGGTGGCCGGCTGGTATCCCGATTCAGCGATTTCAGCAGTTCGGGCTCCATCAGCGAGAGCTCATTCATCCACGCATTCGTGCGCACTACCACCACCAATGTGCCATCCCGTTGCAGCAGCAACGGCTCGGTCACGGCCGCGATCTGACTGCCGACAAGCCTCGGCCATTCCGGGATGACAGAGGCCTGCGCAACGCGGTCGGTGAGACCGGCGGTCTTGAGTACCGACGCCAGCACGTCACCCACGGGCGCGAATGCCCGACGCTTGTCTTCGGGGCCACGCCGGCTGCTCATGTCAGCACTCCATCACACATGACGCGGCGCTCGAGTCGAGTGAACGCAGCGGGAATGTCCTCGATGCGCGGCACCGCGAGCAATACTTGCCCCACGCCTGATTGTTCCAGGAGCGCGAGCACCCGTGACGCGCGACCGCTGTCGAGTTCTGCAAAAGGATCATCGAGCAGCAACAGCGGTGTTGCTCCGATCGCCTCGCGTAGTGTCGCCAGTTCCAGCAGGCGAAGCGCAATCGCGGCGCTGCGTTGCTGTCCGGCCGAGCCGAAGGTACGCAGCTCGCGTCCACCCAGTAGCAATTGCAGCTCGTCGCGGTGCGGACCCACCAGTGTAATGCCACGACGGAGCTCCTGCGCGCGCTGCTGTGCGAATGCCGCAGAGAGTGAGTTTGCTTGCGCGCCTGCATCGTCCAGCGTTGCCTCGTCCGTCGCACCGTGTGCCGCCATGTACCGCATGCTCACCGGGAGTCGCTCGCCGATCGCTTCGGCAATGTTCGTGAATTGGACCGAGTGGTTGCGGACGAACGCCTGACGCAGCGCGACAACGGTACCTCCGTGCTCGGCAAGGGCCGGCTCCCACACGCTCACGCGCGCGTCATGTGCGGCGGCCGTACGCGGGCCGTCCCGTTGCGCGGCACGCAGCGCGGCGTTGCGGCGCAGCAGGGCGGCGCGGTACTGCTGCAGTGCGTGCAGGTAGGTCCGTGAAGAAATCGCCAACGCGACATCGAGAAAGCGACGACGCTCGCCCGGGCCTCCGCCAACGAGCACTACATCGGCCGGCGAAAAACAGACCGACGGAAGCGCACCTAACGCCGACGTAAGGCGTGGCTGATCCACTCCGTCGAGCGACGCGCGTTTCTTCTTGGTGGGACGCTCGTAACCCACCGCAACCCGGTCAAACGCCGTGATCCCGTTCAACTCGGCGCGGATGTGAAACACGTTCGCACCGAAGCGCACGACATCGGCGTCGCGCGCGCCGCGCAAGGAACGAAGCAGCGACAGATACGCGACCGCTTCGAGCAAGTTCGTCTTGCCGTGACCATTCTCCCCGATGATGGCCAGGCCACTGTCGGGAAGGGTGATATCGAGATGCGCGAAGTTGCGGAAATCGCGTGCGACCAGTCGCGCAAGCATATAGGTGCGTTCAGCGAACGACAGGACGCGCGACACGCTGCGTCATCGAAGCGATCACTGACCCGTGAAGGTCGGGGCGCGCTTTTCAAGGAACGCGCGCATCCCTTCACGCATGTCGCTGGTGCTTGAAAGGGTGCCGAACTGATCCGATTCGAGACGGCATCCCTCCTCAATGGAGAGCGGAAGTCCCCGATCGACGGCCTCGATGCAGCCGGCAAGCGCCAGTGGCGCGTTGGCGAGCATCGCCCGCATCAGCGTGGTCGTTGTTTCGACCAGTGCGTCGGCTGGCACAACTTGATCGACCAGTCCAAGGCGGAACGCTTCAGCGGCGTTGATCATCTCGCCCGTGAGCAGGAGGCGGAGCGCTGCCCCCCGTCCAATGAGGCGTGGCAGCCGCTGGGTGCCGCCGTATCCCGGCACGATGCCGAGCTTTACTTCCGGCTGTCCAAGCTTGGCGAACTCGCTGGCGATGCGCACGTGACACGACATTGCCAACTCACAACCGCCGCCGAGGGCAAAGCCGTTGATCATCGCGATCGTGGGCTTGGGCGACGTCTCGAAGCGACGGAAGATCACCTGGCCTGCACGCGCTCGGTACACCGCCGTGAGCGGGGTCTGACTTTCCAGTTCCGTAATGTCGGCGCCCGCGACGAACGCCCGCCCGGCGCCGGTGAGAATCACGCCACCCACATCGTCGCGACTGCGCGCCTCGTCGATTGCCCGGCCAAGCTCCGCAATGGTCCCGTCGTTGAGCGCATTGAGCTTGTCGGGGCGATTGACGGTAATCGTGGCGATGCGGTCGGCGACTTCGAACGTGACGAACTGATAGGACATCGGCATGGGGGCGGGTACGGGCGGGCTGGACCGGGGGGCACGGATCGCGCCCGGAGGCTGGGACAAGGCTCCCATCTCCGAATTCCCGATCCCCGAAGATAAACACTCCGCGCGCGCGCCGATTACTTTGGGCCCGTGCTTCCTATCCAAGCTGTCAGCTGGTCCCCGGACCGCAGCGCCCTCTGCATCATCGATCAGCGGCTATTGCCGGGCGCTGAGATCGTGAGAGAACTGCGCGCGCTTGACGACGTCATTGAGGCGATTCGGACGCTTTCGGTCCGAGGGGCCCCGGCGATCGGGGTTGCAGCGGCGATCGGGTTGGCCGTGGCGCTCGAGGCGGCCGCGACTAGCGATGCCCATCGGCGAGTCCTGCTGCCGGAGTTCGCTGCGCGTCTTGTCGCGTCGCGGCCGACGGCTGTGAATCTGGCGTGGGCCGTCAATCGCATGCTGGCACGGGCTGCGACGGTTGGCGATGGGCCATTGCTTGCAGCACTCCGTGACGAGGCCGACGCGATTCTCACCGAAGACATTGCGATGTGCGACGCAATCGGCGGACATGGAATGGCGTTGATCCCGGAAGACGCCTGTGTCCTCACGCATTGCAACGCCGGAGCACTCGCGACGGCGGGCATTGGCACGGCGCTCGCGCCCGTGTATGCCGCGCACGCAGCGGGCCGACGTGTGCACGTCTACGCCGATGAGACCAGACCGTTGCGCCAGGGCGCTCGCCTGACTGCGTGGGAGTTGCATCGTGCAGGCATCCGCGTGACTGTGCTTCCGGATGGTGCGGCGGCTTCCCTGCTGCGCTCCGGGGCTATCGATCTCGTGATCGTTGGCGCCGATCGCATCGCGGCCAACGGCGACTTCGCAAACAAGATCGGCACCTACTCCGTGGCACTCGCGGCGCATACGCACCGTGTTCCCTTTTACGTGGCCGCACCATGGAGCACCATCGACCCTGATACACCAATAGGTGCGGCCATCGAGATAGAACATCGTGATGCCACGGAACTCGGCGAGCTGCCCGCTGGCGTTTCCGCCTGGAATCCAGCGTTCGATGTCACCCCGCATTCGCTCGTGACAGGCTACATCACCGACCGCGGTGTGATGCACCCGCCTTTCACCTCGCCCGCTTTTTTATAGTGCAGAGCCCATGACGGCCATTCTCGCCATCGATCAGGGGACGACGGGCACAACGTGTCTTGTTGTGAATGCCGAGGGGCAGGTGACCGGCCGAGCGTATCGTGAGATCACGCAGCACTATCCCGCGCCGGGTTGGGTCGAGCACGACGCCCACGAGATTCTCGACCAGACGATGGCCGCAGCCCGGGAAGCGGTGGCCGATGCCATTGCGCGCGGCGGCGAAATTCCTGTCGCCATCGGTATCACCAATCAGCGTGAAACCATCGTGCTCTGGGACCGCAACACAGGGCGTGCGGTGTACCGGGCCATCGTCTGGCAGGATCGGCGCACGGCGGATCGTTGCGCGGAGCTGGCGTCGAGGGCCGAAATGATTGCTGCGCGCACTGGCCTTGTGACCGACCCGTATTTCAGCGCGACCAAGCTGGAATGGTTGCTGGCGCAATCGGACAATCGAGCGCGCGCGGAACGGGGGGAGTTGGCGGCCGGCACGATCGACTCGTGGTTGATCTGGCACCTCACCGGCGGCGCGGTGCATGCAACGGATCACACGAATGCTTCGCGCACGATGCTCTATGACATAGATGCCCGCGCGTGGAGCAGTGACTTGCTCGCGCTGTTCGGTGTGCCCAGCGCACTGTTGCCGGAAGTCCGCGCGTCGAGTGGTGCGTTTGGAACCGCACTGGCAACGCACGTCGGTCTGGCCCTGCCAATCTGCGGGGTCGCGGGTGACCAGCAAGCCGCGCTGTTTGGTCAGGGCGGCTGGAACGCGGGTGGTGGCAAGAACACCTATGGCACCGGTGCGTTTCTGTTGCTCAATACTGGTGCCACGCGACCCGTCGCAGGGCAGGGACTGCTCACGACGCTCGCCTGTGATGCAGAGGGGAAACCCGTCTTCGCACTCGAAGCGTCGATCTTCATTGCCGGGGCCGCGGTGCAATGGCTGCGCGATGGGCTGGGGCTGATCGCGACGGCGTCGGAGACCGAAGCACTCGCGCGATCGATCGACTCGAACGATGGCGTCTACTTTGTGCCGGCGCTCGTCGGGCTCGGGGCTCCCGACTGGGAACCGCATGCGCGCGGCACCATTGTCGGACTGACGCGCGGCACAAAACGCGCCCATCTTGCGCGCGCCGCACTCGAAGCAATGGCGTATGCCACGCGCGATGTGCTCGGGGACATGCGTACGAATGGTGGCGTCCCGTTTGACCGACTGCGCGTGGACGGCGGCGCGACGGGCAACGACTGGCTGATGCAGTTTCAAGCCGACGTGCTTGGGGTGCCCGTCGAGCGTCCCGACGTGATCGAAACGACGGCACTAGGCGCGGCGGGGCTCGCCGGGATAGCCGCGGGCGTCTGGAACAACGCCGATGCGTTTCTGGCCGCTCGCCAGTTCACGCGCTTTGTGCCGGGGGCGGGGCAAGCCGATGCACACGCGGCACACAACGGATGGCGACGCGCGGTTCGCGCAGCGTTGTCATGGGCCCGCGACGACCAGTGAATGAACGGGTGGTGTTGCCTCGCCCTCCGAGGTCGATCCGAATGACACGGAGGCTGCTGTTTGTCGCCGCGATGGTCTGGGGCCAACCGGTGGTACTGGCGGCTCAGTCGGCCGTCAGTCAGCCAGCAGCGTTGCGATTCCAAGCCAACCGACAGGGTCGGGTGGACGGGCAGTCACGCACCCCAGCTTCTCCCATTCATAGCACCGCTTTCGTCGTCGACTCCACCGATCGCTGGTTCGCGCGGGACAAGGCGCGCCACTTCGGGACGTCGGCCGCGATACAGCTCATGGGATACGGTATTCTGCGCATTGCCGGGATGAGTCGTGTCCGATCGGGGCTCGCTGCGTCGTTAGTCACGGCATCGGCAGGCGTCGGCAAGGAGCTGTGGGACCGACAAGGGCATGGCGACGCGAGCGCTCGTGACCTCGTCTGGGACGGCTTGGGACTGCTCGCCGGTTCCGGACTCGCTAAAATCGGAGATCCGCCGTGACGGATCGAGGGTAATTGCATATGTTGCAGGCTGAAAATCGCACCATTCGGTGACCACGCACGACTGGACGGCGGCGCGTCGCGCGACCGCAGGACGGAATCCCGTGAAAGCTCGTACGAAATTTCTGGTTGGCGGTGCCTTGGTGCTCGGCACTGCCGGCTATCTGATGGCCAGCTCGATCAACGAAACGGCGCAGTACTACCTCACGCCGACTGAGTTGGCCGCCAAGGTCACGTCCAACCCGCGCTTCGTGAACACCGGCGTAAAAGTCGGCGCACGTGTCGTGAACGGCACGATCGTCCGTGAACCGTCCGGACGCTCGCTGTCGTTCAAAATGACCGACGGAGCGCGCGAGTATAACGTCGTCTATAAAGGCATCGCGCCCGACACGTTCACCGACGGTGTCGATGTCGTCGTTGAGGGACGCCTTGATCGCAACGGAACATTCCAGGCGACGACGTTGCTTGCAAAGTGTGCGTCCCGTTACGAAAACGCTCCAGACAAATACCGCGACACGCCCGGCTACCAGGGCGCGGCGACTCCGCGCGCGTAAGCGCATCCGCATAAGCGCATCCGCATAAGCGCACCCGCAGCAGCGCAATCGCGTAAACGCGAGGCCACATGATTCTCGTTGGAGAGCTGTCGCTCTGGGTTGCCCTCTTGATGGCAGCCTGGACGACAACCGTTTCATTTTCAGGCGGGCTGCAAGGCCGAGCCGATTTGGTGAAGAGTGGTGAGCGCGCGCTCTACGCGACGTTTGCATTCACGCTGCTCGCGTCCATTGGCATTTGGACCGCGCTGTTCACGCACGACTTCTCGGTCAAATTCGTTGCGTCGTACACCAGCGCGAATCTGCCGAAGATCTACACCTTCACGGCGTTCTGGGCTGGTCAGGCCGGCTCGATGCTGTTCTGGTCGCTGATTCTAACGGGATATGCCGCGCTGGCGGTTTTCACCAACCGCTCCAAGAATCGCCTGATGATGCCGTGGGTCACCGGCACACTTGGCGTGATCGCACTGTTCTTTCTCATGACGATGTGCTTCGGCGCGAATCCCTACGAGCGACTCGACTGGATTCCGCCCGATGGTCGCGGCATGAACCCGCAGTTGCAGAACCCCGGCATGGCCATCCATCCGCCCATGCTCTATTTGGGGCTTGTTGCGACTGCGGTGCCGTTCGCCTTCGCAATTGGTGCGCTGATTTCCCGCAAGCTCGACGCAGAATGGCTCGGTGCCGTGCGTCGTTGGGCACTGCTGTCGTGGTTTTTCCTCACGATCGGCATCGTGCTCGGCATGTGGTGGGCGTACGTCGAACTCGGTTGGGCCGGCTACTGGGCGTGGGATGCCGTCGAGAATTCGTCGTTCCTGCCGTGGCTCACATGCACCGCGTTCCTGCACAGCATCATGATCCAGGAAAAGCGCGGCATGCTGCGTAAATGGAATGTGACGCTCGTGGTCGTGACGTTCCTGCTCACCATCCTCGGTACCTTCATCACGCGCAGTGGCGTGATCGAAAGCGTGCACGCGTTTGCGCAGTCTCCGGTTGGTAACTGGTTCCTCGGCTTCCTGATTGTCGCAACCGTACTGACCGTGTACCTCGTGTCCACGCGATTGCAGGACCTGCAGGCCAACGCCGAACTGGAAAGCATGGTCAGTCGCGAGGCGGCGTTTCTTTACAACAACCTCGCCCTCGTCGGCATCTGCTTCGCGACGCTGTGGGGCACGCTTTTTCCGATTCTTTCGGAAGCCGTGAAAGGCGAAAAGATCACGGTCGGTCCGCCGTTCTTCAACTCCGTCAACGGCCCGCTCGGTCTCTTGCTGTTGGCGCTCACCGGCATCGGTCCGCTCATCGCGTGGCGTCGTGCGTCCACCTCCAATCTGCGTCGCCAGTTCACGTGGCCGGTAACGTCCGGCCTGGTGGTCTTTGCCGTGCTATTCGCACTCGGCATGCGCAGCTTCTACGCGCTCGTCACGTATTTGCTCGCCGGCTTTGTGTTCGGCACCATCGCGCAGGAGTTCATCAAGGGAATTGGTGCGCGTCGTCGCATGTACAGCGAGGGGCTCTTTGCCGCATCGATGCGCCTCATTGGACGCAACCGTCGGCGCTACGGCGGTTACATCGTCCACTTCGGTGTGGTCGTCATGTTCTGCGCGTTCGCGGGCCAGATGTTCAAGAAGGATCTTGCCGCAACGGTCAAGACGGGTGAGACGATCAAGGCGACCGACTCGTATGGACACGCGTGGGCGTTCACCAGTCTTGGCGTGTCGCGGTTTGAGCAACTCAATCGTCGGGTCGTGGCGGTCAGTTTCAACGTCACGAAGGACGGCAAGAAGATGGGCGTGCTCTCGAGCGAAAAGCGCCAGCATGTCGATAGCCGTGGCGAGCCCACATTCGAACCGTCAACAGAAGTCGGCATTCTCGAATCGCCGGCTCAGGATGTCTACATGGTCTTCACGGGCGCCATCGACGCCGAGACGGCTGCCATTCACATCAACTTCAATCCGTTGGTGTGGTGGGTGTGGTTCGGTGGCATCATGATGGCGTTCGGCGGTGTAATCGTGATGTGGCCGCAAGCCCAGAAGGAGCGCGAGAGCGGGTATGTCGCTGAACTTCCCGCATCGTCAGAAGGCGCGCTCGTGGGAGCGGGCGCTTGAACGACTCGAAGTGCTCGTTGTCGAGTGATCGCCGCGCGTTTTTGACGACAGTCGGTCGTGGTGCGCTCGGCGTCGCCGCGCTCTCCGTCGCATCGAGTGTGACTGGCCGGCGTCTGCCCGCGCAGGAGCCGACCAGTTCGCAGTCAGCGGCCAGCAACGTCGAGATGTCGTCAGACTCGTACAAGCCGGTGCGTCGCCCGCCAAAGGCCAGCGCAAAGCCGTTGATGGACGACAAGCAGATCGAAACGTTCGAGCGCGAGTTGGCGTGTCCGTGCCCGTGCACGCTCGATGTATTCACCTGCCGTACGACCGACTTCAATTGCGGCATTTCACCTGCCGTACACAAGGATGTGAAGGCTCTGGTTGAAGGCGGCTATAGCGGCGACGAGATCATGGCTGCAATGACCGACACCTACGGCGACTTCATTCTCATGACGCCGCGCAAGCAGGGATTCAATCTGCTCGCGTGGTTTGCTCCGTTCGCCGCGATCGGCATTGGCGCCGTAGCCATCGGCGCACTGCTGCGCGGTTGGCGGATCAACGCCATCCAGGCCACCGCAGCCCGCGCCGAAGCGGCGCAGCGCGCGCCTTCTGCGTCGCGGAACACACCTTCTTTTGCGCAGCCTGCCGAGGTCGACGCCACAGAGGCCGAGCTCGCGCGACTCCAAGTGGCGCTTCGTCACGACCCGCAATGATGATCGCTGCTCTTCCCGAAGGTTTAATTCCGCTCGCCGTCGGCACGGTACTCGCGCTTGGCGGACTTTCCCTCGTGCTTTCACCGCTGATCAACGACGGATCGGAAGCGGCCACGAAGGTCAAAAAGCGTGTGCGTAAAGGCCCCGCACCCGAAGCTACAGACGGCGCCGTCGCCGCACTTCGTGAAATCGAATTCGATCGCGAAACGGGCAAGCTCTCCGACAGCGACTACGCCGAGTTGAAGACTCGCTACACTCGTGCTGCGCTCGATGAGTTGCGTGCGTCGGATATCGCGAATGCCAGCATGAACGCGACGGCGGTGCTCGAAGTCGATCCAGTCGAAGCGGCCATCAGTCGCGCGCGCGCTCAGCAGAAATCGTGTAGTGACTGCGGGCCCCGCGCCGAGCCGGACGCGACCTACTGCTGCAACTGCGGACGGTTTCTCCCCGGTCAGTGTAGTCACTGCGGGGCGGATGTCACGGCTCCGGGGTCAGCGTTCTGCGGGGCGTGCGGGGAACTGCTGGCGGTGGAAGGGTGATTTACGCGAACGCATGGCAAGTCTCGCGGCGGAAGAAAAACAACAGCGGGCCACGAATCGCGCGAATCGTCCGGAGGTAAGACGAACTCCCGCAGTTGAAAGGAAAGCGAAGAGAAGAAAATGGAAGACGCAATAAAAGAAGAAGGGAAAAGCAAAAATGAAGAGGCTCTGACCGCGAACTGTGACAGTGCCGCGGACCTCCAGGAACGATTCGCGTAATTCGTGGCCGCTTTTCGCCGTCCCCTACCCACGCTCCAACGCATCAAGCTTGCGCCGTGCCATCATCAACGGCACGACCGTCGCCGATACGCACAGTACCACGGCAACGATGAAAGGCAGGACCATCGCCACCGGGTCGCGCGTCCAGCCATAGTGTTCGGCCACGAGAAACCGCGCCGCCGGGCGGCCTGTGAGAAACGCGACTGCGCCAATGAGCACGATGCCGCTCATCATGAACAGCAGCCCGCCAAATGAGGTCGGAATCTGTGCCGCGTTCTCCGAATCGAATTGCGGATAAAACGTGCCGAAGGCGAGCGCCAGCGCCGTGAGGGGAAACACCATCGCGACGATTGCCGCGAGCGTCACGACGTGAACGAACAGACGCACGCCCAGCATCATGTTTGTTGCGCCAACAAGAATGAGCGAGAGCCCCAGCAGCGGGACGGCGCCCACCCAGAACTTGGCCCACAACAAGTCGCGCATTGAGAATGGACTGGAGCGCAACAACCACAGCGCGCGCCCTTCGAGACTCACGCTCGGAAAGACAAATCGCGCCGCAATCGACGCGAGCACAAAGCCCGCGAGTGCGAGGTTGAGAAACGGAATCACATTGCGCAGCACCGCCGTCATCCCTTCGCCCGAGAGTGGCAGGTAGCGCACGTTCGCGACGTACACCACCAACAACACCGCCAGCATCACGAGCTGCGACCACTGTGTCGAATCGCGTGCAAAGACACGCAACTCCTTCATCACCAGCTGTCGGCGCGTCGCGCTCATTCTCGACGTCATGCGCTCCAGCAGCGAACGGGGCGCGCCTGCCTCGCTCCGCCGGTTCGCGCCCTCCTGCGCTTGGCTGAACCCGCGCGCCCAACCGCGCGCATGCAACGCACCGCCGATCGCAACACACAGCGCGCTTGCCCCCCACAACCGTGCGAGCGGTAGCCACACGCTCTTTCCCTGCAGCCACCCCATCAGCGCTTCGCTCACCCACTCACTCGGCAGCCACGGCGAGGATGGGGCGTCGAGTGCCGCGATGAACTGCATGAAGTTCTGAAACCCTTCCGGGCGCGCGAGCTGCTCAGGACGCGCGGCGCGAAAGAGCACCACGAGTGCGCACACCGCAAGCGCCGTGATGACGCTCAACAGGTCGCGGGTGCGTCGCGCCGGAAACACGTTCACCAGCAAGAGGGTGAACGCCGAGCCCGCGGCCGCTGGAAGGCAGAGGAACGGCAGAACCACCAACAGCGCGAACGGCGCGAACGCGATGCCGCCTCGATACGCGGTTCCGTACGCCGCGAGCAGCGGCAAGAGCAACAGCGCTACCATCCAGCTGGAGTGCAACGCGGTTTCAGCTAAACGCGCCCGATACAACGTCCATGGTCGTACCGGTGCGGCTGCGAGTTGGTCGAGATCGCGCGATAGAAAGAAGTTCGAGAGTGCCGCGATGGTGTTGGACAACAGCAGGATCGAAGCGAACGACAACAGCATCATCGAGAGCAACTTGCCCGCAAGCAGATTGCCGATGTCTTCGGCGCTCCGAAAGTAGCGGAGCAGCTTGAGCCCAATCGCGAACACGGCAATCCAGAAGAGCGCGCCGAGGGCGAGCACAACAACCAGTCGACGCAGATCGCCCGGTTGATGTCGCTTTGCCCGATGTCGCGCCATTTGCCACTTGGGCGCCAGCAGCTGCAACGGGCCGGCCAGCGCCGCGGCCTCAGGCATCGAGCACCTCAACCAACTCTCGTGCGACGTTGTCGCCGGTCAGCCGCAGGAAGATGTCTTCGAGCGCATCATCGTTTCCTGACGCGCCACGGAGCTGCTGCATCGTGCCGCACGCGACAAGCTCGCCGCGCTGCATGATGCCGATGCGATCACACATGCCTTCTGCGATTTCCAGCGTGTGGGTGGACATCATCACTGAATGCCCACGCCTGGTGTATTCGCGAAAGAGATCTTTGAGAATCTTCGCCGACTTTGGATCGAGCCCAACCATGGGTTCATCAACCACAATCACCGGCGGTCGATGTACGAACGCGCTCGCAATGATCAGCTTCTGGCGCATCCCGTGGCTGTAGCACTCCACGAGTTCGTCGCGCCATCCATCGAGATCAAAGAGTGCGAGCAGTTCAATGCCGCGTTTATCGACCGCCGCGCCCTGTTCACCGTACAGCCCCGCGGCGAAGCGCAGGAACTCCATTCCGGTCAGCTTCTCGTAAATGAACGGCCGGTCGGGGATGAAGCCGAGTGCGCGCTTGGCCGAAATTGGGTCGGCGCGGAGATCGTGACCGGCAATGCGAACGGAACCGGCAGTCGGCTGCAGAATCCCGGCAATCATTCGCATCGTGGTCGTCTTTCCGGCGCCGTTTGGGCCCAGGAAGCCAAACAGTTCGCCTTTGGGTACGACCAAGTCGAGGGAACGAACCGCAGTGAATGAACCGTACCGTTTACACAGAGACGATATTTCGATCATGGTCCGACGGCCGGAGGAACGGCCCATGTTCGGACCGCGCACGACGGGCGCGTAGTGCGCCGTACCAATCGTGACGATTCACGGCTACTGGACCGTCACGCCTGAGACAAAGACATGCCCGGACGGTGACGGATCGAGCCCGAATGGGGTTGAACAAAACCCGAAGGCCCCACAGCTTGCAGCCTATGTCCGAATCGAAGAAGAACGCGCCGCCGCCGATGGCCAGGCCCTCCGATGCCCTGATTGTGCGAGGCGCCCGCGAGCACAACCTCCGCAACATCAGCGTCACCATCCCGCGGGATAAGCTGACCGTGGTAACCGGGCTGTCAGGCTCGGGCAAATCGTCGCTCGCGTTCGACACGATCTACGCCGAAGGCCAACGTCGCTACGTCGAGTCGCTCTCGGCCTATGCTCGGCAGTTCCTCGGGCTCATGGAGAAGCCGGACGTCGACGTCATCGAAGGGCTGTCGCCCGCGATCTCGATCGAGCAGAAATCGGCGGGGCACAATCCGCGCTCCACCGTCGGCACCGTCACCGAGATCTACGATTACCTGCGCTTGCTGTACGCGCGTGTCGGCACGCCGCACTGCGCCAACTGTGGACGTGCGGTGCAGCGGCAGAGTCCGGCACAGATCGCCGAACTCGTCCTCGCTTGGCCCGACGGCACGCGCATCGAGATTCGCAGTCCGCTGGTGCAGGAGCGCAAAGGCGAATTCCGCGATCTCTTCGAGAGTGCGCGCAAGCAGGGCTTTGTGCGGGCCATCGTCGACGGTGAATTGATCGAACTCGCCGATCCACCTAAGCTCAATCGTCGCGCCAATCACTCCATCTCGGTCGTGGTCGATCGTCTCGTCGTGCGGGCCGATGATCGTGGTCGCATCACCGATTCAATCGAGACCGCGCTGCGACTCGCCGAAGGGCTGGTGGAAGTCGTGCGCCACGACAAGAAGGAGCCGACAACCGAAATCTTCTCCGAACGCTACGGTTGTCCGGTGTGCGGCATCTCCATGCCCGAGCTTGAGCCGCGTCATTTCTCGTTCAATTCGCCATTCGGCGCGTGCGAATCGTGCAGCGGCCTTGGCACCACGCGCAGTGCGAGCGAAGAACTCGTCATCGGCGATCAGAATCTCTCGATCCTTGAAGGTGTGGTGCTCCCGTGGGGTGAACCTGACGGCTACATGCGCAAGGTCATCCTCCCTGGCCTCGCCAAACAGCTGGGCTTCGATCTCAACGCGCCGTGGTCAAAAATTTCCGCCGTTGCCAAGAAGTCGTTGCTGCATGGCGTGAGTGAGTCGTCGCCCGTAGCGAAGACTGCCGCGAAGAACGCCGCGAAGAACGCCGCGAAGAAAGTCGTCACGAAAGTGACCAAAGGCGTGACGGCAAAAGCCGTCTCCATCAAAACAGGTGCAGACAGTCGGTGGGAAGGGATCATCGCGCACGTGCAGCGGCGCTACACCGAAACGAGTTCTGAAGCGGCGCGCACGGATCTCGAGGCGTACATGGTCGCAGCCCCGTGCCCGAGGTGCAAAGGACAGCGACTGCGCGCGGAGTCGCTCGCGGTGACGATGCACGGCCGGAACATCGGTGAAGTTGTACAGCAGAGTGTGATCGACGCGCTCGAGTTCTTTGAGACCGTGCCGATTCGTGCGCCCGGTCATCCGGGGCTCGATGCCGGAATCGCTGCGCCGATTTTGAAGGAAGTCAAAGAGCGACTGCGTTTTCTGGTCGACGTTGGACTCGATTATCTCACGCTCAATCGCAGCGCGGAATCACTGTCCGGAGGCGAAGCGCAGCGCATTCGCCTTGCCACGCAGATCGGCTCACGTCTCGTCGGTGTGCTCTACATTCTCGACGAACCGAGCATCGGTCTGCATCAGCGAGACAACGGCAAGTTGCTCGAGACGCTCAAGCAACTACGCGATCTTGGCAACACCGTCATCGTCGTTGAGCATGACGAGGAAACCATTCGCGAAGCCGACTATCTGATCGACCTCGGGCCCGGCGCCGGCAAACACGGCGGCGAAGTGATCGCGCAGGGTTCGGTCGAACACGTCATGAACACACCGGGCTCCATCACCGGCGCGTACCTCCTCGGCACGCGCAGCATCGCGGTGCCAAAGAAGCGTCGACCCGTTGACCCTGCGCGCATCGTACGCGTGCAGGGCGCGCGCGAACACAATCTGCTCGGCGTCGACGCCGAGTTTCCGCTCGGACTGTTCGTCGCGGTCACAGGCGTATCCGGGTCGGGCAAGTCAACGCTCGTCACGGATATTCTGCAGCGGGCGATGTCCCGCCACTTCTATCGAGCGCGCGTCATTCCGGGCCTGCACGATCGCATCACCGGACTCGAACATCTCGACAAGCTGATCGACATCGATCAAAGCCCGATCGGTCGAACGCCACGCTCCAATCCGGCCACATACACGGGTGTCTTCACCCCGGTGCGCGAACTGTTCGCCGATTTGCCCGAGTCAAAGATCCGTGGCTACGGTCCCGGACGTTTCTCGTTCAACGTAAAGGGCGGTCGCTGCGAAGCGTGCCAGGGCGATGGGCTCGTGAAGATCGAAATGCACTTCCTGCCGGACGTCTTCGTCCCGTGTGATGTCTGCAAAGGCAAACGCTTCAATCGCGAAACGATGGAAGTACGCTTCCGCGGCATGAGCATCGCGGAAGTGCTCGATCTCACCGTCGAAGAAGGATGCACTTTTTTCGAAAACCAGCCGCGCATCGCGCAAAAGCTCGAAGCACTGCGCGACGTTGGCCTCGGCTACATCCATCTCGGTCAGAGTGCGACCACACTCTCCGGCGGCGAGGCGCAGCGCGTAAAGCTCGCGACCGAACTGTCAAAGCGTGACACCGGCCGAACGCTCTACATCCTCGACGAACCCACAACAGGGCTTCACTTCGAAGACGTGCGCGTTTTGCTCGAAGTCCTGCATAAGCTGGTCGATCGTGGTAACACGGTCCTCGTGATTGAGCACAATCTGGACGTTATCAAGACGGCCGACTGGATCCTGGATCTCGGCCCCGAAGGTGGCGTGCGCGGCGGCACCATCGTCGCCCAAGGGACGCCGGAACAGGTCGCCAAGGTGGCCGAAAGCCATACCGGCTATTACCTCAAGCCGCTGCTCAAGCGGAAGTAGCCGCCCCCCCGGCAGCGCGTTCGCACCCCGCGCGCCAGTTCGGCGAGCGGGTAGATTCACCCTATGGTCTCCCTCCTCGATATTATCGGGCCCGTGATGGTTGGGCCTAGCTCCAGCCATACCGCGGGCGCATGCCGACTCGGCCTCCTTGCACGCTGCCTCGTGGGTGGCACACCGGAGCGCGCCACCGTCGAACTCCATGGCTCGTTCGCCCGCACCGGTGAAGGACATGGCACCGACAAGGCCATTGTCGGCGGGCTGATGGGCTTTCGCCCCGACGACGAACGATTGCGTACTGCGCTCGAGATCATGGAGCGTGAAGGGCTCGACTACAAATTCGAGAAGACGACGCTCGGAGACCATGCGCACCCCAACACCGTGCGCATCACACTCGAACGCGGCGATCGACATTCGCAGATGGTCGGCGCGTCGCTCGGCGCAGGTCGTGTGCAGGTCACGGAGATCGACGGCTACCCGGTCGACATCACCGGCAACCTGCATACCATCGTGCTTGTCGCGGGCGATGTGAAAGGATCGATCGCACGCATCGCTGGACTGCTCGCCGACAACGATCTCAACATCGCGACCCTCAAACTCTCGCGCAAAGAGCGCGGCGGCGATGCGTTCATGGTCATCGAAGTGGATGAACAACCGGGCGAAGCACTACGCGACGCAATCCGCGCGTTACCGTGGGTGAAATGGGCGTTCCGTCTCGACAAGGTGAGTGCCTGATGTACAAGAGTCTGGCCGAAGCAATCAAAGACGCGGAAGCGCGCGGCGTGCCGCTGTCGACGGTTGCGCTCGAAGCTGAAGCGCGCGATCAAGGTCGACCGATCAGCGAAATTCGCGATGCACTCAGGCGCGCACTCGTCGTGATGCGCGAAGCCGTCGCACGCGGCATGGTCGGCGATCTGTACTCGGCGTCCGGACTTGTTGGCGGCGACGCGGCGAAGCTACGCACCGGCGCTGATGGTCCACTCGCCGGCACGCCGTTTCGCGATGTGCTCGCGCGGGCACTCGCCGTGCAGGAAGTGAACGCCGCAATGGGTGTCATCGTCGCCGCGCCCACCGCGGGCGGTGCAGGTGTGCTGCCGGCTGTCCTCACCGGGCTCGCGGCCGCGCGCGGCATCGACGACGAGCTCGTCATCTCCGCGCTCGCCACGGCTGGCCTGATTGGCGCCGTCGTCGCAGAGCGCGCTTCACTCTCGGGGGCAGAAGGCGGCTGTCAGGCTGAAACTGGCGCCGCTGCGGGCATGGCGGCCGGCGCTGCTGTCGAGATGCTCGGCGGATCGCCGCGTCAAGCAGGGCATGCCACCGCGCTCGCGCAGCAAGGCACACTCGGGCTGGTCTGCGATCCGCTCGGCGGGCTTGTTGAACTGCCATGTGTGTTTCGCAACGCCACCGGCGCCGCAATCGCGCTGGCAGCCATCGAGATGGCCATGGCCGGCATCGAATTCGCAATTCCCGCTGACGAAGTCATCGACACCATGGGCGAAATCGGCGAAGCGATGGACGTGCGCTATCGCGAGACAGCCGGCGGTGGACTCGCGGCGACACCAACGGGTCGTCGTCTCGCGCGCGAGCGTCTGCACGAACTCAAGCGCCGAGAGTGAGCGGGCTCGTGCGACACCAGGCCATGAGATTGCTCGCGCTCGGCGTCATGCTCGCCGCATGCGGGCCGCGCAACGCAGGTACCACCGATGCGTCGGTCCCCGCACTCGCTTCGATCACCACGACCGGCACGCTCAAGGCCACGGGACTTGTCGAAGCGTCAGGCGTCGTAGGGAGTACGCGAACCGACAACGCGTTCTGGTCGCAGAACGACAGCGGCAATGAGGCTGAACTTTTTGCGTACGATAGCACAGGCGCATCACTCGGCATTGCGATCGTAAACGGCGCTCGCAATCGCGACTGGGAAGCCATCGCCACCGGCCCGTGCGCTGAGGGCTCGTGTGTGTACATCGGTGATATCGGCGACAATGGTGCGAGCCGAGCGCAGGTCACGATCTGGCGGGTCAGTGAGCCGATGGTCGGTGACACGCTCACCGCACCCGCAGCGGAGCTTCGCTTCAGCTATCCCGACGGCCCGCGCGACGTTGAAGCGATGTGGGTCTCGCCCGACACGACTGTCTGGCTGCTCACCAAGCGACCGATGTTCCGAGCTGACGGAACGTCGCGGCCCACCCAGCTCTATCGTCTCCCGGCGTCTCTGTGGACTGACGGCGGTGAACATGTCGCGATGTTAGTCGACTCGCTGCCGATTATCCCACTAGCCTCGAACGAGCGGAGTTGGATTACAGACGCGTCGCTGTCGCCGCCGGACAGCACCGGCGTGCGTCATCTCGCGGTGCGCAGCTATGAACAGATTTTTGTCTTTTCTGCCGACGCCATGACCGGTCGGCCGGGTGCGCTGGAACACCGCTGCTCACTCGTGCCGTTGCGACAGCGGATGGGCGAAGGGGTTGTCTGGCTCCCCGATGGCCGACTGCTGTTCACTGCCGAAGGACGCGGGTCGGCGTTACAGGCCGGGCGCTGTCCGTAGCGCGTCCGCCTGGTGACCGCTGTCTCGGAGCTGGCAGGGCGCGGCGTGGTGGGAGGGAGTGTGGCCGAGTTGTCGCCATGCGCGTAGCTTCCCGATGGTGAAGCGCTGCGCGTCGGCTTGGTGCTTGGACGAAACGCTCGCACCGACTCCGCCGTACGGTGGTGGAACTGAACCCAACAGGAATCGCCCTATGGTTACTCGTGAAGATGTTGAAGCGTTTCTGGATCGACTTGGCACCGACGGTGCGTCGCATTCAGAGGTTGAACCCGGACTCTGGATTGTACGACCCAGCGGCCCACTCGATTTTGATGTCGTCATCACGCACAATCCGCCGGTGTTGTTGATGCGGGTGAAAGTGATGCCAGTGCCTGCCGATGCTGCGGAAGTGGCTGCGTTGAGCCGGCGTCTCCTTGAGCTCAACGCGACCGATCTCCTGCACGGATCGTATGGCATCGATGCAGACAACATCGTGCTTACCGAAGCGATGGAACTTGAACACCTCGACTACGAAGAGTTCCTCGCATCCTACGAAAGCCTCACGCTCTCGCTGACCACGCACATGCGTGAGTTGGCTGCCTTCCGAGAGGTTCGCTAAACCATGGGCATCTTCGATCGTTTCTCGACGCTGATCAAGTCAAATCTGAATGACCTCATCTCCTCGGCGGAAAACCCCGAGAAGATGCTCAATCAGATCATCGTCGACATGCGCAACCAACTCGCCAAGGCCAAGCAGCAGGTCGCGGCGACCATTGCCGACGAAAAGCGGCTCAAGGATCAGGCCGACTCCGAGTTCAAGCTGGCCGACGATTGGGACAAGCGCGCCATGCTCGCCGTTCAGGAAGGACGCGACGATCTTGCCAAGCAGGCCCTGTTGCGTGGGCAGGAACATCTCGAGCACGGACAGCAGCTCGCGATGACGTGGGAAACGCACAAGATGGAAGCGGAGAAGCTCAAGCAGTCGCTCCGCGATCTCAACGACAAGATCGAAGAAGCGAAGCGCAAGAAGAACCTGTTGCTGGCGCGTCAGCGTCGTGCCGAAGCACAGGCGCGCATTTCGCAGACCATGTCCGGACTGTCCGACAACTCCGCGTTCGACGCCTTCTCGCGTATGGAAGAGAAGATCACGACGAACGAACGGCAGCTGCAGGCCGCTCAGGAAATCGACGAGGAGTTCAGCGGCGACCGTCTCGCGGGCGAGTTCAAGCAGCTCGAACGCTCGGCCGGTGGGGCCAACGCCGATTCGCAACTGTTGCAGTTGAAGCAGCGCATGGGCATGCTGCCGTCAGCCGCACCTGCCTCGTCGCGCCAGTTGGCGGCTGGGACGGTGAATGTTGAGGCGGCCGTGGTTGCACCGCCTGCGCAACTCGCTGCTGGCGCGAAGGAAGAAGCGAAAACGGCCGAAGTCGATCTCATTGCTGAAATCGAAGGCCTCCGCGAGCCAAAGCCACGGTCGTGAGCGGTGCACGTCGTTTTCTGATTCTGGCCGAAGGGAACTTCGGCCCGCAGAGCTCCAAGACGGCTAACGCGTGCATCAGGTATTCGCCGTCGGAAGTTGTCGCGGTGCTCGATAGTACCAATGCGGGCAGGACCTCGCACGAGATACTCGGATTTGGCGGCGACATTCCTGTCGTCGCCACGTTCGTTGACGCGGTCGCGAAGGCGCCGAACGCGCTCCTCATCGGCATCGCTCCGGCGGGCGGACAGTTCCCTGCGGCGTGGCGCACCATCGTCAACGACGCGCTCCGTGCCGGGCTCGACATCTGGAGCGGGTTACACACGATGCTGGGTGACGATGCGGAGTTTGCATCGATGGCCTCAGCCTCAGGTGCGACTATTCGCGATCTGCGCCGCGCGCCGCACGATCTCGATGTCTCGTACGGACGGGTGCGCGACGTTGCGGCAACCGTGATTCTCACGGTCGGAACAGATTGCAACATCGGCAAGATGACGACGCAGCTGCAGGTGCAGAATGCGGTTCGTCAGCTCGGGCATCGCGTGAGTTTCGCGGCTACCGGCCAGACAGGAATTCTGATCGAAGGACGCGGTATAGCAGTCGATGCCGTGGTTGCCGACTTCATCGCCGGCGCTGCGGAACGTCTCACCATCGAAGCGGCGGCCGACGCGGACATCGTCCTCGTGGAGGGGCAAGGGTCGCTCATTCATCCGGCGTATTCAGGCGTGACGCTTGGACTCATGCACGGGTCGTTGCCGCATGCGATGGTGTTGTGCGCGCAACCATCCCGTACGTTGGTCCATCGCAATCCGTGGGTGCCCATTCCGTCGTTGGCAAAGATGATCGCGCTCTACGAGCAGGCGACCACATATCTACGTCATGCACCGGTCATCGCGATCGCGCTGAACACGTTCGATCTTACGGACGACGCGGCGCTCGCTGCCG
>Ga0105049_10000744_pt1 | contig 36780 bp, 31 predicted proteins | sample MAT06_FD_78087 | JGI IMG/M metagenome (GOLD analysis project Ga0105049, IMG submission 78087) | Freshwater microbial communities from Lake Fryxell liftoff mats and glacier meltwater in Antarctica - MAT-06 | ecosystem: Environmental > Aquatic > Freshwater > Ice > Liftoff microbial mat | place...
ATCCCAAACGGCACACGCACGCGCGTGGTGTCCACCACGTTCTTGAACTGCACAAAGATGCCCTGCGCGGTTTCCGGTCGCAGATAAGCGACGTCGTCTTCACCAGCTGTCGCACCCACGTAAGTTTTGAACATCAGATTGAAGGCACGCGGCTCGGTGAGGCTGCCCACTTTCTCGGCTTCTGGCGCCAAAATCGAGGGAAAATCGCTCGTTGGCAGCTTCGAAAGCTCCAAGCTCACCACGTCGCCAAACGCCTTCTCAGCTTTCTTCCGCTGCTTCGCTTCGCTCGGACTATCCGGCACATATGCGAAGTACGGCTTGCCCTGGCGATCTCCGCTGGCCGGCCCAAACACCAACAAATGATCGGAGCGATAACGCGCCTTCGTTTCCCGACAATCCACCATCGGATCGCTGAAACCAGCAACGTGTCCGCTCGCCTCCCACACCTTCGGATGCTGAATGATGCAGGTATCGAGTGGCACCATGCGCACCGGTTCCCCATTCGGACCTAACGCTCCACCACACGGATTGAGCACCACATCTTGCCACCACGCCTCGCGCAAATTCTTCTTCAGCATCGCGCCGAGCGGGCCATAATCCCAAAACCCGTTGAAGCCCCCGTAGATCTCGGATGCCTGGTAAACAAACCCACGACGCTTCGCGAGCGCCATGATCTTATCCATCGATTTAGTCGTCATACGTGGCTCAATCTTCAAGCATCGAAGCGGTCTCCGCGGACTATCGCTCACGCCCCTCCATCCCTGCAAACATCCAGCGCCGCCAAACGCCAGCCCCCCAACATTTCAGCGCGGAAAGCTCAAATCTCCCCCCATTTCGATCAGCTGCCCCCTCTGGCCGAGCAGGAGCTCGGCCCGTCTCCCCCAAGGCGTCGCTTCGCTCGCCGGGGGAAACGCCACACCTCGTGGAGACGGCGGGGAGGCAGTAGGCGCGCAGCTACGCCATTGCTCGGCATCGCCACTCGTCTGTGCGAGCTAACGGTCATTGCAAGCGCCAGGCGTGATGCCGGTTTCCTAGGGCGCCGTGTCCACATTCGAACGGCGCATCCGTGGCGGGGTACGGCCGCAGAAAAAGTAGTAAGCATGCTTACTATCTCAGTGGGCGCGCAGGGAGGGGGCCGTGGCTTGTGGTGTTGAACCCGGGGAGTGCGTTGTCGCGAGGAGTGCGTTGTCGCGAGGAGTGCGTTGTCGCGAGGAGTGCGTTGTCGCGAGGAGTGCGTTGTCGCGAGGAGTGCGCTGTTGGTTAGCTGCGTTCCGCGCGAATTAGCTTGGCAATGGTAACGAGCTGCATGTTGCTCGTGCCTTCGTAGATTTTTCCGATTTTGGCGTCGCGATAGAATTTTTCGAGCGGAAATTCCTTGGTGAAGCCGATGCCACCCGCGAACTCGATGGCGAGGGAAGCGGTGCGTTCGGCAACTTCGGAGGCCATCAGTTTGGCCATGGCGGCTTCCTTGATGAATGCCAAACCGGAATCCTTCAGGCGAGCGGCGTTGTAGACCAAGAGGCGAGCTGCTTCGATTTCCATGGCGAGGCGCGCGTACTGAAACTGGACGCCCTGAAAATCCGCTATTTTCTGACCAAATTGTTGGCGTTGCTCCATGTATGAAAGCCCCAGATCAAAGGCGCCTTGGGCCAGGCCTAGCATCTGAGCTCCGATCCCGATGCGACCTTCATTCAGGGTTTCAATCGCGATTTTATAACCTTTGCCTACTTCGCCGAGCACATTGGCGTCGCTCACTTCACACTCGTCGAGCAGCAAGGAGCAGGTGCTCGAAGCACGAATGCCCAGCTTATCTTCCTTCTTACCTACGGAAAATCCTGGAAACCCGCGTTCAACGAGGAAGGCGGTGATGCCCTTGTAGCCCGCTTCCGGATGCGTGTTAGCAAAGACGATGAAGAGTGAGCTCTCATTGGCGTTGGTGATCCAGAGCTTCTCACCGTTGAGGACCCATGCGTTGCCGCGGCGCGTGGCTCGCGCCTTGAGCGCAAAAGCATCGGAGCCAGAAGCCGCCTCACTCAAGGCATAGGAACCCACCCATTCTGTGGTCAGCTTGGAAAGATAGCGCTGCTTTTGATCGGTGTTGCCCCAACGCAACAGAGCGTTCTCAACTAACGTATTTTGCACATCCACCAGCACCGAAAGACTGGGATCCACCTTGGCTAAGGCCTCGACGGCCAAGATCGCGGTGAAGAAGCTGGCGCCGGCCCCGCCGTATTCGGGAGGTACTTCAATTCCCATCACGCCGAGTTCAAAGAGTTCGGGGAGCAAGTCCAGGTCGAGCTTGCCGGCTGCATCCATCGCGGCGGCTCGGGGAGCCAGGCGTGTGCGCGCGAAGGCAAGCACCGAGTTCGAGAACAGCTTTTCTTCTTCACTGAGCACGCTGAGGGCTGGACTGAGCACACTGAGGGCTGGCTTTTGCATAGGCTCTTTCGTTGGGGCGCGGTGGGTGTTCGACCGCAAACTATAGCTTGGCCTTGGTCCTCGGGGCGAGAGCGGTATGATGCCGCGCATGGCAGGTAATAGCTTTGGTCAGGCGTTTCGCATCACGACCGCCGGCGAGTCGCATGGGCCGGGGAACGTGGTGATCATTGATGGTTGCCCGCCTGGTATTGAAATCTCGGTCGAGGACCTGCGGGTAGATTTAAAGCGGCGGCGGCCGGGCCAAAGCAAGATTGTGACCCAGCGCCAAGAAGACGATGAACCGGAGATTTTGGCGGGCGTGTTCGAAGGCAAGACAACGGGCACCAGCCTGGCGATTCTGGTTCGCAACACGGATCAAAAAAGCCGGGACTACGCCGAGATCATGGACGTGTACCGGCCGGGGCACGCGGACTACACGTATGACAAGAAGTACGGCTTTCGCGATTATCGCGGCGGTGGGCGCTCAAGTGCGCGCGAAACGGTGTCGCGTGTCGCAGCAGGCGTGGTGGCGAAGAAGATCTTAGCGCAAGCTTTTGGGGGGAAGGTGATTGGATATGTGAGCCAGGTGGGTCCCATCGTGGCACAAGTGGAAAAGCCCTGGGCCGTTGAGCTTTCAGCCGTCGAATTCTTCAGTGACGGAACTCCGAATCCCGTGCGCTGTCCCGACGAAGCAAGAGCCAAAGAAATGATCGCGTTGATTGAGCAGGTGCGAAAAGAGCAGGATTCAATCGGCGGCGTCGGTGAAATCGTGGCCACGGGAATTCCGGCAGGCTTGGGTGAGCCAGTTTTCGACAAGATCAAGGCGGATTTGGCCAAGGCTTTGTTCAGCATTCCTGCGGTGGTGGGCGTCGAATACGGCAACGGTTTCGCGGCGGCGAGCTTGCGCGGCAGCGCGAACAACGACGTGTTTCTTTCTGAAAATGGCTCGATCACCCTGCCCACTAACCGTCACGGTGGGATGCTGGGCGGCATCACCAGTGGGGAACCGATTGTGCTTCGTGCCGCGGTGAAGCCAACCTCCAGCTTGCCGTTACCGCAAGCGAGCGTGACGCGTGCGGGCGAAGCTACGACGGTGCGCACCAAAGGCCGCCATGATCCTTGCCTCTTGCCGCGTTTTGTCCCGATTGCAGAAGCCATGGTCGCGATCGTTCTAGCTGATCATTGGCTGCGTTGCCGAGGTCAGCTGGGTGCGTTCCCGAGCGCTTGAGTGCTTGGTGCGCCTTGAGTGCTTCGTGCGCCTGTCGCAATTCACTCTGCGGGCGTCACAGGATTCACGCAGGGTAGGAGCTCTTCCAATACTTTGCCAGCGAGTGCCAAGCCGCTCGTGACATTTTCATGAGGCTGTGCACGGCGGGTCAGGCGGCCCTCAGGGGTGAGGCGAAAGGCGGAACCTTTTTGAACGACGAGGCTCATGAGCCGGGCCGGATCGAGTGGAGTATCCTCGCGCAAGTGCAAGGTCACGGCGGATTTGCTGGCTTCGCAGGAAAGCACGCGCAAGTCTCGGAAGTGAGTCTTGAGGCGCATGAGCTCAAACAGGCGCCGCGCTTCTCCGGGTGGGCGCCCGAATCGATCCTCGATTTCGCGCGCCAGATCTTGAATATCGCCTTCATCAAGCGCACTCGAAAGGCGTTTGTACAGAGACAGGCGTAGCCCGATATCGGACACATACTCGGCTGGCAACAGCGCCTCGACATCGAAGCTCAGCTCGGGATCCACAGCGTGCACAATCTCTTCGCCCTTCAGCTCGCGAGTCGCCTCCTCCAGCATTTCGCAAAACAGATCAAACCCCACGCTCTCCACAACCCCACTTTGCTCGGCACCCAAAAGGTCGCCCGTGCCTCGGATCTCCATATCGAGCTTCGCCACTTGCAAGCCGGAGCCAAGCTCACTGTGGCGCTCCATAGCTTCCACGCGCAGCCGCGATTCTTCAGTCATTTGGCTGGCAGGCGGCACCAAGAGATAGCAATAGGCGCGCTCGTTGGAGCGACCGACGCGACCGCGCAACTGATACAGCTGCGCCAAACCGAACAGATCCGCTCGATCAATGATCATCGTGTTAGCGCGTGGAATATCTAGCCCACTTTCGATGATGGCGGTGGATGCGAGAATGTCGAACTCACCCTGCACAAAGCCGAGCATAGTTTTTTCGAGCGCAGCTTCGCCCATCTGACCGTGGGCCACCGCGACACGTGCGTTCGGCACCAGTACTTTTAGCCTATCCGCGCGCTCATACAGGCCTTCGATGCGATTGTAGACAAAGAAGATCTGGCCACCTCGTGATAATTCCCGTTCGATGGCTTCACACACCAGGTCATCGTCAAAGCGCGATACGATCGTGCGGACGCTACGCCGATCAACGGGCGGCGTGGTGATGGTGGAAAGATCGCGCAGGCCTCCGAGGGCCATTTGCAGCGTGCGTGGGATCGGAGTGGCGCTCAAGGTGAGCACATCCACATTCGCGCGCAGGTTCTTGATGCGTTCCTTGTGTGTTACTCCAAAGCGCTGCTCTTCGTCGACAATCAGCAGCCCTAAATTTTTGAAATGGACGTCGCGCGAGAGCAAACGATGCGTGCCAATCACGACGTCCACAGTGCCCTTTTTTAGGCAAGAAAGCGTATCCAGCACCGCCTTCTTCGATTGAAAACGGCTGAGTGCGCGCACCTCCATGCCCGAATCAGCAAGACGCTTGGAGAAGGTCGAGAGGTGCTGTTGGGCCAAAATGGTGGTGGGGCAGAGCAGTGCCACTTGGCGCCCAGCCATGGCGTGCAAGAACGTCGCACGCAGCGCGACTTCTGTTTTCCCAAACCCCACATCTCCGCACACCAAACGGTCCATCACGCGCTCGCTCGTGAGATCCGACAGCACGTCCGAGATGGCCGCTTCTTGGTCGGGAGTTTCGTCAAACGGAAACTGTGCTTCGAACGCGGCGTAGTGGTCGTCGGGCGGGGGCAGCGCCGGCTTCTTCAGCTGGGCGCGTTCCGCGTGGAGGGCCAGGAGTTGATCAGCGAGGTCGCGGACACGCTTTTTGACCTTGGCCTTGGTCTTGGCGAAAGAAATGCCACCCAGGCGATCCAACTTGGGACTGCCATGCTCGCCAGCTGCGTATTTTTGAACCAGATTCAGACGATAGATCGGCACATACAGCCGATCTTTGCCCTCGTATTCGATGGCCAAGAGATCGACGGCGATATCGCCCACCACCCGGTGGATCAGTCCAGCATAACGCCCGATGCCGTGTTCGGCGTGCACCACGTAGTCGCCAACACTAAGAGCCCGCAGATCTTCGAAGGCCGCCTTGGCGCTCTTCTTGGGCGGCTTGGCACGATGCGCGCGTGTGCCGAAGATCTCTTCCTCGGTGATAATAATGAACTCTTCGGCGGGCACGGCGATGCCGCGTGCCAATGGAGAAACCAGCAGCCGCACAACTCGTTTGCCGCGCGAGCGTTCCTCGGGTTTGCCGGGCGAGCGTTCTTCCGCGCTGCTCGTTGCCGACGGTTCAAACTTGGATTCCACGCGCGCCACGTTGAGCTCACGATGGCTCAAGAGCGCTTCCAGCCGGTCGCGTTGGTGTTCGGTGCGTGCGGTGATGAGCACTTGGAGATCGGCTTCAAACCAAGTGCGGATCGCTGTGAAAATCGGGTCTAGGCTCGGAGCGCCGTGGCGGCGGGCGTTGGCTTGGCGCTGTGAAATGAGTTCGGCGTGGTCAGTGGTGCGGAGCGAGGGTGTGTCCACGGCGAGCGCTTCCAGGGCCTCAATGCCGTTCGTACTGGTGCTCGTGGTGACGCCCGATTGCGAGCACAGTATCACGGGATACTGCCGCAGAAGCGGCGCGAGCGCGCTGCCTTCGACATACAGTGCCGTGACGTCGAAGTGAGGCACGCTGCTGCGTTTCTCGGCATCGGAATGGGCACGCGCAAGCTCACTCTCCATTTCTCGGAGGCAAGCCGCGGGATCCTCAAACACGACCACCGAATGCTCGTCGAGATAGTCCGTGAGCGGCACCAGGTCGAAGAAAGCTGGCAAGAAGCCATCTGCCCCCAAGAAATTTCTTCCGGAGAGCACATCTTCGATCAAGCCCTTGGCGCGCGACGTGGGCCAATTCACCCGGTCACAGAGTTCCTGCAAGCGATGCTGAATGCTCTCTGGGGAGCCGGCACCGGGCAACCAAAAGCGCGCAGGTGAAACGCTTAGCGTGGAGGAAACGCTCTGGGTGCGTTGGTCTTCCGGATGAAACGACTTGAGCGAACTGACGATCTCGCCGTCGAGTTCCAAACGCGTCGGGAGCGCCGCTAACGCTGGCCAAATATCGATAATTCCGCCGCGGATAGCGAAACTTCCGGCATCTTCCACGAGCGGGGTGCGTAAGTAGCCGATGCTCTCCAAGGCTGAGGAGAGCGGGCCGAGGGAGAGCTGCTGCCCGCGTGTGAGGGTGAGCCCAGCAGCAGCCAGCACGGCGGGTGGAGGTACCCTTCGCACAAGTGATTGCGCAGTCGTGAGCATCACCACGCGATCGGACGTGAGAAACGCGTGGAGTGCGCCGGTGCGTTCGAGGGTCTGAGCTCGGTCGACGTGCACCTCCACATACGGCGATGTGTCGTTAGCTGGTAGGTGTACCAGTGTGGTGCCAGCAAAGTGCTGGGCGTGGCGGCCCACCGGGATGCCGGCGAGCCATGCGCTGAGGTCATCCGCTGCAGCCTCAAGCAGCTTAGAATTGGGTGCGACGTACAGCACGCGTTGAGCACCCGAATTGAGAAGCTCTCGCGTGAGCAAACTCGGCGCTGAGCACCCCGCGCCCACCACCGGATGCCAGCCAGGCCGAGCGAGAGCTCGCCGACAAAACTCAGTAAATCCGGTAAAAGGGCGCCCTCCCGTCAGCCAGGGATCCGGAATGCCAGAAGGCTGACTCATAGCGCTAAATGCTCAAGACTGGTCAAGAGCAAGTTGCGGGTTCGCAAATGCCACTCGCCATCCGGATGCGCCAAGAGGTGCGTCTTAAGTAAATCGCTCGCGCTCTCAAGATGGCCGAGTTCAAGCCGCAGCATGCCTCGCGCAAGGAGGGCCGGATAGAGCGTGTCCTTCTGCTCCAGGGCGTCCACGTAAGCGAGCCTTTGGAGGGCTGGCGCGTTCTGGCTCGCGGGCGGATAGCGCAGCAAGAATGCGTAGTAGAGCCTCCAATCATCCAGCGTTAACTTGAGACCTGAAACGCCATTGAGCGCGGTGAGGTTCAGCCAGCGTGCGCGAAACAGAACACCAAGCTCCGCGGGCGTTGGCACGAGCGTCCCGTTGGAATCAAGCCAACCATTGTCCTCAACGCGGGCGAAGAAAGCGCCTCCCAACTCAATTAAATCGTTTCCGCGGACTCGAGTGGCTTGCCACCCGGAAGCCGCTTTCAAAAATGCATCTGCCTGGAAGGCCAGAAGCCCCAAGAGCTGACTTGAACCGTGGAGGCGGAACGCGCGCTCGGCAGCGGTCTGGAGCTCACCTAGGTAGCGTGTGCGGTCCGGGTCGGAACGCGCCTCGGCGGCGCCGTACTGTCGAAAGGCTTCGCCGACGGCGCGCACATCGAAGGGCAGTGATTTCTGGGCAATCTCGCCCGCCAGCGAAGAAAACATCGAGAGCCTCGCCCGTTCGTAGCGACGATCCAGTGTGGGCAGCGGCAAACTGGGAGATGCGATGGGCCGGGGCAGGATTAGCAACGCAACAAACAACGCCGAGCCAGCGAGCAGCGGAATGTAGGGCCAACCTTCAAGCCAGCTTGGGCCTCGCCCGCTCAAGGTGCGCGGCTGTGCGTCCTTGACACCGGGTGTCGGGGGTCCGAATGATGAGCGGCCGCCCGTGACGGGTGTCTTATTCGAGGTATCCTTAGCGTCCGAGGCCATTGTGGAAGAGAAGCGCGTTTACGTTCGAGCACCGATCAGTGTGGATATTTCTTGCGAAGATGAGTTGGGCAATAGCTTCGCCGGGGTGACGCAAGATATTAGTATGGGTGGGATGTATGTTGAAGCTGCGTCTTCGCCCGCGTTCGGCGCCAAGGTCACCGTGCTGTGCCATTTGCCTGGGGCAGCCACGCCGACGAAGTTTCCCGGCACAATACGCTGGGTGCGGCCCGACGGCTTTGGCGTGCAATTTGGCTTGTTAGGTGCGAAGGAAACGCATCTTTTGGCCAATCTGATGCGCATCTAATCTAGGGTCTGGCCCGCGCCGCTCCTGTGCTAAGCCACGATCCTGTGGATTCAAGAGAGTTTTTCAACCGCGTTCTGCCGGAGCTCTTTTCCGATCCCCAACTCTTAGCAGGTCGCACTTCGCGCCTGAGCGTGTGTTTTTGCGTAGGTGAAGCGGCGTATTCACTCCGAATCAAAGATGGCCGCTTGCTCGTGAATCCCGGCCGGGATCCGGAAGCTCTGGTGACGCTTGCGCTGGCTGAGGCAGATTTCGGAGCCCTGTTTTCGGGCGTCACAACCGAGCTCCGCGATCAACGAGCAGGTTTAGCATTACAGATTCTCTTGGCCGAGGAAGCGGCACTCGTCGAGTTGCGGGAGCTTCAGGGTGGTGTCGAATTCGCCATCAAAGATGGTGGCTCGGTGCGGCGCTTGCTGCTCAGCCTCGGTCAAGCTGAGCCTGATTGGAGTCAAGCCGAGTGTGTCATCACGACGGAGCTCCAAGATTTTCTGCTGGTTCAAAAAGGCGAAGCGCACCCAGTAGAGCTGATGATGCAAGGCAAGCTTCAGATAGAGGGCGATCCATCGCTTTTGATGCTGCTTGCACCGCTGTTTACCAGCTCCTGAGGGCGCTGGTAGGGAGGTTGTTCAGTTCTTCTTCGAAGGAGAGGGAGTCGCAGCTGCGGGCTTCGGTGCGGGAGCGGGCGGGGTGGGTACGGTCGGCGGTACAGTTGCGGGCTTTGCTGCGGGAGCGGCCGGCGGCACCGTTACGGGTTTGGCTTCGGGAGCGGGCGGCAGTGCGTTGAGTGCCGGAGTGGGTGCAGGCAGCGGATCCCAGCGCAAACCGATGCCAGTTTGATTCGCAATTTTGCGTGTGGTGAAACGCTTGAGCGACATCAGGTAGAGGCCCGGCTCTTTCTTGCGCGTTGAGAAAAAGGCAAGCATGCGGCCGTCGGAGCTGCAGGCGGGGTACGAATTCGAGCCCTGGTTTTGGGTTAAGCGCTGAGTGCCTTTGCCGGACTCGCTGCTCATCACAAGATCTTGATGATCTCCGACCACCACTGCGTAGACCGCGCGGATGCCGTCTTCGGTATCACAAAAGGTGGGTGCGGCAGCCGTGAAGCCCGCCGGGGATATCGGTTTCCCCGCTAACCACAAGCGCTGCGAACCCGATTCCGAACCGCCAATCCAAGCTAACTTTCCCGAAGGACTGAACACGGGGTGCGTGGCGAGTGGTGTCGTGGAAACGCGTTTTAGATTGCTGCCATCGGGATTGGCCGTGTAGATGCCGGTGCCGTTCGGGTCAGCGATCGCGAGTGCCATTTGCGTGTGGTCTTTGTTGAAAGCCACGCTGTACACAGAAGCATTCGAGCGCAAATCGATGTGTTTTTCTTGTTTTCGCAGGAAGCGATACAGACGAAAGGGCGCCAGGGCATCGCTCTTGGCGTAGAATAGCGAGCCAAGTGGGCCAAAGGCGGGTGAGATTGCGGTGGTGTCGGCGGGCGTCACGGGGGTGAGCGCGTTGCCGTCCGCATCCATGGTAAAAATGCGATAATTTCTGCCCCACTTGGTGGAGAAGGCGAACTGGCTGGCGAAGCCGCCGGGGCGACCGGTGAGCGCGCCTAATAAAGCATCCGTAATGCGGTGGGCGGTGACGCGCACTTCATCAGGCTGGATCACAAGCTTCTTCTCGTAGACGGGCTCTTTCCCGACGTCGAGAAAGTAAGCCAACCCAACGACTTCCACTTGACCCTTGGCATTCTTTTGCGCCGCTACCTTCACGATCGATTCGGCACCGAGCTTGCGCCAAGCATCGATATCCACTGGATCTTGAAAACCATAAGTGCCAGGCGGCGCCTTAGCTTCGTCAATCATTTCGAACAAGCCGCTCAATTCCAGATTTCGACGCACGACTCCGCGCAGCACGACATCCTCAAAATCAGGAGAAAGTGAGGGCAAAATCGCGATCTTGGGGAGCTTCTCCTGAACCACACCGGTCACCACGAATTCGCCGAGCAGCGTCTCGTTGGGCTTGGCAACGGCGGGTCTCGTGGCAGGCGCGCTCTTTTGCGGAGCCGCCCCGCTAGGTGTTGTGGGCTTGGGCTGTGCGTGTGCGATGCCGCATGTGCTGAGGCACAGCAGCGAAACGACGAAGCACTTCGCCAGAGAGTGGGTTATGGTTGCGACGCGCATTCGGCAGATTTTCCTGAGAAGGTTGGATAGACGCTGCTATCGAGAATGTCGGGGTAAAGCGGCGGTGGTGGGGGGAGCTCTTGGCCGATGATCGATTGCATGGTGCTTTGCACCTTGGCGTCGAAGATCGGATTGCCACTTGGGCGTTTCAGCGAAAATCCAGAGATCTGACGTGAGCCATCAATGGTGGCCGTGACGCTCGCCGAGAGCGAGCTCAGTGTTTTGCAGTCGAGCTCTCCGAGCGGCGGGCGGAAGCGAGCATTGAACCAGGCCAGGATCTTCATCTTGTATTGACTCACCGCGCGCGCCTTCAGCGGATCGGCTTCAGTCCCCTCTTTCACCCCATCCGCCGCGCCTTCTTGCTCCAGGTTCGGAGCTTCGGCGTCCAAGGAAGCATCAAGGGTTTCGTCGACTTCCTTGGCGATTTCGGCGTCCGGCGGCGGCGCCTCGGCGTCGAGATCAGCCAGCTTGCTCGTGGGGAGAGCTTCCGGAGTTTTGGCAGCCAGGGGCGAGGGGGCGCTGGCCTCCTCGAAGCGTTTCACCGGAGCCTGCTTTTTCCACATGTCCGGCAGCTTGGTGCGGACGCGTTTGCCACCAAGCTTGAGCAAAGGAAGCTCATCCATCACGGGCTTAACGGCAATGGGAATGGCCTTATCCTGCGCCGGTTCCCGCTCGTTGATGTGAGCCGTACTGGCTCCCCCCCAGACAAACATCCCCAGAAATAGCGCCTGAACTGCGAGGCCCAAGATAACTGCGCTTGAAACCTCGCTGGATGAGAATGCTGGCAGCGTCGATGCCATAGCGTTCCTAACGCGGCACAGCTACAGGTTTCACTGGAGCCGTTAGCGGCGTTGGGGCTGCCCGAGGACCTGATTCAGTCAGCTCCTCGACTTCCGGCTGCACCAGCAGATTCAAGGCTTCCACGCCGCTGTTGCGCGCGGCAGCCACCACGCTGGCGACGATCCCGTAGCGCGCGTCTTTGTCGGCTCGGATGTAGAGCTCACGTTCGGTTTGCACGCGCTGATTCTGCTGCAGAGCCTCCGGCACACGGCCCGTGACATCTTCCTCGCCAAACAGCACGCGTTCTTCTTTGGTGATGGTGACAAGTAGCCGTGCATCTTTGACCGGAGTCTCGGCGGCCTTCACTTCAGGCAGGTCGATGCGGAGCCCCGTGGTGAGGAGAGGCGCCGTCACCATAAACACAACCAGCAACACTAACATCACGTCGACCAACGGAGTGACGTTGATCTCTCTAAAGCCACCCCCGCGCCCGCGTCGTCCACCAAGCTTGATGCCCACGGCTCTTACCTACGCTTGCCGGGTGGTGGCTGCGGCGCCGGTTGCCCGGGCGTCGTTCATCAAGGTTTCGACCCAAGCTTCCGCAGAGGCCGAGAGCTCATCGAGCAGGCGCCCAATGCGTGCGTCCACGTAGTTGAAGGCGATAGTTGCCGGAATGGCAGCAACGAGCCCAAAGGCGGTGGCAATCAACGCTTCACCAATGGCAGGTGCCACGACCGGCAAAGAAGCACTCTTTTGTAGGCCGATGCGCAAGAATGCGTCCATAATGCCCCACACCGTACCAAACAGTCCAATGAACGGAGAAGCTGAAGCGATGCTGCTCAAGGTTGGCATCAAGCTAGATGCGCGCTGCTGCTCATCGACTATCGCGCGCTTGGCCACCGCCAGCAAGAGCTCCGTGGTGGGGGTGCTCTGCTGATAGCGGCGGGCGAGCTCAATCACCACGCGTCCACCGGGCGATTTGCGGTGATCGAGCGCGAGCTGAACCAGATCAGAAGCATTCTCCAATTCGGCCGCAGCGCGTTCGAAGCGCAGCTGTGCGGCTTGCATTCCACGCAGCTGTGTCGATTTTAGGAACCAAATCACCCAGACCGCGGTCGATGCAAGCGCGAGCAATCCGAACACGGTCAGGCCCACGCCGGAGGCTCCCAAAATGAGCGTCAGCGGATTGAGTGCGGGTTCTGCTGCAGCGCTCAGCGCAGGCTCAGCCATCAGACGAACTCCTTAAGGTAAGAGAAAATGCAAAAAATCTGCGGGCTACCCTCATTCGCTGAGCAAGATATCGACGCGACGATCTTTTTCCCAAGAAGCTTCATCGGTGCCGTTCGCGTCCATCTCACCGCGCGAGTTGGTGTTCATCTTGGCGAGGGTCAGTCCTTCTTTGCCGATTGCTGCTTTCACATTGCCCGCGCGCTTCTCGCCGAGCACCATGTTGTACTCATCTTCGCCGCGTGAGTCGGCGCGACCGACGATCAACATCTGGCGGCCTTTCAGCGGCCCTGACATGAAGCACTGTGCGAGCTTGCCAAGCACGGCTTTGTCTTGGGAACGGACGTTCGAGGAATTGAATGCGAAATAGGCTTCGGTTTCCGAGATACCGCAGGCTTTGCGAATGGCGTCCGAAATGCTGACGTTGGATTGCTGAGGGTCTTGACCAGGAGGAGCCACTGGGGCGGCGGCTGCGGGGGCCGTGTACGCGGGCGCCATCGGCGCGATCGGTGACTGCGCGGGAGGCGGCGGGTCAGCTGCACAAGCGAGCGCGATGCCAGAAAGAACTACTGAAAAACCGAAACTTCTTGTCATGTTAATCATCTCCAAATCCAATTGATCTGCAGCTCGCAGCAGACTGCGGACGAGGTGGCAGGTTGTGCGCAAGAAGTACGCGCAAAGGGACCGGGTTGCAAGCTTCAAAGCACTGCTTTTGGGGGTCAGAACACCCGCCACTAGTGTTGCACTGTATAGAGAATGAGCCCAATAGTTGCGGCGACAAAGAGGGCTATCAGTAGCCAGCTCGCGTGACTCTGAGCCGCTGCGCCCACGGAAGGCCGCGAAGCCTCAAGAGTTGAGAGCGCTAGCAGCGTGACGGCGCCCAAGTGCTTCTTTGCTGAATCGCCCCGCTCGTGGTCACCCGTCATGCCCCGATAGTACGTGGCAGTTTGTACAAGCTGAGCGGATTCGCGTGCATATTCCAGCAAGTCTGTGTGAGCCGCAGAGTCGTTCCAATGAGCCAGAGTGCGTTTCCAGAGCAGCTCAAGGCCGGGATCGACGGTGCCAGGATGAGGGCGCAGGGTCATGGCCTCGTCGGTGGGGTCTTCCGGGGCGCCCTCGGCTTAGAGATTCGAGCCGGGACGGCGGCTTTCAGCGTTTTTGGCAATGTTTCGAGGATGCGAAAATAATCTCGCCGATCATAGCGCTGATTCAAGATATGATAATCTGCGTTGGCGATGCCGACACAACCGAAACAATAGTTGCAACGCGAAAGCCCGACACACAAAATCAGATAGGAGCTGAGATTGCAGCGTTCGCTCGCTTCGCAGTGCTGGCAACCGACCAAGCTCTTCGAGTTTCGACAATGTTGGCATTCGATGCAGCCCTCGCACGTTTCGCAATAGTGGCAGCTGAGTAGCCTCTGGCTGCCGTGGCAAAAGGTACACTTTTCGCAGCCCGTGCACGCCACACACTCCACGCACTCCGTGTTGCCCTGTGTGCGTCCTGAGCGTGCCAAGAGCGCTTGGTACTGTTTCTTGAAGCTTGCGGGCGTGAGTTCCGATCCCATAGTGAATCTTCTGGCTTTGCCGGAGATTGAGTGGTGCGCGCAAGAGCGCTTGCAAGCGTCGTGGTTTTAGGCTTCTTTGCCTACGCTTTCAACGATGCTTGAGCTTCCAATCACTCACCGCAATTTTGTGCCATTCGGTGCACGAGCCCTGAAGCTCGGCTGGCTCGCGTTCGCCGTTTTCTTCTGGTTGGTCGCGTGTGCCCCGCACGCTGACAGACCGACGCCGAAAGCACCGGTTGTCTTCACCCGGCCGTTGCCCGATCCACTCTCGGATCCGGGAACGCAGTTCGGCTGGCGAAGCGCACCGGTCGGGGGCTACCGTGTGGCGTTGCCCGACGCGCGCGGGTGGCGAGCCGAGGCCAACACCGGTCCTTGGTTCTCGCTCAGCCATTCGGCCAGCCATTCGCAGCTGTGGTTTGGATCTTGGCGCGCTTCGCGCATTCTTACGATTGAAGAATGTGCGTCAAAGGTTCGGCAAGCTCTGCCGCGAGTGCCTGAGCTGGAGTCGCCCCGCGCAACCTTCGAGAAAGCCAAAGTTTCCGTGCCGGGGGGCTTTGAAGGGGAGCTCAGTTTGGCCCAGGATCGGCGTGGGGCCGCGACACTCGGACGTGCCATGCTGATCGCGGCGCGACCGGGTGCGTGTTTTGCCGCTGTGTTCGTCACTCAATCAAGCGAAAGCGGAGCGCTGCTGCGCGTGCTCGAGCGACTGGCGGTGCTTTCCGATCGCACACTCACTACCGCGCGCTTTCAGCGCATCGAACAGCGCGTTTCGCGGGACAAGACGGGTGAATAGGATCTCGGCGCGGAGTTGCGCCGTGCAGTGTCGCGGATGTTTCCTGACTGCAACGTCTAGACATACGTTGCATGAGTGCAAGCTTTTCCAACGCTCGCGGTGGTGTGGGCCAAGTACCACAAACTTTGTCACAAAAACTGCCTGACAAAGCCAAGCTGCTGGACTAACTAATCAGCAAGAGCACTTCGGTGACTCTTGTCATAAGATGAAGGATGTTGCCGTACAGCTAGCGGAGCGCGTAAGAGATTTACGGCGTTCCTCGGATCTCACTCAAGCGACGCTCGCCCTCCGTGCAGGCGTAACGGTCGAAACGGTGGCTCGGCTTGAGCGCGTCCTGCGCGACAAACCGTCTGCGAATGCCAATCCTTCGCTTGAAACGCTCGTTCGGCTGAGTGAGGCGCTGGGCGTCGAGGTGGCGGACCTGTTTGTCGCTCCCATGCCTCCGAAGGCCCGAGAAGATCGCTTGAGTTCCGTTTTGCGTAACGCGAGCCCCGCCACACGCCAGCGCATCTTGCGGGTGGCCGAAGCGCTGGTCCGCGAGGATGCCAAGGACGAAGGCGCGGGGGCGATCTCGAAGCGGCGCCTCATACGGGGCTAGCGCTAAGTTCGGTTGAGGATCAACTCTTCGAACGCTTGCTGTTGCTTGCGACTCAGCATTCCCACAGCCACTGCTGAGAGCCCATCCGTGCGAAACACGTCGTTGGCGACGCGTTGAATGTCTTCCCTGCGGACGGCGAGCAGCTGCTCAAGCCGCACTGCCGGCGAATCGGGCCGCCCTGAGAGCTCCCCCAGCGCAAAGAATTCGGCTGACGATTCAGGCTCGTCCAGCAGCAGATCCATCTGCCAACACAAGCGCGCGCGTGCTTTGTCCAGCTCGTCCGAAGAGGGCGGAGCCTCACACAGCTCTCGCGTCAAGCGCAGCAGCTCTTCAGCTACGAATGGCGCACGCTCGTGCGATGCATCCGCAGACAATTCAACTAAGCCAGTGTCAGAATAGGTTTCGTAGCCAGCACTGGCGTCGTAGCACAGGCCCTGAGAATCACAGATGCGGTGGTAGAGCCGGGTCGACATGCCGTCATCCAGGATGCGAAGCAACAAATCGCAGGCTGGCTCCAGCGGATCGTGCTCCTTGGGTGCTCGAAAGACGAGACGCAGCGCCGTTTGGCTGTTGTTGTGTTGGACGAAGCGTGAGCGGGGTCCGGTTTGTGCTGCTGGGGGCGCGCTTTCGGGCCGTTTCCCTTGGGCCAGCTCGCGGAAGGTGTGCTCGATGGCGCGTGTGGCCGCCTCGGGATCGATGGGCCCGGCTACCGAAACAATGCAGTTGTCGGACGTGTAGTGAGCACGGTGGTGTTTTTCGAGCGTTGCCTGATCGAAGGTATCGAGATGTTCGCTGTGGCCAATGATGGGGTAGCTGAGCGGATGATCGCCGAAGCTCAAGGCACGCACGAGCGTTTCGGATTCTACGAGTTGCCCGTCTTCGTCGAGGCCTTCCAGAATTTCTTCGCGCACAATACCGCGTTCGATTTCGATGGCGCTATACACGGGGTGCAGAATCGTCTCGCCCAGCAGACGCAGCACCTCAGCGAAGTTTTCCTTGGGAAAAGAGATGGAGAGCGTGCCGTGATCGGCGTACGTGGCGCCGAGCAGTGTTCCGCCTAAGCGTTCGAAGGCAAGCGCTTGGAGATGCGCGGAAGGATGCTCCCTGGTGCCTCGAAACAGCATGTGTTCAAGAAAATGGCTCAAACCATTTTGAGCACGGGACTCAAAGAGTGGGCCAATTCGCAAATGCGTTGTGAGCACCACCCGGTGCACGTTGGGCATCCTGATCGCATGGATGGCGAGACCCGAAGGCAATCGGGTGATCTGGGATTTTAGCTCGGAAAGCGCACTCATTCGGTTTGTTTTCGGTCGAACTTTGGGCCTGCTCAGCCTTCGGGATTGGGTTCTTTGGAGTCGGCCTTCGGGAGGTATCCCGGGCTGATGCGGATTTCCTTCTGCGCCTTCTTTCGCAGCTCCGCCACGTAGCTGGCCAGCGCTTCTTGCGCGCGCACGCCGCGTAGCCCGGTCATCAGCAAGTTCTTGTCTTTGTCGAACTGAGCGCGAGTTGCGGGGTCCCGTTCCTTCAGCTGTACGAGGGCAAGGCCCTCAGATGTTTGCACAGGATTGGCGAGCAGCTCGTCGAGCTTTTTCAGTTCGAAGACCTTCTGTGCAACGGCTTCGCTGGGTAGCGCATTCGCGACGGGTGTGTCGCTGATCGCGAAAGGCGCGCTGATCTCCACTTTAGGGCGATTAGCGGCATCGAGTGCAGGCGAAGTCTCGGCCTTCTCAGGAACTTGGGCGTACTGGCGTGAAAGCTGAGCAATCACATCGCTTAAGGCGTGCCCGGCTTGGGACTTAGTTAACGCTTCTTTGGCGAAGCTGGCGAGCAGGGTCTTAGCACTAGCCTCGATCGCTAAGCGCGCAGTGACGATCTCACGCGCCACGCGTGCCACATCAGCTTTTGCCAGCAGCGCATTCAGCTGCACCACACGGTAACCAGCTTCCGTCTCCACGACGCCGGATTTTTCCCCGGGCTTGAGCGTGCTCACGGCCTTCAACAACTCCTCAGCGCCAGGGCCGTAGCTTTCATCCAGGCAGCCCACACGCCCGCCGAGCAAGCTGCTCGGGCCATCGCCAGCTTCACGGGCTACGCTCGAGAAGGATTCCTTCTTGTTCAGTCGATCAAGCGCCGCATCAATGCGTTCGCGGCTGAGCGTCTTGTCGGCATCCGTCGCTCCGGGCAGAAAATCCACGCGAATTTCGCTGACGAGCGGGCAGTTTTCCTTGAAACGGCTCTGCTCCTGCTTGAGCGCCGCGTCCACGTCTGCCACGTGCGTCGCCGCAAAAGTGGCTACGCTTGCCTCGGAAGCATCCGTGGCGAATTTGCCAAACCAATCGCGGCTGAGATTGACGTAGCGAACGGTCGCGCGGGATCGCTCACGCGAAAAGATCGCGAAGGCTTCTTCGTCGGAAACCTGAACGCGCGAGCGCACCAGATCCCGCATGCGTGCGGCGGTGACCTCTCGGCGCTGCATTTCTTTGAACTCTTTCGGGCCGCGGTTGGCCCGAAAACGCAGCTCGCGCTCGTACAGCTTGGAGTCAAATTGGTCATCCGGGCCCTCCACGCGCAGCTTTCGCACGAGCGAGGGCCCGCCGGGCTCACAGCCTCGGCCCGAAGGATCATGACGGCAGAGCAAGAGGTAATAGCCGATCTGCGCGGCGTCCGCGGCTGGCAGTGAAACATGGGCGTGACCGCGGAGCAGATTTTCATCGAGTGCGTCGTCACTCGTAGTTAGGCCGTATTGGTCGGCAACCTTGAGGAGCAGCTCGCGTTCAATCAGGCCATCCAACACGCGCTGTTGGAGCTTGAGGCGCTTGGCATCTTTGGGTTCGATGCCCGGAACCGATACCAAGCCGTAAGCCGCGTTGTACTCCTTAGCGGACACGCAATAGCCAGAGACTTCGACGGCGCACTCCGTCTGGACGCTGCCGGCTGCGGACCCGCCACCGCGCTGAAATTCAAGCACGAAGACTAGGATGATGGTGAACACCACGCCGCCTAGAAGGACTTGGGCAACGCCGCCTTTACGAAATAAACTGAGCATTTTAGCTAGGTCCTCAAAATTTCGAGCCCCAGGCTCGAAGGGGCGCGGAACCTAGCATGAGCCTTTTTTCGGGTCCATTGGCCGAAAGCCCCAATAACGCGCCTACTCGTCGTTCGAGGCCGTCTTCTTTTTCAAGCTGAGCAGGTAGTGCAGCTCAGCAAACAGCTCGGCGTCGTCGGCAACCGATTTCTTCAGGGTGATCTCGAACCAGGTGTCCAAGATCGTGGCGCGATCAGCTGGGTCTTCCACCAGCTCGACGTGGGTTGAATGCTCTTGATAGCCGCGGCCGAGCGGCTGGGCGCCGAGGCTACGGGCGTGCTCGAACAACTCCGTCTCAGAAGCGTGTGGAAAGTCGCGCTGTTGGGCGCGCAGAGTCAGGAACACTTCGTGTGACAAACCGGCGGCGACGCCGCTTTCCATGATCAGATTGTCTCTCACGCGCTCAGCCAAGAGCACTCGGTCCTTCAGCGTACGGTACACCTGGAAACCAGCCGCAACGAGACGGCGTTTCAGCTCTTTTGGGTCTTCTGTACTCATACGCTGCTCGTGGGCCGCGACGAATAGAGCGGGAACTTGAAGAGTGCTGGAACCTGCAACGAATTGAGCCTTTCAGACACGGGGGGCTCCGTCAAGCACGCCAGCTGGGCAATCCGGCTCACAGGTGTTCAGCTCGGCTTTTGTTTCGCCGACGAGCTTTGCTATGCTGCTTTCTGATCGTGGCGATTCTTGGTGGCAGCTCTCGACCTCCCCAGCGGAGGAGCACTGGTGGTGCGCGTCACGGCGCTTCCGACCGCGTGATATTGGTCGGGGACGGCAGAGAGATCGAGGGTTGGGCGCTCAACGTGAGTCGCGGTGGAGTTCGGGTTGTATTGGAGGATCCAGTCGCAGTCGGGTGCGACTATGAGTTGCGGATGGGCGAGGATGGGGAGCCGTTCCGTCCCGCAAGAGTGGTTTGGCTGCACCAAGAAGCGGACGGCGAAATAGCAGGTCTGCAGTTTCTTGACGTGGAGGGTTCGGTGCCGGGTCCGCCCGAAGAGACACCGTAACCCAGCCAAGAACTTTTGTGACTTCAGCGCCGCACAGCAAAGCCCTGGAGCTCTTCGGAGCCGGGGGACCCATCTCGCAGGCGCTCTCACGTTATGAGAGCCGCGCTGGCCAGATCCAAATGGCAGACGCCGTGTTCCGGGCGCTCGCGGAGGAACGTGTGGTGCTGTGTGAGGCAGGCACTGGCACCGGAAAAACACTTGCGTATCTCGTGCCCGCTCTACTCTCAGGCAAGAAGGTCGTGGTGTCGACAGCAACGCGCGCCTTGCAGGAACAGATCTTCAAAAAAGACCTGCCGCTGATCGCTAAGGCCCTCGGAAAAACCCCCGAAGTGGCTCTAATGAAGGGCCTTTCGAACTACGTGTGCAAGCGGCGCTATCGAGAATTCCTGGTGAGCGAAGCCGCTTCGCAGCCGGGCAAGAGCCGCAGGCTACGTCTGCTCCAAACCTTCGTGGAAACCTCAGTATCCGGAGATCTCGCAGAGGCCGAAGGCCTGGCTGAAGATGATGACCTGTGGCCGCATGTGACCTCTTCGAGCGATACGCGGGTCGGGCCGAACTGCCCATATTATGACGAATGTTTTGTCACGCGCATGAAGCGAGATGCCGAGCGCGCGCAGCTGATTGTCGTTAATCACCATCTGTTTTTCGCTGATTTAGCGCTGCGTGGGCCGCATCCCGGGCGTGTCTTGCCCGACTACGCGGCCGTCATTTTTGACGAAGCACATCAACTGGAAGACATCGCCACGATGTTCTTTGGCGCTTCCGTCTCAAGTTCGGGTGTGGAGCGTTTGGCGCGCGATTTTGAACACATTCCGGCGCTGGGTGGCCCGCTGTTTTCGGTGGCGTCCGGCGTGCGCCTGGCCGAGCAAGTGCGCCAGGCAGCAACTGGTTTTTGGGTGGCGCTCCGCAGCTTGTTGCCCGCTGGCGAATCGCGCTTGACGCTGGAACGCGATGTTTGGTCCAAGGATCTGGCGCGGTTCTGGCACGGGTTGGATGCGGCGCTTGAAGCGTTAGCTCTTGGGTGTGATAGCCTGCGGGGTCGAGTGTCTGAGGGCTCGATCGACCGCGGTTCGGCGCGCGAAGCGCTAGAGGTGGTGGCCCGGCGCGCACAGACGCTGCGTCAAGATCTGGCGGTGGTTGTCGAGGGCGGTCCCGGGCGAGTCACCTGGTTGGAGGTGGCCGAGCGTTCGCTCAAGCTCGTTTCGACGCCGGTGGAGGTGCGCTCAACGCTGAGGGAGCGCGTGTTCGACGTGATAGGTCCGGTGGTGCTCACCAGCGCCACGCTGTCGACCGCCGAAAGCCGTGAGCCCGTCGTTGCGCCGTTTTCTTATATCCGCGCGCGCTTGGGGATCGATGATGATTTAGCCGTGGAGGAGCTGCGCGTGCCTTCACCGTTTGAGTACGAAAAGGCGGCGCTTTTGTACATCGCGCGGGGCCTGCCAGAGCCCAATCAGCCAGCGTTTATTAATGCCGCTGTCCTACAGATTGAGGAATTGGTGCGCATCACCTTGGGCGGCTGCTTCGTGCTCTGCACTTCGGTTCGCTCAATGCGACTCATCCACGCTGCGTTGGAGCGCAAGCTTTCAGGCTATTCGGTCCTGCTCCAAGGCTCGCGCTCGAAGACACTTCTTTTGGAGCAGTTCCGTGAGCAAAAGAATGCCGTGCTGGTGGCAACCATGAGCTTCTGGCAAGGCGTGGATGTGCCCGGGCGTGCATTGCGCTTGGTGGTGATCGAGAAACTCCCGTTTCCGGTACCCAGTGAACCGATCTTGCGCGCGCGCTCCCAGGTCCTTGAAGAGCAAGGCAAGAATCCGTTCATGGAGCTGTTCGTTCCCCAAGCAGCCATCACGCTTAAGCAGGGCTTTGGTCGCCTCATCCGCACTCAAGATGATCGCGGGATCGTGGCACTGCTCGATGAACGGGCCGTCACCCGTTCTTACGGAAAGAAGTTGCTCGGCGCATTGCCCCCCGTGCGTCGCGCCGAAACGATAGCGGAAGTGGCTGAGTTCTGGCGCAAGCTGGGCAAGATGTCCGGAGAGTCAGCAGCCGACTGAGATCGAGTTCTGGTCGAGTTCAGCGCTTCTTGGCTTTCTTCTTGGACGCAGACTTAGCCGGCTTCTTGGATTTGGGAGCAGGCTTAGCGAGCTTGGCGGTCTTCTTGGATTTGGGAGCAGGCTTAGCGAGCTTGGCGGTCTTCTTGGATTTGGGAGCAGGCTTAGCGAGCTTGGCTGGCTTCTTGGATTGAGGAGCGGGCTCTTTTGCTTTGGCGACAGGTTTCACCGCCTTGGCTGCAACCTTGGCAGGCTTGGCGACAGGTTTCACCGCCTTGGCTGCAACCTTGGCAGGCTTCGCCGTGGGCTTTGCGGGGGCTTTCGCAGCCTTCGGGGCGGCTTTTTTTGCGCTTTTTATGGTTTGCATAAACGGCGCCGCACTCGTGATGAAACTGAGCTCAGTCTGTGCAGCTTCGGCCTTCCGTTGTCGGGGGCCACGCTTGGAGCCTTTCGCTTTGGCGAGCCCGGGGCCTGAAGCGGCGCCGGCGTCTTCAGTTTCGTTATCGAAGTCTGCGCGGCCGAGTGCTCCCTCACGCCGACGAGCGAGCGTGTCTTCGATTTTGCGATCGAGATCATTGAATTCAAAGGGCTTGTCGACGTAGGCGTCCGCGCCATAGAGCGGTGATGTCATCTCGTTCAACGTATCGCCGATACCGGTCAGTATGATAACGCCAGCGTGCGCGAGCGAAACAGCTTCGCGGATCTTGCGGCAAACTTCCCAGCCGCTCATTCCCGGCATCATCACGTCGAGCACAATCAGGTCAGGCAAGTGCTCGTGCGCCAGCTCCCAAGCCTGATCGCCGTCTGTGGCCTCGAGCACACGGAAGCCCTTGGTCCGCAAGTGCGCCGAAACCATGGCGAGCGTGCTGGGCTCGTCGTCTGCAACCAAAACCACCGTCTTTGAATCAACCATCGTTTCCTCGCTCTTACAAAATCCGCTCAATTGCCCCGAAACTACCGCCATCTGGCCGTGCTTGGGAGAGGCAAACGACATTTTCGGAATGGGTGATGGGTCAGCGGCGGAAGGTCGCGCTAGCATGGCCAAGTCCCTCCGGCCCCGCGTGTCAGCTTAAGGTTCGCTTCGGTGCGGGCGGCCCGTCTTCTTGGAGCCAGCAAAGCATTGGGAAAAAGCCCCCAGCAAATTTCACTTCTGCGCGTAAAAGCCCGAAACGCGCAGGCCCGGGCGCGCCTCAATCGGCTCTTTGCGACCGCCTTTCGTTGGGCTCCGGGTCCGCTCGGGTATGCGGCGATCGGCCTGACGTACGTCAAGGTTGCGCATCGTTCGGATGGGTCAAGCGGGTGGCTCTGGCTTGGCGGCAGTTTATTGTTGGTCGCTTGGCTAGGGATCTCGGCACGGGCGTGGCTCCGCCGGGCGGGGCAGAGCGAGGGCGGGCTTTTGCTAGATCACTTTCACGAGCTAAAAGGGCGAGTTGGCAACGCCCTCAGTTTTGCCGAGCTCCCACTTTCTGAACGCACGCCGTTCATGGAGGCGGCGATCCAGGACGCCGTGCGCGTGGGGCCAGAGTTGTCGCCGAGCCTTGCTGTGCCATGGCTCATTCCGCGCGAGACGCCGTTCGTGGTGGTGTTGTTTTTCGGTCTGCTGGGCCTAAGCCTGCTTGAAGTGCGTGTGGTGCGGGAAGCGGAGCGGGCAGCGCCCAAAGCCAGCCAAGCGCTCGTTCTCGCCATTGACGATGTTGAGTATTTTAAGGAGATTTCTGCACGGCTTGCCGAAGCTCCGCACGCGGCGGATGTGAATCAGGCGATCCAACGCTTCAATCAGCTGGTGCTCGATATTGCGGGTGAGCGGGTAACTCGCGACGAAGTATTTCGACGACTCGACGCGCTGGAGCGTGATCTGGCAGATGCCTCTGATGCGGAGAAAGCGGCGTTTGAGCAGGCACTGAAAGACCGCGCGTCGGAGCTGAAATCGAGCCAGCAAAGCCGAGCCTTGGGCGAGGCGCTCGAACGGCATGATGTGGTGAATGCTGAAAAAGAGCTGAAGAAGCTGGCTGAAAAAGTTCGCCAACAAAAGCAGCCCCTCAACCGACCGGACCTCGAACGCCTCAAGAAAGCGCTTGAAGCGGCGAGCCAACAAACTCAGAAACGCTTAGAACGAATCGAAGCGAGACGCCAAGAGTTGTTGAGTCAAACTCGGCGTTTGCTAAATAAGAAGAAAGATCAGAAGCCGCTCTCAGCTCAAGAGGCAAAGGAACAAAAGGAAACAGAGAGAAAGCTCGAGCGTCTGGATCGCGAGAAGCGAGAAGCTACGGCCGCCGGCAAGGGCCTGGCGGGGCTCGACAAGGAGCTCGCCGAAGCGGCGCAAAAGTTGATGAAAGAGGCCGGGCTCTCGGCAAAGGATCTGGAGCAAGGTGCCGAGCAGATGAATCGCACAGCACAAAGTGAATCCTCGCAGCAAGAGAAGCAGCAGCTGAAGAAACGCCTGGAGGAGCTCCGAGAACTGCTCCGGCAGCAGGGGCAAGCCGGCAAGGAGCAGATGAAGCGCCTGCTCCGCTTTGGTCAGCGCGCTCGCGGTGGGAATGGTGCTCCCGCTGAAGGGGGTGAGCCCGGGGAAACCAACGGTAAGGGACCAAAGGGTCCGATCACGCTCAGTCGTGGTGGACCGGGTGAGGGAATAGATATTCCCGGTGGGTCGGGTAAGCCGGACGCGCCCGGGGGGCAAAAGGGGCAAAAGGGGCAAAAGCCAGGTCAGGGCGAAGGCAGCGAAGGCGCCGAATACGGTACCGGCCATGCGGGGGGTCTGCGTGGGGATTCGACGAAGCTCGATGGCAAGTTCAAAGATGTCTCCGTCGTGGCCGCAGATACCGGCGAAGGCGCGGCGTCCGCCGAAGTGATCCACGGCGCCGCGCAACGCGGTTTCACCGGACGCGGCTACAGTAAAGTTTACACAGATTATCGAACCGTCGCCGAGAGCGTGATCAGCAAGGATGAAGTTCCGGCCGGTTACCGTTTCTACATTCGGCGCTATTTCCAGTTAATTCGCCCCCGAGAATGAAAGACGAAAGCATCATGAGCGAGAATCAGAGTGTGACCCAACAGGTTCTGGACTTTCAAACTAAGGTGGCGACGCTCCGGCAGGAAATTGGGCGTGTGATCGTCGGACAGAAGGAGGTGGTGGATGGGGTTATCGCTTGCCTCTTGGCTGGCTCTCACGCACTCCTAGAGGGCGTTCCGGGGCTTGGGAAGACGATGCTGGTGCGCACGTTGGCGCAAGCCGTGCGCCTTGATTTTTCGCGCATCCAATTCACTCCCGATCTCATGCCCGCGGATATCATTGGCACCACCGTGATTGATGAATCCGCGAATGCAGGAAAGGTTTTTGAGTTTCGCAAAGGGCCCATTTTTTCGCACATTGTATTGGCGGATGAGGTGAATCGGGCCACCCCCAAAACCCAGAGCGCACTCCTCGAAGCGATGCAAGAACACCGCGTCACGGTCGGGCGCACCACGTATACAATCGAGGAACCCTATCTGGTGATGGCAACCCAAAATCCCCTCGAAATGGAGGGCACCTATCCCTTGCCCGAGGCGCAGCTGGATCGCTTTTTCTACAAGCTTGCAGTCACATTTCCCTCTCGAGAAGAGTTGCACAGCATTGTAGATCGCACGACGACGCTCCACGAAGCTGAGGTGAAGGCTGTGCTGGAGCGAGAGGAAATTCTTGGCATGCAGAAGCTGGTGCGACAAGTGGCCGTCGCGCGCCACGTTCAAGACTACGCAGTGCGGCTGCTGCAGGCCACGCACGTTCAGACCGGGAAAGCTTTCGACAAAGTTCAACGCTTCGTGCGGACGGGAGCCTCCCCGCGCGGGCTGCAAGCCATGTTGCTCGGGGCCAAGATCCAAGCGCTCTTTGATGGTCGTTTCGCTCCAGGTATCGAGGACATTCGAAGCGTGGCGCCGCTCGCGCTCCGGCACCGGATTTTGCTCAACTTCGAGGGTGAAGCCGAAGGCGTCACCACGGACGCCGTGATAGAACAAATTCTCAGCCAGCTGCCTGAGAGCGCCTAAGAGCGATGGGCTTGTTTGAGCTTTTCCGGAGGCCGAGAAGTGGCGAAGCTGCGCGCTCCAAGGCGCCAGGGATTGGGCTATTTGACGAGCAATTTCAGCGCAAGTTAGAAATGCTAGCGCTCGTCAGTCGGCGTGTTTTTGCTGGGCGCCAACGCGCAGAACGGCGTAGCAAAAAGCAGGGCAGCGGCATCGAGTTCGCGGATCATCGTGAGTACACGGTCGGGGATGATTTTCGTACGGTGGATTGGAATGCCTATCGGCGGTTTGGACGCCTACTCGTGCGTTTGTACGAGGAAGAGGAAGATCTGAGCATCTACTTGTTGGTGGATTGTTCGAGCTCCATGGGCTTTCGCGACGAGCGGAAGTTCGATCAGGCGCGGCGGCTGTGCGCGGCGTTAGCTTATGTGGGCCTGGCAAACCTGGATCGGGTCACGATTGTCGGCGTGAGCGACGAGATCAAGAGCACACTCCCCACCACGCGCGGCAAAGGCCGCATCTTGCAAGTGTTTCGCTTCTTGAGCCAGCTTCAGCCGAGTGGGGTCACCGATCTTGAGGCTTGCCTCACCAAATTCGTAGCTCAGCACAAGCGGCGTGGGTTGGCGGTGTTGATCAGCGATCTGTACGATCCCGCCGGTTTCGAACGCGGCATCAACGTTCTCCGGTTCAACAAGTTTGAGCCTTACGTGTTGCACCTGGTAGATCCTCGGGATGCTGTTTCCGACTTGAAGGGTGACGTGCGCATTTACGACTGCGAGACGGGAGAAGAGCGTGACGTGACGATAACGGATGGCTTATTGCGTAAAGTCGCTGAAGCGGTAGCGCACTATCAGTCAGCAATTGAGCGTTTCTGCGCGAGCCGGACCGTCCCGTACTTCGCCGCCAATATTGACGTGCCCTTTGACGAGCTGGTGTTACGCGTGTTTCGCCGCGGAGGATTTCTGCGCTGATGTTCTTGGCTGGGCTGCCCCTCACCACGCTGCTACTCGTTGGCGGTGGCGTCGCGCTGGCGACTGTCGTGCTCTACATTCTGAAGCTGCGCCGGAGGCCAGTGGCGGTGCCGTTCGCGAGCCTGTGGGAACGGGTGCTCAAAGATCGCGAGGCTTCAACCTTCTTCTCGCAGTTGAAGCGCTGGCTCTCGCTCCTCCTGCAGTTGGCCATGTTGGCGGCGCTGGTTTTGGCGCTCGGGGACCCAAGGCCGGAAGCCAGTGCGCTGGCAGCGCGCAACTTGGTGGTCCTTTTGGATTCAAGTGCTTCGATGGCCGCTACCGATGTGGACAAGAATCGGTTGGAATTGGCCAAAAAGAAGCTCCTTGAGCTGATTTCTGGTCTCAAGAGCGAAGACCGCATGCTCATCGCCAAACTCGACGCCAATGTGCGAGCTCTATCTCCGCTCACCTCGGAGACGGGGGTGTTGCGTCAAGCTGTCGAACGGGTGCGCTGGACGGACACCGCGCTTGACCTTCAGCAAGGCCTCAGCTTCGCGCAAGATGTCTTGCGGGGTCTGCCGAACGCCGAAGTGATTGTCATCTCGGATGGCGCGTTCGTTGCCCCGGCGTCGCTCAGGGATCCGCTCGGTGCGAAGCTCAGCTTCGTCGGAGTGGGGAAGGAATCGGATAATCTGGCGATCACCGAGCTTTCGGCGCGGCGTTATCCTCTGGATAAGTCGCGTTACGAAGTCTTGCTGGCTTTGGAGAATACCGGAAAGAAGGCCGCTCTGGTGGAGCTTTCGCTCTTCGGCGATGGACAGGTGATTGATGTGAGTCAATTGCGGGTCGAGCCCGGCGAGCGTGTGCCGCGTTTCTTTACGGATCTGGCGGGTGCTAGCCAGCAGCTTGAGGCGCGGATTCGAGTGCTGGAAGGCAAGGATTATCTTCCGAATGATAATCGCGCGTTTGCGCGGATGCCCGAGCGAAGGCGCGCAAAAATTCTGGTCGTCACACCCGGGAATACGTACCTTGAAGCCGCGCTTTTGCTGGATGAGTACCTGGACGTGACGCAAGTGGAGCCCTCGGCGTACCCGCCTTCCGGAAGTTTTGACGTCACGATCTTGGATGGCGTCGCGCCGCCCGCTGCCCCCAACACCGGTGCTCGGCTTTTTCTGAATCCGCCCGCGTCGGGTTCTCCGCTCAAACGTGGGCCAAGGCTTGAGAATTTCGGATTCGACACTTGGGATCGTAAGAGCCCCGTGCTGCGCTTTATGGACCTATTGGATGTTCAAGTGGCCAGTGGCTACGCGCTCAAGCCTGAGCCCGGAGATCACGTGTTGGGCCAGAGTGAGCTTGGGCCGATTCTGGTGAGTGGCACCCGCGCTGGTCAGTCTTTTCTTTCGCTCGGATTCGACCCGAGGGACAGCGATTTGGTTTTGCGCGTGGCTTGGCCGCTCTTGATTTTGAACGCCATCAACACGTTCGTTGAGCAGGATGCCGAGTACCAGTCTGCGTATCGGACTGGAGATATTTGGCGGTTGCGAGTCCCCGCTGGTCTTGAAACCGCCGACCTCAAGCGCCCCGATGGCTCGCGAGTTTCCATCCCCGTGCGTGAAGCCCGAGCGGAGCATTTCGGTGAGTATGCAGGCTTCTACCAGCTCAGCTGGGCGGGGGCGCAGGTTCCGTTCAGCTTTGCGGCCAACCTTCAAGACTCGGCTGAGAGCCAGATCGGGCCCCAATCCGAGCTCGTGGTGGCAGGTGCCAAAGCCCAGATTGTGAGTGGTTTTGAACCCGGTTTACGGCAACGATACTGGGGTTATCTGCTGATAGCGGTGGCGTTCGTCAGCACTCTCGAGTGGTTCACCTACCACAGGCGGCTAACGGTGTGAGACAGCGTTCATTCGCGCCGCTTGGGCTGGTTGCGAGCCTGCTCCTGCTTCTGATTCTAGGCGGGCTCTATCTCGGTTGGGTATGGCCGCTCCGAACGGTTGGATGGCAGGGAGTGTTCGGAGGCGTTAACTACGAGGCGAAATTCCCTGCGGCGCTCGGCCTGATCTTGGTGGCGCCACTGCTGATATGGGTTCTAAGCCATTCGTTGGCTGCTTTGCCCTGGCCCCAGCGAATCCTCTCGGTGGTGTTCAGGTCACTATTTTTCCTGGCGTTGGGCTGCGCGCTTTCTCAGCCGTCGAAGACGTCGAAGACCAACAAGATTTGCACGGTGCTGTTGATCGACGTGAGCGATTCGGTACCCGACGCCGCTTTGGAGGATGCTCGGTCAACCATTTCGGACTTGTTAGCGGCCAAACGCCCCGATGATCGCGTCAAGATCATCACCTTTGCCGCGCGTCCAAGAGTGCTTGAGCTGAGCGGGGGGCAGGCGCTTCCGTCGGCGGGCGCACTTCGACACCGAATGGGAGCTGTTGCTGGGAAGAAGCCTGAGAAGGGCGTGGCCCAGGGCGTCGACACGGGAGGCAGCGCGAGCAATCTTCAGGCGGCGTTGCGGCTCGGCTTGGCGGTGTTTCCAGAAGGGTACCTGAAGCGGCTGTTGCTTCTGAGTGACGGGATTGAGACTGAGGGCGCGCTGCTTTCCGAGATCCCAAACGCTCGGGCTGCCGGCGTCAAAGTGTCTACGCAAGTTATCAATCGGCCGCTGCCCCCGGAGGTTGCAATCACCGAATTGGTGTTGCCCGCGAAGGTGGACATTGGGCAGCCCTTCGAGATTGTTGCTTCAATTTTCGCAACCCAAGAGGCGGTGGCGCGCGCCAGCCTCTACCAGGGTGAAACGCTGAATGGCCTCGACGCGGTGCGGCGATTGGAGCTGAGGCCCGGCAAAAACGAGGTAAAATTTCAGAGCGTCGTTCGGGTTGGCGGACAGGTCACCTACGAGCTTCGCTTGGACCAAGTGTCTAAGGATCAGTTCTCTGAGAACAACCGTTTTCAGGCAACGCTTGAGGTGCCAGGTCGCGCTAGTGTGCTTTATATTGAGGGCCAGGAAGGCCGAGCGGGCTATTTCTCGAGCGCGCTCTCAGCCCAGCAATTCGATGTGGATGTTCGCTCTCCCAGCGGATTCCCTACAACGCTAGCCGAGCTACAGCGGTTTGCTTTCGTCGTTCTCTCCGATGTTCCGAAGGAGCAATTCTCAGAGGCCTCGGAGTTGCTCGTGGAGCGCTATGTGCGGGACCTGGGTGGAGGATTCTTGTTTGCTGGCGGAGAAGCGGGCTTTGGCCTAGGCGGGTGGGGCGGCAGCACCCTGGAACGTTTGCTCCCTGTGCGTATGGATTCTGACAATCGAAAGGAGAATCCGAGCGTCGCGCTGGTGCTCGTGATTGATCGTTCGGGGTCGATGTCGGGATTGCCGATAGAGATGGCCAAAGCCGCGTGCGCCGCCACGGTTTCGACGCTGGAGCCCAGCGATTTGATCGAGGTGATTGCCTTCGATTCTCAACCCGAAAGATATGTGCGCATGCAGCCTGCGCGTTACCGCTCGCGCATCGAAAGCGATATTTCGCGGATCCAGCCGGGCGGAGGCACCGAGATTTTTCGCAGCCTCGACATGGCCTATCAGGATATTTCAGTAGTCCAAGCCCGACGCAAGCACGTGATCCTGTTAACCGACGGTGCTGCCCCCACCGAAGGCATCACAGAGCTGGCCCAAGCGATGCTCGCGGAGTCGATCACGGTCACCACCGTGGGCCTGGGAGAACAGGCGAACAACGAATTGTTGAAGCAGATCGCTGACGCCGGGGGCGGCCGCTATCATGCGGTGCCCGACGCGAATAGCCTGCCTCGGGTGTTCGCACGGGAGGCGGAGTTTGTTGCGCGCCAAGCAGCGATCGAAGAATGGTTTCAGCCCCAGTTGACCGGATCCGCTGATTTTCTAAAAGGGATCGCGGTCGGGTCGTTACCCAATCTGCACGGTTACGTGGCAACGAGTATGAAGCCAGCGCCGGCGCAGCAGATTTTGGCCAGCGATCGCGAAGAGCCTATTTTGGCACGCGGGCGCGTCGGTCTCGGCTGGGCACTCGCCTGGACGAGCGACCTGAAGAATCTGTGGGCGGTCGATTGGTTGCGTTGGCCAGGCTACAGCCAATTTTGGGGCCAGCTCGCACGCGAACACATGCGAGATAGCCGAACACGCGAGTTGCCTATGCAAACAGAGGTTATCGGCGGGAACGTGCGTGCCACGGTGGATGCCTTTGACGCGGACGAGCGCTTTGACAACAACCTCCTCTCCACACTGAAAGTTGTGTCGAGTGCCGCTCCGGGGAAGATCTCCACCCACCCGCTCGTGCAGAGTGCACCGGGGCGCTATGAGGCGCGCTTCAAGCTCGATGGTTACGGAACGTTTGCGCTCCACGCTAAGCACACGCGGGTGGGTCGCGACGGTGTAGAGAGCGCGGTCGCCGAAAGCTTTGGCCACGTGAGCCAGCCGTATCCGGCTGAGTATTCGGAAGTCCGGCCCGACTCCGAGCGCTTGGCGCGGGCCGCACTGATTGGGGGAGGCCTGGTGAACCCAACGGCCGCCCAGCTGTTTCTGCCCGGCTCCGAACAGATCGCTTTTCACGAGGAGATTTGGCAGAGCTTCGTGTTCTTAGCGCTAGCCTGCTTTCTTTTAGATCTCCTGCTGCGCCGAGTCCGGCTGTTCGATCGTAAATCGCTACCCGTACGGTCGTCGCCCGGGCTACCTTTGAAGGCAGTGCGTCGAGGATGAACAATTTTTCCCGCATTTCGTCTCGCCTGGATTCAGGTCGTCCCCTCGTTGTCGATTCTGACAGCGCGGCCTCGCTCCGGGCTCGCGGGCTCGGACTTGACACGCCGGGAGCGCTCGGCCGTTTGCTGCGGGAGCATCCCGAAGTGGTGCGCAGCCATTACGCCGCAGAGGTAGCCAGCTGCGTGGACGTCTTGAGCGCACTCACTGCGGACACGACGCCGCGTGCATTAGCCGAAGTTGGGATGGAGCATCGCTCCGCACTCCTTACGGGGATCGCGGTGGACCTCGCACTCGAAGCGGCCGCAACCTCGAACAAGCCGATCGCGGTGGCGGGCGTTCTTGGGTCGGAAATGGTGAGCCCCCTTTCGTCCGGAAGACTTGTGGTTGAATTCGAGGAACACGCGGCGCGGCTGGCGTCTGCTGGCTGTGAGCTTATCATTGCTAGAGGTCAGGGCTCGCGGTTGGGGCTGATGGCGGCCGTTGTCGCAGGAGCCGCTACCGGACTGCCGACGTGGGCGGTGATCCAGTTGCTCAACGACAAAGGTCTGGAAGGCGATGTGGTGGAGCTCCTGGAGGCACTCACGCAGGCTGGGGCATCCTCAGTAGTCCTCGAAGTTTCTAGCACCTCTGCTTATCTCCCTGAGCTTCGCTGTCTTCAAACGGCGAACGCGGTGAGATTGGGTGTTCTTTTGGCCGCGAGCCCGGAAAGTGTCCGCGGCTTTGCCGATTCGCAAGTGGACATCAAGGCATGGGCAGCGCTTGCGCTTTCGCTCGATTCCGGTGCTTGTCGGATCATTGGGGGCGGCGCCGGCACCACCGAAGCGCACACGCGGAGTTTGGCCGTGGCCCTCGGCTCGATGCCTCCTGTGGCGTTGAGCCCGCCCAGGGCATGAAGCCTAGGGCATGAAGAAGAGCGAGCCCGTGACAGCGCCAGGCCTGCGCCCTATAGCGAGTTCCGCCTTATGATTTCGACCTCTCCCCTATCCTCCGCCGCGCTGGATCGTCCGATTGAAGACGCGGAAGAGCTCCTTCAACCGTTTCTCCAAGCTGAGAAGCCGCGTGAGCAGTTTCGTGTCGGATTGGAAATGGAGCGGTTTGGAGTCCAGGGGAGCGAGTGCCGTGCGCTCCAGTACGAGGGCCAGGAGGGTTTGCTTGCGATTTTTCATCGCCTCATTGAAGAGCGTGGTTGGGAGCCAAGCCAGGAGTACGAAAACGGACCCATCATTGCTCTCACCAAGGAGAATGCTGCCGTAACGCTCGAGCCAGGTGGTCAATTGGAGTTTAGTGGGTCGCCACTTTCAGATCTGCATCAAGTTCAAGCGGAGCTCAGCCAACACCTGCGCGAAGTGGCCGAAATTTCGGAGCGTTTCGGAGTGTCTTGGTTGAATACAGGCTTTCATCCGTTCGCGAAGCAAGCTGATCTGCCCTGGGTTCCGAAGGCCCGCTACTCCATCATGAAAGCTTATTTGCCAGGGCAAGGCAGTGGTGCTTGGGATATGATGCAGCGTACCTCCACGGTGCAGCTCAATCTCGACTACTGCGACGAAGAGGACGCCATGGACAAGCTCCTGGTCGGGCTCAAGATGGCCCCCCTGGCCAACGCTCTCCTAGCGAATTCTCCCTTCCGAGAAGGAGAATTTACCAGTTATAAGAGCCTGCGCGGGCAAGTTTGGCTCAACATGGACCCGCGTCGCTCGGGGTTGCTCGGGCACCTTTGGTCCAAGGACAAGCTCTCTTATGGAGACTACGTGGAGTGGGCACTCGACGCTGGGATGTTTCTCATCAAGCGTCACGCTGAAGTGATCCCGAACACCGGTCAGTCCTTCCGAGATTTTCTCAAGAACGGATACCAAGGGCAGCGAGCTACTCTGGCGGATTGGCGACTGCACCTGAACACGCTCTTTCCAGAAGCTCGACTCAAGAGCACGCTTGAGCTTCGTCCTTGCGATTCGCTCCCGCTTGCGCTTGCGGGTGCGTCGTCTGCGCTCTGGCTGGGCGTCTTGGCGGATGCGGCGTCGGTGGCGGAAGCGAAGCGTTACCTTGAACAGTTCTCGTTTCGAGACATCTCTAGCGCGCGCGCCCGCCTGGCAGAACACGGCCTTTCCGCGAAGGTCGGAGATGTTCAAGGCCACGCGATTGCAGCCGATCTGGTGAAAATTGCCGTAGGTGGCTTGGCGCGTCGGGGCCGCCAAAATGCCAAGAATCAGGATGAGAGTGTTTTTTTGGCGCCGCTCCAAGAACTCGTGCAAAGTGGCCTGAGCCCAGCAGATTTTGCCGGGCGGGGCCTCACGCCTGGCCCGATTTCACGCGATTTGTTGTTGGAACGCACGCTGTTGCGTTTGGATTAGTCGCGACTTAGGCTCCCGCCCGCGAGTCGAGTCTCACTGTAAGAGCTCGACCGAAGACGCACCTCTTGTGTGGAGGTGTTCCACGCTTAGGAGTCTAAATATGAAAAAGCAATGGATGAGTTTGGTTGTAACGTCGGCACTCGCAAGCAGCTTGGCGCTCGGCGTTGCGGCAACAGCGTTTGCCGTTGAGAACAAGCCCGCGGCAGCAAAGCCTGCGGTTGCTCCAGAGGGAAAGTCTGTAGCTGCGAAGTCTGTAGTTGCCGTCGAGAGCAAGCCTGCGATGGCCAAGGGAGCTTTCGAGTCCGCCAACAAGCAGGCGAAGTCCTCGCCCGCTGAGAAATCGGCTTCCGCCGTGGCCAAGAAAAAGGAACGCCAGGAAGCCGACGAGGATAAAGATACCCCAAGCCGTCACGCTGCTCTTGAGAAAGCAGGAGTGACCGGAGAGCGTTTGGCAAAGGTGCTTGCGGCGCTTGAAAAGGTTGACGGCGAGCGCAAAGAAGCGCGCACTGTTTTCGAAAGCAAGAAGGAGGCGCTGGTTGCGCTGACGAAGGAGGGCACGGACGGTGCACTTGTGAAAGCGCTCGGCGAATTGCAAGTAGCTCAAGCCAAGCTCGCCCGGGTCCGCGACAAAGAGTGGACCGCGATAGCGAAGCTCATCAAGCCTGTTGAGCAAGCTTGGTTCCGCGCTGCTCGTATCTCGGATGATGTCGGATCCCGTCCGTCTCCCGTGGCGCCTGCGCCCAAGGGCGAGCCAGTCGCTAAGACGAGCGAGAAGCCAGCGGAGAAGTCGAAGACCGCAGCGGCAACGGCAGCACCTGCTTCGGAGAAAGCAAAGACAGTGGCAGCTCCCACGGAGAAGTCCAAAACAGTAGGAGCAGCTCCTGCTGTAGCAGCTCCTGCTGTAGCAGCTCCTGCCAAGCCCGCAGCGAAGTAATCCCCACCGTCTCGAGTGGTCTGGGCTGCGGCCTTTTGCAGCGCGCCCAGACTGCTCTTGATTTCAAGCGGCGCGCGCGAGAGAGAGCTTCTCGGTTTGACCGGACCGGTAGAAGCGCCGTAGTTGCCGTTTAACGGGTTCACTACCGAGGTCAGTGTTCAAACGGGCGACGAAGCGTGCAGCTAGCGAATTCGCCGTTCGGTAGCGGTCACCTAGCTCGCTGCCTGCAGGGTGAAGATAGCGAACCTGTTCATAAAGGTGCTGGCACAGCCGTTTGGGGGCCCGCGCGGGATCGGGATGGTCGAGCGAGAGGAAGACGAACTTGTCGACTTCTGCCTGCAGCTCGAGCTCCAGCTGCGTCACCGGAAGCTCAGTGCGAGCTCGTTCCACAATGTACAGGAAATGGCTCACACCCTCGATGAATTGAAGACCCGAGTCACTGTGCAGGTCACGGTGCGTGAGGCCTGCACGGCTGAGGTCTGGCAATACCAGGCTAACTTCAAGCACATCTTCACCTTCACGCACCAAGAGCGTTTCACGTTCACCTTCGAAACGCACGTACTCGCGCACGTCTGGGCCCTGCTCCAGGCCGTAATAGCTTTGGAGTTTATATTGGATTTGCCGCAAGATTTCGTGTGCGCTCATCTCAATGCACAGACTTGTCGCCGCGCAAAGGCGAGAGGCCGCGGCGCATCAGATCTTCCGCTATCACGTTCGAGCCTGAACGTAGCCAGCGCTCATAAAGTTCGAGGGTGGCTCGATTCGAGATCGAGCTAGCGCACAGCACGCGCTCAGCAACTCGTTCAAGGGTCACGACGAACGAGCCAAACTTGCTGGCGAGTTCGACGAAAAGAGTGTCGGTACCGCTGCTGTTCCGCGGGTCAACAAAAACCGGTGACGGCAAAAAAGCACCTGCGGCGCTCAGGTAAGCGCGGGCCCCCAAAGCCTTGACGTACCCGATGTGAACGCCGCGTCGCGTTAGATGAGCCGCAAAGAAGCTACTCGCATACAAAACCGAATCCCCAAAGCGTCGGAGCTGGTCAAAGCGGTCAGCTGTCTGCGATGCAAGTGCGCGTTCCAGCGCAAAAGTAAAAGGTTCGTCGAAGCTTGTTTCCAGTGCGCGGCGGGGATCGGCAAAATCCGCCATCATTGCGATCAAATAGGCCTTGGCAGCGTCGCTCGTTTTCACGTCAACTTCAACGAGAGCTGTTTCTAAGGCATTGCCAAAGAAATCTCGAACGTTGCCACTCAGATCCAGACCGACTTCGGAGCTTGGTCTTATGCTTGACATTGGCACCTCTCTACCAATGAGTATAAAGCCCGCTCATTGGACTCGCCAGAAGTCTCGAACCTTCGCACGGCTTTGATAGCGCTTTGATAGCACTCCCGACGGTCGACTGCTAACTCCGCCAAATGTCTGCCACACACACGCCCCTCGGTATCGCATCTGCACTCACCTCAGACTTGGCGTTCAGCTGGGCTCTTCGAGCTTTCCATCTGCGTGTTTGGCAAAGCGTGCCTGCTCGCGCGGGTGCACTGGCGCCAGGCTTTTCCAAGGCCAACCCCCAAATTGGGTGCGCTGATAGTCTGAAAAAGCTTCGCGAATTTCAGCCTGTGTGTTCATCACGAAGGGGCCATGCTGGGCGACAGGTTCACCGATCGGGCGCCCCTGGAGCAGGAGCAGCTCGCTCCCTTCGCTGCCATTTTCGAGTTCGAGGAGCACTTCAGCCCGCACTTCGACAGCCGCATGGGAGTTGAGAATCTCACCGCCAATTCTAAGGTTCGCGCCGCGAAAGAAATAGAGCGTGCGACGTGTGCCGAGCTGCGCCGCTGGCAACTCAAGCCGCGCGTGGGGCGCTAGCTTCAGAGTCCAAATCGCGAGATCGGATTCGGGACGCGCTGCCCAAGAATTGGGAGGCGGTGGCGGTGCGATAGCC
>Ga0105049_10000746_pt1 | contig 36635 bp, 30 predicted proteins | sample MAT06_FD_78087 | JGI IMG/M metagenome (GOLD analysis project Ga0105049, IMG submission 78087) | Freshwater microbial communities from Lake Fryxell liftoff mats and glacier meltwater in Antarctica - MAT-06 | ecosystem: Environmental > Aquatic > Freshwater > Ice > Liftoff microbial mat | place...
ATAAAGTTTTCCGTCGTGATGGAGATCATGCACCCCGACTTCAAAACCGTTCTCCAGCAGCCAGGCGCGCAGCTCTGCCGGCACGGAGTAGGAGCCTTCGGGGATGAAATTAAAGGAGGAGCGAAAACCCAGTTTCATTTCGCATTCGGCGAGCTGGCGGCACTTGGCCAGCCCGGCGGGGCCTTCCACATCGTGGGTGATGACGAAGGAAAATTGTTTTTTTTCTGGCCAGCCCGGCCAGTCGGGTGGGGTGGACTCTGAGCCGGGTAAAATCGGCCAGACTCCCGAGAGCTTCGCCAGTCGGCGTTCGGCGAACCAGCGGCGTATGCCAAGACGAATCCGCCGGGGGACAAACGGCTTTATCCAATAATAAATATGGCGACGAAGCATGAAGGAAAACGAGCTGAGGGGCGCCCAATGAATCAGGAATCCAAAAAGAATTCCCGATCCTTAAAGAGTTTTCCGGGAACGTAGGTTTTGGTTTTGTTCAGGATCACGCCGACATTGGCGTTCGCCTTGCTGAGCAGGGCGGCGGCTCGTTGGGCCATTTCGCGATCGGTTTTTTCCGACTCCACCACCAGAAGCACCATATCCATCGCGGCGGCCAAACGGGGCGTGACGCTGATTTGACTCACGGGCGGCATATCAAAAATGATGTAGTCAAAGTTGCTGGCTTTGAGTTTGGGGACGAGTTGGCTGAAACGTTGCGGGAGTTGTCGCGAAAGTTTTTCACTGGTGGAACCTTCGGAGACGACAAAAAGTTTATTTTCACTCTTGGTGGAAATTCGGCTGTCCAAAATATGATCAATGTCGGCAATGGCTTTGCCTTGGAAGAAGGGAACGGCGGTGCCTTCCCCTTTTTTTTGGGTCATGTCGACCAACAGGACGTTGCCTTCACCGGTTTCCGAAAGAGAGCGGGCGAGACCGGCGGCAGTCATGCTGACCCCGCTTTCTTTGCCAAGGCCGGTAACGGCGATTAATTTGGGCCGATGGCGCAAATTGATGCTTTCGAAGTAGGCAATCAGCCGGTCACGCAAAGTTTCGAAATAGGGATTCAGGATGTTCGCCTCCTCCTGTGGGACCATGGACTCGCTCGTATCCGAGGGATCCGGATTTTGGAGCAATTTCACGTCCTTATTCGTGAGGGCATTTTGTGGCGAACCCAGCGTCAGTCTGGGAATCGCGAGGAAGAGAGGGAGTTTGAGTGACTGCTCCACATCATTGGTCCGGCGGATACTGCGATCAAAAACATATTCAATGAGTACAGCCCAACCAAGACCTAAAACCAAACCGCCAGCCGCGATTCCCGCGATGATTTTGTAGGTCTTGGACCAATCTCTGATGGGCGGAGACGGAGCTTGAATTTGATTGATATTAGATACCCGATCGGAACCTAGGGCATCGGAACTGCGATATTTCGTGAGCGTTTCGGAGAATTTGAGATAGTTTTTTTCCTCGAGTTCCTGTTGACGCCGTAGTTCGACGATCGATCCCTCCATTTGGTCAAGAGCGGTCGCTTCCGCCTGTACCTGCTCATATTGCTGGCGAAGCGTTTTTATTTTAGCTTCGGTGGAGGCCAAGAGTGCGGTGGTGTCGGCGATCTGCGCGATGGTTTTATTGACTTGGTCTCGATTGGAGTCGGTTACGATCACCGCGCGGAGGTTGATCTGCGGAAATTCTGTCTCGAGTTGAGTTTTCCGGTTATCGACTTCGACCATCATTTTCCGGATATCTTGTACGCGGGTGTTTTCCGGCGTGAATTGAATGAGCAGGTCTTGCTCTCGTTTGCGGAGGGCTTCAAGTCGGGCGATTACATCTCGGTGTGCTTGGATCGCCTCCGGTGGAATCAGCGGTTGGTTTTTATCGTCTTCCCCGCGCGAAGGCTGATTCGTGCTGATGGCTTGGAGTATGGCGGTTTGTTCGGCCAATTGGGCTTGGGCGGTGAAAATCTCCTGTTTGAGGTTGGTGATCAACGCGGCATAGGCTTTTTTAGATTCTTCCGGGGAAATTACGCCTACTTTTATGCGGGCTTTGCGCAGGTCTTCTTCGGTTTGCGCGAGGTGGGCCCGCAGTTGGTCCGTCTCCTTCGATAACATATCGCCCATCGGACCGTTGGAGCTATGCACCTCGATATGCTTTTTTTGATAGAGTTTAATAATCTCATCCAGTACTGGTTGCACGATCGCCGGGTTCGAGTGATCGAATACTATACTGATCACATTGCTTCTTGGTTGGGGTTCAACGAAAAGGCCTGAACGAATCGCCCAGATCGCGGCATTCAACTGACTTGGCTCAGTTATATTTGGCGCGATTTTTTCCGGACCGATACTCTTCGCGACATCTTTAACAAGATCCATGCTGGTAAGAATCTGGACCTCGGAGGTTATGATATTCTCGCCGCGCTCATCTACGGATTTCATCCTGGCCGTATCAATCGTACCGAGTGTCTGGCTATCCAAAACGTATTTGATGTAAAGCTTGGCTTCGGATCTGTAATGGGGCGGCCGGCGATGGTAGGTCAGGCTCGCGCCTATCAGGCCCAGCGCCGTGCAGATGATGATTTTCCATTTGTGCCGAAACAGCAGATAGTAGATGTCGCCTAATTGCAGACCGGGCCCAGTGTTTGTAGCAGTTATGTTTTCCATGTGCGAGAATTGGTCAATAGACGGAAAGAGGGGTGTGCATAGAAGCGATCACGCTAACTCGAATGGTTAAGGAGTCTATGGGAATAGTGCAGTGACTAGCCGAATGGAGAGGGCTGGAAATCAGCGTGCGCCATAAAACAGGAATTGATTGTCGCGATTGTCCTGACATCGCGGAACCAGTATATGCTGGATGAGCGAATCTACGGTTAACGATTAACCAATCAGTTAGCGTTGATCGGGCAAGCCGGCCCGAAACCCCGATGCCGCCGAACGCCTCAGAGGCGGGTGTTTCGACAGTGAGCATGGGGCAAATTTCGTTTCAGATTGGTCAGCTCGTGCGTGCGGCTAGGCAGGTTTTGAGCTCGCGGACCACGGCATCGATTTGCGCATCGGTTAACTCAGGGAACAGGGGGAGCGAAAGATAGGAATCAGCACAGGCTTCGCTCACGGGGAAGCTGCCGCGTTCGTGTCCGAGATTGGCGTAGGCATTCTGGAGATGCACGCACACCGGATAATGGATGCCAGTGCTGATGCCGCGATCGCCGAGTTGTTTCATCAATTCGTCGCGTTGGCTGACGCGCACCGCATAGATGTGATAAACGTGATGGGCATAGGCCGCTTCAACCGGGAGCACCAAGCCGGGGGTGCCGGCCAGCAACTGATTGTAGCGGGCGGCCGCGCGACGACGGCCGTTGTTCGCGTTTTCCAGATATTTGAGTTTCACGCTCAGAACGGCAGCCTGGATGCCATCCATGCGACCGTTCCAGCCGACGACCTCGTGGAAATATTTTTTCTTTTGGCCGTGTTCGCGGAACATCACCATGCGTTCACGGTAGTCGGCGTCCTGCGTGGTGATGCCGCCCGCTTCACCCCAAGCCCCCAGATTTTTGCCTGGATAAAAACTGGTGGCCCCGGCATGGCCCATGGAGCCGGCTTTGCGGCCCTTGTAGAGGGCACCTTGGGATTGCGCGCCATCTTCAATCACGATCAAATGGTGTTTTTTCGCGATGGCGAGAATGGGATCCATATCGGCGCACTGGCCGAAGAGGTGCACGGGAATGATCGCCTTGGTGCGTGGAGTAATGGCCGCTTCCACTTGGCTCGCATCCATCGTGTAGGTCTGCTCATCGATATCCACGAAGACCGGCTTGGCGCCCGCATAGGTGATCGCTTCAGCCGTGGCCATGAAGGTCATGGGGACGGTGATGACTTCGTCGCCGTGGCCGATCCCTTTCGCGAGCAGGGCAAACCAGAGGGCGTCCGTGCCGTTGGCGACACCGATACAAAATTTCGTATCACAAAACTTGGCGTATTCTTCCTCGAATTTGTTGACGAACTTGCCGCCGGCGAAGGCGTTTTCGTCGATCACGGCGTTCATCGCAGCCATGACTTCTTGGCGGATGGGATCGTGATGGGCTTTTAGGTCGAGGAAGGGGACTTTGACGGAGGACATGTGGGAGTAAGTGGAAGGTTAAGATGAAAAAAAGAAACTCCGGGTGACTTAGACGGCACGAAGAACCTTGGCGGGATTGCCGACGACAATCATGCCGGGAGGAACGTCCTTGGTGACCACCGCGCCGGCGCCGACAACGGCTCTTTCACCTACGGTGATACCGCAGAGCAAAGTTGCCCCTGAGCCAATGGAGGCGCCTTTTTTAATGAAGGTCTTTGCGCATTTCCAATCAGCATCGGTTTGCGGACTGCCGTCGGCGTTGGTGGCGCGAGGGAGGAGGTCGTTGGTGAAAGTCACGCCATGACCGATGAATACTTCGTCCTCAATCATGACGCCTTCGCAAATAAAGGTGTGGCTGGAGATTTTGCAGCGTCGACCGATTTTTGCGCCACGCTGAATTTCGACGAAGGTGCCGATCTTTGACCCATCACCGATCTCGCAACCATAGAGATTCACGAAACCGAAGATCTTGACGTCCTGGCCCAATATTACGTCAGGGGAGATGAGTTGATGGGGGTTCGGGGCAGGATTCATGCAGGATTAAGCGCGGTGGTCAAAAATTGGCAGATCGGATACTCGGCGTAAATTTAGGATTACTTTCCGCGGGAGACGGGCATCGGTGGCGTGGACTTGGATGATTTCATCGGTGGGTTTGATACGCTCGATGAACGACCCTCTCGAGAACCATGCGGGAGATCGATGGGGGCGCCTTTCAACTTTAGTGAGGCGGAAGATGCTTCGAGAATTCGTACCACCTCGAGGCCTTTGGCGCCTGACGTGATCGGCGTCTTGCCGTTGCGAATGCAATCCAAGAAGTGCTGACATTCGGTCTTCAGTGGTTCGTCTTGCTTGATGTACGGGCTATAGGTGTCGCCGTAGTGATAAGCATAATGGAACTCCGCGAAGGTGTCGTAGTGCGGTGGCCGATCAACGCGAACGTCGAAAATTTTAATTTTCTCCTGAGCGACGATGTCGTCGTAAACAATCATGCGTTTGCTGCCGACGATGGTCATCTCCCGCACTTTTTTCGGATCGAGCCAACTGCTTTGGATCGTGGCGGTTTTTTCGTCGGAGAAGTGCAGGTTCATCGTCGTCACGTCTTCGATTCCCGGAGTCACATGCGCGGCGCCCCGGCAATTGATGCTGATGGGATTTTCTCCCATGATATACAAAATAATCGAGATATCATGAGGGGCCAAATCCCAGGCGACATTGATGTCTTTTTGGAACAGACCTAAATTTAGACGGCGCGCTGAAATGTATCGTATTTCTCCCACGTCACCCTTGTCGACGAGCTCTTTGATCTTACGTACTGCGGGTGAATACAGGAAAGTGTGGCCGACCATGAGAATGAGTCCCTGCTTTTTCGCGAGAGCGACCAGTTCTTCGCATTGCTCAAGGGAGGCGGCCATGGGTTTCTCGATAAACGTGTGTTTACCGGCCAGCAAACTGGCCTTGGCCATGGGGAAGTGATGTTTGACTGACGTGGCGACGACGATGGCGTCGAGACTGGCATCGCCGAGCAGTTTGTCGTATTTCGTCTCTGTTTCCACCTCGGGATAAAGTGATTGGAGATGCCGCAAGCGGTCTTCGCTCACATCACAGATAGATTTTAAACGGCAGTCAGCCAGCGAACGGAAATTGCGAATCAGATTAGGTCCCCAGTAGCCGCAGCCAACGACGCCAACAGAAATAGGTTTCTTCATGGAAATATTTACAAACTGAAACGCCGGGCCATAGCAAGCCCCTGTATCAAAATCACGCAATTAGCGACGGATCAGCGATTGCTGGCTGGGTTGGTTTGCTTTGGGAGACTGCCAATTTGAGCTGAAGCTGCCGTGGAAGTGGATTTGCGTTTTTTGACGGTATCTCCCACTTGCTGAAAAAGTGCGGGTATCGTCCCCAGGATTATTTTGATATCTTGGCCGAGCGCTACGTTACGGGCATATTTGATATCGAAGCGAACCATCTCATCAAAAGTGGTTCTGTTCTTCCCTGAAACCTGCCAGAGACCGGTTAATCCGGGAGTGGCATTGACACGTTCGCGCTGCCAAGGGAGGTATTCTTCGTACTCACTTGGAATGCATGGACGCGGTCCCACGAGACTCATTTCGCCCCGGAGCACATTGAGCAATTGGGGTAGTTCATCGAGACCAGTTGCGCGGAATATCCAACCCAAGGGAATCAGGCGTTTATCACCGATGGCATCCAACTTGGTCATCGGAACATTCGTCTGCATCAAATCCTTGAAATAGCTTTGATGGATACCGGTGTCGGCGGCGACATGCATCGTCCTGAATTTGTAGATTTTGAAGCGCTTTCCTTGATAGCCAATCCGCTCCTGCTTAAAAAGGATGGGACCTGGTGCAACAAGCTTGGTTATGATTGCTACGAACAAGGTGCAAACGCCAAGAATTGGCATAGCTAACAAGCAGCAGGTGATATCGATGGTGCGTTTCCAAAAAGGCATAGTTGATGAGTAGGTTTGATAACCAGACAAAGAGGGGGAATTGATACAAATGTATTCCATGGGAAAAAAGGTGCTGGTGAATTATGGATGGAGTTTCTCGCCCGAATCTTGAGTTAGCCTTATCGTACATTCAGTTTTTTGTACCTAGACTTGATTTTTATAGGGCTTACGCTTCGAGGTTGTGTGTCGAAGTGGATTGGAAATATGAGTAAATTACTTGGTTTTCTCTTTGGAGGCTTTGCTTAAATGACTCATCAAAATCGTCAGATTTGTTTTGAGAGGTTATGCCAACGATTTTATGTCGGATTATAAATATGTTTGTGTGTAACATTTCCGTGTCGGCCATGTGATTGAGTGTAATATTGCGAAATCGCAAGTAATAAACCTATTAAAACGGATGAAAATACCTAATCGTTTCGTTGTTTAAATATAAATCGTTATTAATCATATATTAGAAGTGTCGGATATTCGTTTTTGTACAATGTTTCATGTTTGTTACGAGCAGTGTGAATTTAAGGTTTTAAATACTCATAACGCAGGGTAGTTAATCTATATTATATTTTTTATTTACTTTAACATTAGTTACTTAAGCGGATATTTTATAGATATTCTTCTCTAACAAAATTCTTTTCTGTTGAGTCATACTCCACCTATTGAGGAACACAGTGCTCAGGGATTAATTTCTTAGTCGAAAGGCTAACTTAATGGGTATTTAGCCCTATTTAAGTTCGGGATTATATACTATCGAAATGATCATTTCGATCAGTGACTCGGTCATTAATGAAAATATTCCGCCGATTTATTATCACGGCCGGTTTGTAGCAACCGGGCGGCGATCAGCAAAACCGCTCCGCCCGCCTTTGGCCACCGTATGTTTTTTCGGTTCGATGAAGCGCACGAACAGCACCCTATCAATCGGATACATACGATGGCATGAAAATCAGGCGCTGGAGGTTGAGTTCCTGCGAGACCGACGCGGTCGCAGTCTCGCGGGAGCTCGGCCATCACTCCAAACGACGTTCCCGATAGAATGTTATTCGGATGATTCTTTAACCGTCCGTTGCCATGTCGCCGGGAGCTGCCGATGAGTCGCCCGTAGGCGAAGGTCGGCCCGCCAAGATATCGTCGCTGGTATACATGAGTCGGTCGGCGCCGGCCGATCTTACCTCGACTGAGTTCCGGGAATTCTGATGGAAAAAGAATGGGGTGCCCCAAGCATCGACCAGCTCGCCCTGGGCGTTGAGTCGCGGATGATTGTGCGGGAGCAACGGCAGTTTTTCTTTATTGGCACCGAGCAGGGCGTTCACGAACTGGTGGTTGTTTTCACCAGCCGGGTACGTCCCAAACAAACGGCGATAAAGTTTGAGCAGATCCAACACAACCTTGGCCTCTTGTTCTGGCGGGGTATTGGGCGAACCAATCTTGTCGGCCAACGCGGGTGACTCAGTCGTGGTCAGCTCACTCAGATGTGGGGCAACTAGCGCCGGCTGCCCCTCCACTTGGTCGCGCGTGGGAATAATTAAGTCGTTTACTGGTGAATTTGCCGTCCGTGACTCAAGCGGTTTCGGCTGAGCCGGATTGGGCGCGGGTGATTTTTGCGAGGCAGGGCTGCGCGCCGACTCGGCGACGTCATCGTGACGCAGCATTACCACTACGAGTGAAACAAGGGCAAGAATCGCACCTGCTCCCAAAACTTGGCGCGTTTTCATGAGCAAGCTGCCGGTTGGTGCGCAGGAGAAATTGAGTGGAGCCTCGCGCCGGATGGCTCGGATGAAACACCGGCGTGATTTAAGTCGGACTTCGCCCGGCCGCATTTTCCGCAGCAGTGGGCTTTATCGTGACGACCACAGGACGATAACAACGAGGGTTCTCGGCCCACCGCTTGTCCGGGAAAAGAGCCCGAGGAAAATTGAGCGGGATGTTCGCCTGAGCGCCCGCCCGCCCCCACGGTGGCTTCGAGCGCGATCATAGCATGAAACCGAGATCAGGCTGAGCAAAGCGACCAATATTCGGCAGGACCATGGCCATGTTGCCCGGGCTGATGCCGAACCATTTGGCCAGCGTGGCGGAATATTCGTCGGTCGAGATACCGGGAATCCACGAGCCACGACTGCCCGTATCATTCGGTCCCCCGAGCGTCAGGTCTGGCATGTTACCATAAATCTGCCCGCCTTTCACCGCCCCACCCGTGACAAAGTGATGATTGCCCCACGCATGATCGGAGCCGGTGATATTACCTGCATAGGTCCGGCTGAAATCGGACGCGGTGAAGGTGGTCACATTGTTCGCCATGCCCAGATCCGCGACCGCTTGATTGAAATCAGCGAGACCATTGTCCAGTTGGCCGAGCAATTTTGCCTGCCCAGTCAGTTGGTTGTCATGGGTGTCGTAGCCGCCGACCGCCGCAAAATAAATCTGCCGCTTCATACCCAGCGCCTTCTGGGCCGCAATCATGCGCAAAATCATGCGGAGCTGGGACGCCACCGGATTGAGCGTCGGATTGGCCGTGCCGAGACCACTGGTAGTCGAAGCGACGAACTTTTCATTATATAGGGGAATTTTGCTAGGATCTAGTATGCCTTTCAGCAGAGTGTCGTTACCAATGGCCCGGCCCATGACATTGACGTATTCCTGCTCGAAAACATGCCCGTAACTGTGACCGACCACGGCTTGAACGGCCGCATACTGTTGTTTGGTCGGCGTGGAAGTACTCGTGTAATTGGTCAGCCCGATGCTGCCGCTGGTGTTCAGGGGATATTGGAAAACCTCGTTGCCCACCTGGAAATAATTTTCCCCTGCGAGCGAGAGGTTCATCGAAATCTGGGAGCCAGTGTTGAGCGCCTGGGTCATATCAGCCAGCCGACCACCCCAACCCACTTTGAGTGGAGAATCAGGCACGGAAGTTTGCCACTGGACCTGCTGGTCGCTGTGTGAAAACAAATAAGGCGGCACTCCGGCGCCTCCCTTCTTATATTTAGTTTTGTCCAGCGGACCGACCAACGTGCCGACATTAGCAACGGCCGCTGCCTTGCCAGCGTTAAAGAGTCCGGCCAGACGGGGCATGGAAGGATGCAGACCAAAGCTGCGCCCATCTCCCGCCGGCAACGTGAGGGCGTTCAAATTCGTGCTCGGCAACGCCAAAGCTGCGCCCCGCGCAGTCGCATAGGCCGCATAGCCGGAGGCATCCATGGGGATGATGAGATTATTGCCGTCATTGCCGCCATATTGGAAGAGGCAGATCAGCGCCTTGAAGTCCGTGTCGAAGGGAATCGTCTGCGCGGAAAGCGAGGCATTAAACAAGCGCAGGGTGCCCATGGTCGAGAGCATGCCGGCGAGACTGAAGCCGGCGCACGTGGCCTGCCCGATAAATTCGCGTCTGGTGTTCATGAGAATATTTTTTGTTTAGTGCTGAACGTTGAATTCCGGGGAGAACATCACGAGGTAGAGCCCCATTTGCACGCGTTTGAGTTCGTTGGCGGAAGTGTAGGTGAGGGGGTTGGAGGCGGCGGTCGCGGCTGCGGTAAATGAATCGAGGATTTTCTGCCGCAGGAAGGCTGACATCATCCCGCCCAGAAGCCGCTGGTTGAAGTACTCCACTAACACCGCCTGGGCTTCCGCCCGGGTGCGGACCGGGGTCGTGGCGGTGAGAATCGCGAGCGGCTCGCTCAAATCGAGTTTGATCGTCATGCCCGTGGGGACCGGCTCGGTGACCGTAATATTGCTGTAGATCAGCGTGTAGTTGCGATTCGACTCCTGCATGGCCGTGACGTCGTCATAAATCTGAAATTCCGGAGAAACCAGACCGGCCGTGGTGATCGCGCCCGGTTTCGCGAAGCCCGGCTTGAAGAAGTTGAACACTGTCGGTGAAAACAACGGGGACTGTTCATCCATGTAATAGGGATAGCTCAGCAAATTCAGAAACAACCGGTTGTCTCCTGACGCGCCATAGATCCGTGGCGTGGGCGGAAAGGCACGGAGAATCCGCGACATCCGCAGCAAGGGTTCGGTCAGTTTGCCGTATTGGTTGTCGGCGAGCGGATCGGCCCGATGGGCCTCGGGATCGACGAGGATTGCGCGGATCGTAGCGCCGAGATCGCCCCGCAGGCCCGAGCCATTGTTATTAAAAGCCGTCGCCACCCGGCTGATATACGCCGGAGTGGGGTTGCTCGTCACAAAACGCTGAATCAATTGGCGCGCCAAGAACGGACCGACGTTCGGATGGTTGAACAAAGTATCCAGTGCGAGCTTCATCCGCTGTGGACCGGTGAGGGTGCTGGCCACCGTTACGCCACCCACGATCGTGCGGGTCTGCAAATCGCCATAGTTGGTATAGAAAGTCAACGGCCGGAGTGGATCCCAGCCGTAGCGGAACCAGTTATTGGAGGTCTCGCTCGTGCCATTATCCTTCTTCGGCGGATTCGCCGGATCATAGTAAGGCCCCCAACCGGTGAAGACATGAGCCAGACCGACAATATCGGCCTGCGTGTAGGTGGGGATGGGAGCCCCACCGGAATCCAGTTGCACCGATCCATCAAGATTCAGTTGGGAAAGCCCGATGGTAAACAACTGCATGATTTCGCGGGCATAGTTCTCATCGGGTTGCTGGCCGGTGGTCACATTCGGTTTCTGATTTCGAATCATGCTGAGGTAAGTCCCCATCATCGGACTGAGTGTCACCTCTTCCAACAGTTGGCGGTAATTGCCAAACGCGTTTCGCACCAGAATATCATAGTAAGCGGCGACGCCATCGTTGTCGTCGTCGAGATTACTGTCCTGGGAAATTACGAGGATTTGGCTCAATGCGAAAGCCATCCGTTGCCGAAGTTGGTCGGGAGCCACAATGGCATTTTGCCACCACGCTTCCTGACGGGGTTTCTGATAGCCGTCATCGCCAGACTTACGATTCAGGTATTCAGTGGCCCGAGCCCTGACATAGGGCAGGTGAAAACTGGGCGGCATGACCAGTTGCGTATCAATCCAACCTGCATAGCTCGTGGAAAGCAGATCAGCCACGGATGCAGCCGACGGTCCGAAACTGGCCTGAATCAGAAAGCGCCCCGCCAGGGCCTCATTCGTAGGGATCGGACTGTATTCCCAATTGCCGTCATCCCCGATGGTGAACGAGACGATGGCCGTACTCGGCGAGGTCACAACATTCAGAAATGCCGGTTTGGAGGTAGCGGTATTGGTGCTGTTGCTCGCCACCATAGTATAGTTGCCGGTATCATTGGCCGTGACTCCGGTGAGCGTAAGGGTGGTGGAAATTGCCGGAAGGCTGACGCCATTTCGGTACCATCGATAAGTAGGCGTAGGAGTGCCGGTCGCCGCAGCGGTAAAGGTGACGGTACTTCCGACAAAAACGCTCTGCGATATCGGACTTACGGTGATGACCGGAGCGACCTGCGCTCGGGCTGGAATCGCGCCCAAGAGTGAGAAACTGATCGTGACGAGAGCCGTCAGCAACGAAGAATTCTGGGGCTGACGCCGCCAGAATGGAGTGAGTGAAATATTCATGAGGTGACTTCTGGCGTTAGCCTAACTGGAGCAGCACTGGTTGGATAGTGAGCAGGCCGCATGGTGTCGAGGCACAGGTGAAAATATGAACAGTTTGGGAACCTTATGCATTACATTAGTTCCCGTGCAGGGGGGTTTAATAATCCACTTACAACGCCTATGGATTCCTCCCACCATAAGCATGACTTTCGATCCTGCCCTTCTCTGGAAATGCAACTGCATGGGCAAAATCTACTCAACCGTAATGCCGATGATAACATCGCTTGGCGCAACGATGACCGTAAGGAGTGCGGTATCGCTGGTGACTGTGCCTGCGCTATTAGTGGCGACCGCCTTATAGTTGCCGGCATCACCGCCAGCCACTCCAGTGATCGTGTAGTTGCTGCTGTTAGCCCCAGCAATATTTACTCCATTTTTTTGCCACTGATACATCGGGATGGGCGTGCCGCTGGCGGCGACGGTAAACGTGACCGAGGCACCGGCCACGACGGCTTGGCTTGGCGGCTGGGTCGTAAAGGCCGGCGCAGCGGGCGCGAGCGCCACCGCCAGTGTCGCATTGCTGGACGTGATACTGCTGACCGAATTCGTGACGACGACGCTGTAAATGCCGCCATCGCCACTTCCCGAGGAGGCAATCGTGTGGGTCGCGCCAGTTGCACCGGGAATATCGACCGCGTCTTTCCGCCACTGATAGGTGGGGGCCGGCGACCCCGTGGTTGTCACCGAAAACACCGCCGACTGCCCGACCGTCACCGAGAGGTCGCTCGGCTGAGCTAGGATGGCTGGGGCGGCCAATCCTCCTTGGGCAATCCACTGGCCACGATGGCTCGAATCAAGGTGGAACATCGGCCAACTGGACAACGTGGCCACGGACGATCCGTTGCCGTTAATCGAATAAAGTTTTTTATCGAGCGATCCGACGTAGATCGTGCCGTCGGCGGCAATGGCGGGCGAAGCGTCGATGTAATCGCCCGTCAGCAGGCTCCACCTCTTGGAGCCATCAGGGTTGAGCGCATAGACATTATAGTCGCTGGCGCCGAAGATAATGGTGCCATCGGCGCGAATCGCGGCGGAAGCATAGATTTCCGCCCCGGTGTTGTAGCGCCATTTCAAGGTGCCCTCGGTGCGATTGAGTGCGTAGAAATATCCATCGATCGACCCGACATAAATGGTGCCATCGGTACCCAGCACCGGGGATGCGCTGATGCCCGCTCCGGCGAGGTACTCCCAAATCTCGGCCCCCGTCGCCCCGTTCAGCGCGAAAATTTTTCCATTCGCGGCGCCGATATAGATCGTGCCGTCCGCCCCGATCGCGGGGGATGAGGTTACGTTGTCGCCGGCGTTAAACTGCCAGCGCAGGGTTCCATCGGACCGCACAGCGTAAACATTATTATCCCAAGATCCAAAATAGACGGTGCCGTCCGCGCCGATCGCGGGGGACGAGTCGATCCAGTCTCCGACTGGAAAAGTCCACTTTAAGACCCCGCCCGAGGTGACGGCGTGCAGACTGCGGTCGCCTGATCCGATGTAGATCGTGCCATCGGAGGCCACGGCCGGAGAGGAAGAGATGAAACCCAACGTCGCGTATACCCATTTTCTCGTCCCATTCGTGGAGTTGACGGCGTAGAGTTTCCCATCCCAAGAACCGAAATAAAGCGTGCCGTCGGGGGCCAGCGCCGGAGTCGAGTCGATCCAGTCGGTGGGACCGGCGAATTGCCATTTCAATGAGCCATCCGCATTAATGGCAAACAACCGGCTTTGGCTCGCAAAGGTTCCTTCGGTCCCGACATACACGGTGCCGTCCGGACCAATCGCGGGAGATCCGTAGATCGAGCCATTGGTGAGAAAGGCCCACTTCTTGGTGCCGTCCGTTTGAGCGAACACCGCAATAGCGGAAAAAAACAAGCCGACGAATAAGGGAATCGAGCGAAGCATGCGAAGAGAGGACCAACCGGTGTATTTTCTTACGAACATCGCGGAAGACTCAAGTGTAGTTGAGTCAATTATCCGCCAAAGTCAGCGACGTCAGCGTTGGCAGGATCAGCGGGAGGAAGGTGGAACGCACAGGCGAAATGACGTCCCGGTCGATCCGCTCGTTACCAGTTCCAGCGTGCCACCCAAGTGAATCGCCAGTTGCCGACTGATCGCCAAGCCGATCCCCGCACCGCCGGGTTTGGCGCTTTGCCCCGCGCGGAACAATCGGGAGCGTGACTCTGCGGATAACCCAACTCCGTTGTCTTCAACGAAAAATTCCATGCCTCCGCCAGTCACCGATTTAGCCGCCAGTCGCACTTTTCCCGCATCAGGAGGCGAAGCCTCACAAGCGTTCTGAGCCAGATTGGTCAGGATGGCCGCCACGAGTCCCGCTTGATGATTCGTCAATCGACCGTCTCCCTCCGACTCAAGCGCGAGCTGCACCTTTTTTTCGCCGGCAATGGCCGAAATCCGGGAAGCGACCAGCGCCAAGACCTCGCGACCGGATAATTCATAGCGCGCGCCGGACTGCTCTTCCTGCATGAGGCTGACCACCTCATCGATCATCATCTTCATGCGCCGGGCAGTCGCGGTCGCTTCACTCCAGGCCCCGCTGCGCACGGGAGAAGCAGCATCCCGCTGTTCCTCAATATAAGATTCCAAACCGGCGATGGGATTTCTCAGGCCGTGCACCAAGTGTGCGGTGATGGCCCCGAGAGCCGAGGTCTTGGCGGCCAAGCCCAACTCCCGGTTGGCTCGCACCAGATCTTCCGTGCGAGCCTGCAAACTCGCATTGGCCCGAGCGAGCCGCCGCAGAACCCAACCTAATCCGGTCACCACCGTAATCGCCGCCAGCAGCCACACGAAACCCGCCTGACGTACCAAATGCTGATCCAAGAGTTCGAATTCCCGCGCGATCATCTTACCCTCGATCACAAAATGAGCCGCCCCCTCGATGGCGGTAGCCTCCGGTTGATGCAGCGGCACGCTGATTTCGAGCAGCGGAATGGGTTGCCCCGGCTCGTTCTCCCAGCCGTACGATTTTTCCAGTGACGCGTGAGCGCTGAACCGCACGACCGGCTTCAACGCGCGCAAGATTTGCCACTCCTCCGGGTTGGGCGGCGGAATTTGGATTATCGCCGATGACGGAGCCAGCGGCCGACCGCCGCGATCAAACACCTGCACGCCCAGCACGCCGCGCAAGCGCGAGGTTTGCAAGGCGAGCAAAGCCAATTGTTCATCATCGCCGGTCAGTCCCATTTCGCCGAGGCTTTCCGTTTCCAGCGCTCGTTGCATGATGGTGACCGCATAAAGCGACTCCCCTTCGCGGTGCAGAATCTGTTCGCGCAGCCCCGCCCGCAGCCACCACGTGATACCCGCCACGGCCACGCCGAGCACGACGACAATCGTCGTCAAGAGCAGTCCGGTCAGCAGAGTGGTGCGCGCGGCGGGTCTCATAGATCGCGTATTTGTTGGTCCAAGCTTTCCCAAGTCCATTGCAGACCGAGATAGCTGGTGTTGATGCGAAAACGCGAACGATCGTCGTTCGACCGCGCCCGTTCCCCTTCATATGAGGCCACGAGGGCCCAAGCTTTCGTGAGATGGCGGATCACCTCCACGTTCAACCGGAACTCAGCCTTATGGCGATTCTCGGGCGTGATGCCGAAGCCGACTTGTTGCACCAGAAAATCATATTTCACGATTCCCGCAGACAGCCGGATCGCCCAGCCCGTCGGTTGCCAGGCGACGCCAGCGGTGATCTGTTTCCGGTGAAAATCAAAGTAACCGGTCCCATTGTCCCGATTTTCTTCAAGCGCCGCAGCGAGGGTGATCCGCCAAAGCTTCTTTTGGTCCACGACGTAGGCGAGCTGGGCCCTGAGTTCCTTTTGCCGTATTTTCAGCCGAGAGCCGGCAAGCGGACGGCCGCCGACGGTGTACTGTTCCCGTGAATCGTGCGCCCGCCAGCGCTCTGCGGCGGAAATACTGATCTCGGAACCGTAACCCCAGTCCCGGCCGAGGCGCAGGCTGCCTTCGCCCTCTTTGAGTGCATCGAGATCATCGGCATAAACCTCCCTCCGTCCAGAGGCCTTCAATTCCACCCAGCCGATCTGGGGAAAACTCCAACGCACAAAGGGAGCAGCCGAAATACCGAGTACTTTCAAGGCGGCGGTATCGAGATTAATTTCAGTGACGGAAACATCGAACACTTGATCATGATGGTAAGCCTGCACCGCCAAGCTGGCCTTGAGCGGATCGACTGCGGTCTGCCAATGAATTTCCGAAGTGATAAAGGCCGAGCGCTCGTGATCCGTTTGGGACGCGGAAAAAAATCGCAGCTCGACCGCATCGAAAAATACGTAGCCATCAAACCCCTTCACCGGCAGAGCAAGGAACATCGCTTCCACCTCCGCCCGGAAAAATCCGCTCCCTTGGGGTTGAGACGGGCTGAGCAAGACATTGTCGCGGTACCCTGCGGCCGCACTCACGTTCGTCGTGAGAGTCCAACGGGGAATTTTAAGTTCCCTCTCCGGCAGCACGGACTCGGCTGCGGCCACCGGTCGGCCGGCGATCAGCAGCAGCGCCACCAGCAATCCACCCCCGGGCAGTGCGCGATAAACCGGCGACGAAATCTGACCAAGCTGTGACCGGACAGAGACCGCAGGATTTCGCCGGCCCATTGACCGGCATCCACGGAAATCGCCCGTGAGGCTGGGGTTTTTATTGGCAGCAGTTTGCTGTGGAAAAACGAGCATTGGTCCGAAACGGAATGATTAAGTATTCACGGACCCGGTCCTACGCCAACAAATAGAACAGACGCTCCACGAGGTGGAGCGTCTGCGGAAAGGTGCCGGGAAAACTGGGAGAAATAATACTTCCTGTCGTTGACTCGACTGCGGAATCAGACGCCCTTGTGTTGCTGATCGCGACGAGCTTTGATCGCATCACGGATCTCCTTGGCCAATTCACGCTGATTCTGCTGCTGCTGCTGCATGAGTAAACGAAGAGCCGCCTTGAGTGCCTCGCGTTCCGCCGGGGTCGCATTTTTCAATGCTTCCAACGCGGCTTTATGGGTCTCCTGAAATGCCTTCATCGTATCGCGATGCTGTTCGATGATGTCTTTCAAGTCCGCCCCGAGCCTATTCATCGGTGGCCGAGTTGGAGTCGTGGTGGTTTGGGCGGAGGCCGTAAGAGTCGCTAAACCGAGCACGAGGACGCTAAGGGGTACTTTGAGTGATGAGATATTCATGGATGCGTTATGGTTGAGATTAAAAAACAGGGTTGAGTTGCTAAATCAATTAGCGGGACTTGTGCCAACGAAACCACGAAGTCATTAATCGTTATCGGGCGAAGACATACCAAAATAAACCCGACGCTGAGGCTTTTTGTGCTGGGAATTATTTCCCAAGATCCACCGCCGCCAGTGGGGAAATTCCCCCAACTCACTCCTGTTCCGCGGGAGCTTTCAAACGATAGCGTACATAATCACGAGGCACGCCGAGGAGTCGGGCGGCGGCCGAGGTATTGCCGTCACTTTGTCGAAGGGCTTGGGCGATCAGCTCGTCGATCGCGGCCTCCAACGAAAATCCGGTTTCCGGGAAGATAAATTGGGCATTCTTCCACGGACTCCGCGCATCAGCCGCCGCTTCACTCCGGGTCAGCCCGATGAAGTGGAGCGCTTTGCCGCTATCATCAAAAACCAAGGCGCGTTCAATCTCATGCGCGAGTTCACGCACGTTTCCCGGCCAGTGGTGGGCGAGTAACCGCCGACGGCCTTCGGCCGGAATTTCCTTCACCTTCAAGCCATATTGGCCACCGATCTTCACCACGAGCCGCTCCGCCAGTGCGATGATGTCGGCCCCGCGTTCGCGCAGCGCCGGGAGGCGGACGCGAAACAGATCGAGTCGTTGCAACAGATCTTCCCGGAAACGCCCGGCGGTAACCAGCTTTCGGAGATCGGCATTGGTGGCGGCGATGATGCGGACGTTGATGGCCTTGGCCCGATTGGAGCCGACGCGGCGAATCACATGGTCTTCGATCGCCGTCAGCACCTTGGCCTGAAGCGCCGGAGACAAACTGGGGAGTTCGTCGAGGAAAAGCGTGCCGCCTTCAGCCGCTTCCATCAGGCCAATCCGGGTCGCCGCGGCATCCGTGAAGGCTCCGCGCTCATGGCCGAACAACTCCGACTCCGCCAGCGCCTCGGGCAAGGCGGAACAATTGATTTCCAGCAAAGGTCCGCCAGCCCGAGGTCCGTGGCGATGCAGCCAACGCGCAATGGCGGTCTTGCCGGTGCCGGTGGCTCCCTCGATCAGCACGGGCGGCAAATTCCCTTCGCGCCGCCGATCCGCTTCGATGATTTTTTTAAGCTGCGTCTCCACGCCGGCGAGACTGGGCCCGAAATATAATTCCGTCTCCTGGGCGCGTCCCGTGTTGCCACTCTCACGGAATTCCTCCGCCCGTTGGTGAAACTGCGTCTTCCTCGCCCGTTCGATTCGTACGGGTAATTCTTCGAGATCGAAGGGTTTCACCAAGTAGTCCACCGCCCCGAGTTTCATCGCCTCAACCGCGCCCGCCACGCCGCCACCGGCCGTCATGACCAACGTCGCAAGCGTCGCCGGAATCTTGCGCGCGCGAAGCAGGTCCGTGCCCCGACCATCGGGCAGGTTGACGTCGAGCAAGACGACGTCGAGATCGAGTCCGGCCAAAGCGTTCTCCGCCTCCTGTCGGGTGGAAACGGCGGTGACATCGGCGCCCAGACTTTCCAAGCAGGCGGTGAAGCGCTTGCGCAAAAGCACCTCATCCTCCACCACGAGAATGCGCACGCCCGCCAGTTTTTGTTTAGCCATATCAGTTAATTTCGGCCCTATCCATTGGCCGTTCCTTAAAACTGGTAAATCAAAATCGCCGCCGGTTTCCAGCAACACCGTCCAAGCCCTGCAACTATCGCCGGGTGAGTCGGCCTGATCGCCGTGACTTTTCAACCTCGCTCTCGACGTACGTGATCAAACCGCCGCGCGCCCAACTCACTCAACCGTCATGGTGATGATCGCGGCACTGGGCGGAACCGCGCCGACCGGGTACACCGCAAGTGCCGCTTGATCGCTGGTGACCGAAGCGGCGACATTGGTGGCGACCACCGTATAGTTGCCGGCATCACCGCCCGCCACGCCAGCGATCGTGTAGCTACTGCCGTTAGCTCCGGTGAGGTTCACTCCATTTTTTTGCCACTGATAGGTTGGCGAAGGCGTGCCGCTGGCGGCGACGGTAAACGTGACCGCGGTGCCGTCAGCGACGGCCTGACTTTGCGGCTGAGTCGTGATCACCGGCGCGACCGGTGCCGGATTCACCGTCAGGCTCGCGCCGTTGGACGTGACGCTGCTGACCGAATTCGTCACCACTACGGTGTAGGTGCCGGCATCGCCGCTCGTGGTGGGCGCAATCGGGTAGGTGGCGCTGGTCGCCCCGGCAATGGCGGCTCCCCCTTTTTTCCATTGATAACTGAGTGGGGCCGTGCCCGTGGCCACGACGCTGAATGAGGCCGGCTGGCCGACCGTCACGGTTTGGTCGCTCGGCTGCGTGCCGATCGATGGTCCAACCGGCGGAGGATTCACCGTCACTACGGCGGCATCGCTCGTCGCGATCCCCGCGCCATTGCTCGCCACGACGGTGTAGGAACCCGCGTCGACGAGTTGGGCATTGCTCACCGAGAACGACGTGAACGTGGCTCCGTTGATCGCCACGCCGTCTTTGCGCCATTGAAAAGTCGGCGCAGGATTACCGCTGGCGGCGACGGTGAGGCTGATGCTGCCCCCGACGGTCACGGTCTGACTCAATGGTTGGGTGGTGATGGTCGGCGCGACCACGGCAGATGCGGTTGAAATCAACAGCCCCGTGGTCTTCATGAAATTCGCCACCCCGATCGCATTCAGCGAAGCAAGGAAACTGGTATTCAAAGTCACGATCCGCGAAAAAGACAGTTCGGCATAATAGGTCCGATCCGCCTGCAACACACCCGCCGCAATGGTGTACGAAGTCAGCGCTGGATCACTCGCGTACCCGCTGAGGGCGAGGCTGTTCACCGAGAGCACGGAGCTGCCTTTCGTGGTTCCAGCAACCGCATAGAGGTCAAACGTGATCGTCCCGCCCACGCCGGTCGCATAGTTGGAAAAACTATTGAAGTTCAAGGTAGCTCCGCTGGCCGCGTTGATCTGGAGCTTTCCCTGACCGTCCCAAGTGCCGTTCGTGATTTGCGGAATCTCCGCCGGATAGGCATCACTCACGCCCAACGAAACCGCCAGATTCGATCCGGCCGCCACGATGGCATAATTTCCATTGGGAAAAGCCACATCGAGCGCCGACTTGCTCGCATAACTGGCGGCGAGTCTCTTCGCGAGGCTAGTTCCCGTCAGGGTAAACTGCGTGGAATCGGGCAAGGTGACCTTAGGAACGGGCGAGAGTAGATTTAAGTTCGTGCCGGAAATATCCGCAGAGAAATGAAAAGGCCCGCTAGGATCACCAAGAATGATTTGGCTGGTGGTCGAGGTGGCGGCGCTTTGCAGGTAATCCAGTTTTTTCCCCACGCCAAAATCTGCGATCATAGCTTGTTGCGCGCAGAGCGACGTGCCGCCGATGGCCAATGTGAGCGCCAAGCAAACGACGAGGCGACGGAGCATTGGGGTATGACTGAACGATGCCATCCCTGTGCATAGCAATGACCGAGCCAGTGACACCCACCCGAACGCAACTCGCTCGTCTTCTTTAACTAAAGAACATTTCCAGTCACAGGTTTTCCCAGCGAATTTGAACCGGTCAGTTACCCTCCCGAAACGGAAAAAAATGCCGCCTCAATCTCGTTTCACTTTCCGTCCGCCCGTAGACGTTTTGCCCCGACCCGATCATTCCACCGAAATCGTGATGACGGCACTACTGGGGGCGACAATCACGGTGAGCAGCGCCGCAACACTGGTGGCCGAACCGGCGTTATTCGCGGCGATGCTCCGGTAGTTGCCGGAGTCGCTGCCGGTGGGCACCGAAATCGTGTAGCTGCTACTGGTGGCTCCGGAAATATTCACGGAATTCTTTTGCCACTGAAAAGTGGGCGTGGGGTTCCCGCTGGCGGCGGCGGTGAACGTGACTGCTGCACCAGCCACGACCACCTGGCTTTGCGGCTGAGTCGTAATCGCTGGCGCCGCGCTGGTCGCATTCACCGTCAGCGTCGCGGCATTGCTGGTGGCGGAGCCGGCTAAATTCGTGGCGACCACGGTGTAATTGCCCGCATCACCCACCACTGTGCTGGCAATCGTGTACGAGCTATTGGTCGCTCCGGCGATCGGCACCCCGCCTTTTTTCCACTGATAGGTCGGAGCGGGTGAACCGGTGGCTGCCACCGAAAACATTGCTTGCAGCCCGGCAGTCACGGTCAGACTCGAAGGTTGTGATGTAATCGCCGGCCCCACCTCTGAAGCACCTACGGAAATCGTATACGTGGTTATCGCAAAGGTATGCGGCCCGTTGGGATCAAGATTAGCATTATCAAACGCAGTAATACTAACCTCGTAATCGCCTGCTTGAGTCGGCGTACCCGTGATGCCCCCCCCTGAGGAACTATTGAGGCCTCGTCCGTTTGTCGCACTAAACGAACCTGGCACGGAAAGTCCCGGCGGTAAGTTGCTAAGGAGGTACGAATCCGCCGAGCTTGCCCCTCCCAAGTAAGCAAACACGGCAGCAAAAGGAACGCCTACCGTTGCCTCGGCGGGATTGGCTGGATCCGTCACCAGTCCTGTCGCACCCGCGAGTGTATCGACTGCCCCCAACATTGTGGCGACCACCGCCGTCGCTTTCAGCACTTGCCCGAGCGAAGAACTCACCCACACGGATTCAGCCGAAGCGAGTAAGCGCAACACCGGCGTACGCTGCAGCAGGGCAATCAACATGAGCACGGGCAATTGCAGTGAAGCCGTCCGGCGGGCGAACTGAAAGGAAAGCAGGCGGAACATGGTGAATGGACTTGAAAATTTTAGTTGCAGCCGCAGCCGCTGCCGCCGACGCCACGGCCGCCAGTGGCGGCTTCCCGCGAGAACCACGTGTGTTCCGCCATCGCGCTAGCGAGCGGATCGCGATCAGTCCGCATGGAATAAGTGGTGAGTGCGGCGCGCTCCCACGGTTGGACCATGGTAGTCGTGCAACCACCCAGCAGACCGGCACCCACGATGGCGCAGAGGAAAAGAACCGGGCGAAATGAGCGGTGACGGATCATGGGGAGGAATTTTCAGCGAGAATGGTGTTGAGGGTGGTACGCAGTTCCTTGTCGGTGGCCGCTCCATGGTAGCCGGAAAGGATCGCCCGAACCCGGCCGTCCCGGCCGATCACATAGGTGGTGGGCATCGCCGGCACCTGCACAAGGGCGACCAACTTCTGCTCGTGATCGCGCACCGTGGAAAAGCGCACGGTAAATTTTTTCAGGAAATCCGCGTACTCGTTTTCTTTCTGATCCACACTCACGCCCAGCACGACCACGCCGCGCTGCCCATACCAAGCATGCACGCGGGCAAGAGCGGGAAAGGCTTCCTTGCACGGTCCGCACCAGGAGGCCCAGAAATCCACCACCAACACCCGGCCCTCGAGCGCGGGCAAATTTCCCTCCAGCGCGATCCCGGACAATTCGGGAAACTTATCGCCCACCCCCAACGGCGCGGCCACGGCGCGCACGATGGCCGCGAGCACGAGGCCGGCGCACAAGATAGATTGAAAATTACGTCGCGACATAATGCCAAAACCCGCGCGTCTGGGCGCGGGAGGTTGAAGTGACCAGGAAGCCTTCCGCTCCGGGAAAACACTGAATAAAATCCAGCCCGGCGACCGGCCCGAGAATAAATGCGGTGGTCGACAGTATTCCGGCTTGCAAACAAGTATCCGCGATCACCGTCACCTGCCGGCAGTCGTGTGCGACCGGCTCACCGGTGCGCGGATCCACGATATGCCCGTAGCGCCGGCCGTGGCGTGTGAAGCCCCGTAAATAATCGCCCGATGACGCAATGCCTTTGCCCGCGAAAAGCGCGACGCTGCCGCGATGCGCACCAGGTTGAGCCGGATCTTCCAGCCCCACATGCCAAGCCGGCCGTCCGGGCGGTGCGCCGATGCAGCGGATGTCGTGGCCAAAATCCACCAGCACTTGCTCGAGGCCAAACGTGGTTGCGAGCTGCGCTACCGCATCGACCGCCCATTCCTTGCCCCAGCCGCCGAAATCCAATGCCATGCCCGCGCGCGGCAAAAAAATGCGTCCGGGCGCGCGTTGCACTTTCGTCCAGCCCACCAGCTCGCGCACTTCCTGCACTCGCGCCGCATCGGGCAACACGGCCGCCGGATTACGATAATCCCACAACCGCATGAGCGGACCCGCCGTGCCGTCCAGAATCCCGCCGGTCATCCGGTGCAACTCCGCACAAATATCCAGCATCTGCTCCATCTCCGCATCGACTTCCACCCACGAGGTGCCCGCAAAATTATTAATCCGCGAAACCATACTCTCCGGCCGAAACCGTGAATAACGCGCCTCGAACGCCTCCACCCATTGCCGCGCCGCTCGCTCAAAACTCCCGGCCAACTCGTCCGAGGTCGTCGTGTAACGGATCGTGCATGCGGTCCCTAACGCGCGGAACGCGAAATTCCGCAACGCCCCGTCCGCTGCTTCCGTCGTGATCGACGGCACGCTTTTGCTGGATCTGGGCTCGAGGGTGATCATGCGGTTTGAATTACCAACTAATCCTCACTCCGGCCGTCAGGATTTTCGCCTGCGGAAAAGCACTGGCGGAGGTGACGCTGTCGCGACCGGTCATCTCGTAGCGTTCCCACGCCAGATCGAACTGGCACGTTTTGTTCGGCGTCCACACCACTTTCACCCCGTACGTGAGCGTGCGCAGATCCGTCAGCCGATAATCTGCGGAGAAAAACGGACCCGTCGGATTGGGCTTGGACCCGGGCGCGATGGCACTGCCATCGAGCGAGACCTGATAAAAATCCGCCGCGCTTTGCGTGTAGTAACGTATGGTCGGCGTGACGATCACTTGCGCACCCAGATTTTGAAACCAACCGAGCGCGATGGTGTGGCTCGTGAGGCCAAAGCTGTCGTGATAGAGGCGATAGCTGGCCTCCACGGCGCCGTGCAGTTTCTCGATGGAGTGGTTATAGCCCGCGTAAGCGATCCACTTGTCCCGTTCATCGGGTCGGTTTTCCCCGAACGTCAGCGGCAGAAAAAGCCCGGGGAGCAACTCGGTTCTTTTCTGAATAATCTTATACGGGTCGCTCAAATAGCCGCTGGCCCGGCCATAGCTGAGATTCAGTTGCACGCTCGTTTTCGCATCGAGCAATTGCGTGAGCCCCACGATCGCATCGAACGTCCGCTTCCCCGCCCGCGCCGCTTGGTAGAATACTTTCACGTCATCGCTCGTCCCGGCCAACCCGACCAGCAGGGTGGTGTTTTTCTGGTTGAAATCCGTGAGCGAGTTGAGCGAAAAGCCCGTCGACACATAATCGCTCTCGCGAGAATTCGCCGCTCCAAGTGCCAAATTTACGCGGCCAAACTGCCGCGACACGTCCAGCGTCCACGCTTTGCGCCGGTCCTTGATCGTGGTGAGCGGCACCGCGCTTCCGGGTGTGGCGGACGGTTGCCCGGTCGGTGTCGCCCCGGTGATCGCATCGAGCACGCCGGTGAATTTCAGCCGCGCCTCCGTGCCCAGGTTTTGCTCGATCAAGGCAGATTGCGCCTGCACCGCGATGCGCCCGCCGCCTTCCTGATAATCCTGATACTTGTACGCCACGACGGTTTCCGCCGCCGCCTGCCGCGGTGCCAGCAACCAAAGCGCCAGCATCAGGCACAAGCCGGCCAGCGTGGATGCGGGGTGATTTTGATCGGTGGTCATGAAGGGCAAACCAGGCAGGAACTTCTCGCCCGGAAAACAAAATACCGCAAGAGTAGGCCGGGCTTGAAGTAGTTTTCTGTAACTAACTTGTTACAATTATCCCCGCCCGAGCGAGTCTTACCGAGTAGCCTACCGTGCGGGCGTCTGATCGGGGATCGCCCCGTAGTTTGCGAGTTTGCCTCGTTCTGCTGGCCAGCAGAATAGCGCGACGAGCACCTACGGATACTCGAAAAGAGGAGTACAGGTAGGGACGGACCGCTGGGGCGTCCGGTTTGGCGAATTTCATTCGTGAATTGCGGCGGGTCCAGCCGCCGAGGTTCAGCATCCTGATCCCGATGAATTGGGCTGCGTTCAACTCTGCGGCGAAACGGGATAAAATACAATTAACGCGGAGGACGCGACCGTTCGACTTCGCTCAGGACGGCCTGAGCCTGTGGCATGGCCGGAGAGCGCGGAGCCTGACGTGATTTCCCCCCGCGCTATCCCGTCGGCCGGGCTGGTTTCCCTTCGGATAAATTCGTGCTGGCCGAGCCAAAGCACTGGGGCGACGGCTGGTGGTTAGTGGGCAATCTGGATTTTCTCTCGGAGGATGGGCCCACGAACCACCCCAGCGTCCCGAAGAATTTTGGACTTCAGGTAGGGGCGCGTTGCCCTCAAGCGCCAATCGTGCGAGGCGCGCTGCGAGTGAACCTGTGGCGCTTGAGGGCAAGCGCCGCTACCGAGGTTGCACTGAATGGGTAGGGCGAACCCTCCGGGTGAGCCGTACACCGGGCGGGGCTCACGCGATGCACGGGAAGCGGTATGGCCGGACGGAAGGCCGCTTGGGCCGGAATCCATGATTTTTTCTGAGGTCGTGCCATGGGGAACGGAACCTGGTCGCCCGTCTCAGAGCGGCGCGATGCTCATTCCGGGGGCGAGGCCTTCGCCGGTGACAATCGCGCCGATTGAAATTTTTTCGCGGACGGTCTCGACCTTGATCGTGCCTTTCTGGGTGAAGAGTACTTCGAGCGTTTCTCCGGTGGCGGGGTCGCGCAGGACTTCGGATGCTCCGACTTTGAATTCCTGACCGACGGTCACGCCTTCGCGTTCGCCGCGATTGATGTAGACCTGACTGTCCTTGAGGAGAATCACCGCGCCGCTCCAATGCAGTTTGGGAATCTGCGCGGTGATGAAGGTGACGGCATCATCGATCGCTTTCTCCACGGCCTTGCCCATGTTGGTGTTTTTGAAACTGGTGAGATCGGTGCCGTAGTTTTTGTCGGTGAAGGCGAGCGAGGTGCTGGTGGACTTGGCCTGCCCCACGGTCTTTTGCGAGGCGACGACCTGCCCGGTGGTGGCGTCGATCACATAGATCACCATGTTGATTTCGGCGGTGTCTTTGGTGACGCCGAGGTGGAGGCCTCCGATGGTGGCACCGCCGGTGCCGCCCTTGGTGCTGGGTTGGAAGGAAGTGACGTCGCCTTTCACCAGAAGCTGGGCGGGGGTGAGATTACCTTTGGCGGGTTCCTTGCCGCCGCTTGCGGTGCGGCCGGCCGTGGACAAATCTTGCTCCGCCAGAGCGGCGGCGCGCATTTCACCTTCGCCGAGCACGATGAAGTGATTGGAGCGCTGGAGTGAGTCGGTCAGGAGCGAAGCCAAGGTATCGGCGAGCGCGAATTGGCCGGAGAAATTGGAGTGGTTTTCAAATTTCGTGACGCCGATGGTGTAGCGCAAACCGCCTTTGGCCACAGCGACGGGAGCCGGCGTGGCAGCCGGAGTGGTCTTGGTTTCGGCGTGGGCGAGACCGGTGAGAAGCGCGGTGATGGCAGGGCAGAGTAGCAGCAATTTTTTCAAAACAGTCATGGGGTAGGGTGGTGGAAAACTCGGGGAACGTGGATCAAGTTAACTCGATCCTGCATGGCAGTTGGGCGAGATTTGGCAAGAGCGAGAAGGGGTGCGGTTCTCCAGGGGGGCGTCGGTCTCCGTACCGACGCTCAGAATCGTCGATGCGGAGATCGACGACCACCTCGGAAAGAACGCCTGGCCGAGTCATTTGAAAGGCCGTCTCTCTATTTCACCGCCTCCAGCCACACGTGCTTATAGGGGTGGTGGTCGAGGAGGGTGGGGTACCAACCTTTCACGGCGGGGTGTACGAGGCGGACCGTGCTGAGGTGGTAGATCGGAATCAATGGCGACTCATCGAGCAGAATGGTCTCGGCGCGTTGGAGGAGGGCGAAGCGATTGGCGGGATCGGCGGTGCGGTCGGCTTCGGCGAGGAGCGCGTCGTATTTTTCATTTTTCCAACCGGTGTGGTTGGATTCGGCATCGCTGGTGAAAATTTCCAGGAACGCTTTGGGGTCGGGATAATCGGCGGCCCAGTCGGAACGCAGGATTTGGTAGGTGAGATTGCGGCGTTGTTCGAGCGCGGCGGATTGCTCCATCGAGACAATGCGGACATCGAGGCCGAGTTCGTGTTGCCACATGGCTTGGACGGCTTCGGCGATGATCTGGTGGTTGCCGGAAATGTTGATGAGGAGCTCGAAGGGCGGCAGGCCGTGGCCACCGGGATAACCCGCTTCAGTAAGCAGGGCCCGGGCTGTGATGGTATCGTTCAGCACGAGAGAGGGGGGCACATAGCCCGTGGTGCAGTCGGGCGGGGTAAAGGAAAAGGCGGGGCGTTGCTGGCCACGCAGAATGGTCTCGTTGATCAGGCGGCGATCAAGGGCGAGGGAGAGCGCGCGGCGCACCTTGACTTCGTTGAGAATCGGATGCGTGACGTTGAGTCGGTAGAAATAAGTGTCGAGGAACGGACTGACGGTCAGGGCGGGATTTTTTTCGCGACGATAGGCCTCGAGGCGGGCGAGGGGGAGCGCTTCGGTGATGTGCACCTGGCCGGCGCGAAAGGAGCGCTCCTCGGTGTCGACGCTGGTGGCGGGCAGAAAACGAATCGCACGGAGTCGTACCGTGGAGGCATCCCAGTAGGTGGGTGATTTTTCGGCGAGGATGAGCGTGCCGGGATTCCATTCTTTGAGAGTGAATGGGCCGTTGCCGACGAAGGTGGCGGGGCGGGTCCAGCGATTATCGCGGGCGGTGGGTGAGCCGGACTTTTCGAGAGCGGGCAGATAAACGGGAAACCAGATCGGATGAGTGAGGAGGGAGAGGAAATACGGGGTGGGGTGTTCCAACTGGATACGGACGGTGCGGGCATCGGGGGCGGTGATGCCGACTTGGGTGAAATCGGTGAGCCGGCCCAGGCGATAGGCGCGGGCGTTGCGGACGGGGTCGATGAATTCGAGATTGCTGGCCCCGAGCGCGGGGGTGAGCGCGCGTTGGCACGAGGCGACAAAATCGTGCGCGGTCACCGCCTGGCCATTGGACCAGCGGGCATTACTGCGGAGATGAAAAGTGTAGATGAGGGCCTCGGGGGAAATTTCCCACGATTCGGCGACACCCGCGACGGGATGGAGATCGACCGGGGATTCCGTGACCAATCCTTCAAAGAGAGCCGAGGTGACGTTGATGCCGGGCAGACCGGTGACGAGGTGCGGATCGAGATCTGAGGGATCGGCGCTGAGGCTGCGGTAGAGAATCTGATCGGTGATGCCGCGCTCGACCGGGGTGCCGCGGGGTTTGCAGCCGGCGAGGAACAGAAGGCAGAGGACCGCGAGCAGAAGGCCGTGGTCGGAAATGCGGGAACGAAGCCGGCGAATGGGCCGATCCTCAGCGGGCTGGGAAACGAAAGGTGGTCGCCGATTTCCATATCGGCGAAAGACGTTTGCCCAGGCTATGGGCGACACGCAAGCGTCGGTACGGAAACCGACGCCCACCCTGAGCAACGTCCTAGCGGTGGACGTCGCAAGCGACGGCCTTACAAAAGACAGGATGGAGAGGCGGCGCATGGGGGGGGCGTGGGATCAAGCCGTCACGATAATTTTTGGATCAGCACGACGGCGTGGGCCGCGATGGCTTCGCCGCGACCGATGCCATCGACGCCTTCGTTCGTGGTGGCCTTCAGGCCGATCGATTCAGGGGCAAGTTCGGTGGCGCGGGCGAGGGCCGCGCGCATTTCGGCGATGCGGGGCGCGATCTTTGGTTTCTCGGCGATCAGGGTCGCATCGATATTGACCGGTGACCAACCGTGGGAGCGAAGTTTGGCGATCACCTTTTGGAGCAGGACCAGTGAGTTGGCGTTTTTGTAGGCGGGATCGGTGTTGGGAAAAAGGTGACCGATGTCGGGCAGAGCGGCGGCTCCCAGCAGGGCATCGCAGATCGCGTGAGTGAGCGCATCGGCGTCGGAGTGACCATCGAGGCCGTAGTCGGTGTCAAAGGTCACGCCACCGAGGACGAGCGGGCGGCCGCGGGTGATGCGGTGGATGTCATAGCCGTGGCCGATGCGAAACATGAAGGGAGAGGACAAAGTGAAGGTGAAAGTGTCTGCGGCGGAAATTTCAGAGGCTATTTCGCAGAGGCGAAGGGGGCGCGTGAGCCGGTCTGGGTGAGGAGAAATTCCAAGTAAGGCAGGTCGGCGGGGGTGGTGAGTTTGGGATTCGGATTGGTGTTTTCCAACAGAGCGACGGGGTGCCTGAGGAGTTCGACGGCAGAGGCGTCGTCCGTGATGCGGAGTTTCTTGGCAGCGACTTTGGCGTAGGCTTGGCAGATGAGTTCGCGGGAAAAAACCTGGGGGGTTTCCATGGCCCAGAGGCGGTCGCGATCTAATGAGCGGAGCAGGCCTTCGCCCCGGTGTTTCTTGATGGTGTCGGTGACGCGGTGGGCCAGCACGACAGCATCTTCGGTGCGAACGATTTTGTGGAGAGCGACTAATTGCTCGACCTGGATGAGCGGGCGGGCGCAGTCGTGGATAAAGACGTAGTTGACCGAGTCGGGTAACTCGGCGAGGGCGGCGGCCACGGAATCCTGGCGCTCGGCTCCGCCGCGGACAAAGAGAGTTGGCGTGGGCGCGTAAGCTGAAAGTTCGAGCAACTGGTGTTGATCGCGGTAGGTGATGACGAAGGTATCGATCACGCCGCTGCGGAGGAAGGCGGCGGCGGAGTGGGCGAACACGGGTTTGCCGGCGAGAGTTGCGAGAATCTTGTCGGGCACAGAGCCGGACATGCGACGGCTGCTGCCGGCGGCGAGGAGGATGGCGGCGGTACGGGGCATTAGAGGAAAGGACTGAAGGGCTGAAGGGCGGAAGGGCGGAAGCAATAAGTGAAGAGAATGGGCGGTGGGTTTCGCATGGGGCGGGGGGGATTGTTTTCGTCTTAGGCTTTTAGTTTTTTAGGCCTTCAGTCTTTTTCCCCGAGCTCGGCGAGGATGGCGCGGGCGGCGGCGGCGGGATCGGAGGCTTTCAAAATGGGGCGGCCGACGACGATGTAAGAGGAGCCGGCGCGAGCGGCATCGGCGGGAGTCATGACGCGTTTCTGGTCGTCGCCGCCGGCTTCGTTGACCGGGCGGATGCCGGGGGTGACGAGTTGCATCTCGGGCGGGAGTTGACCGCGCAGCAGGGCGACTTCCAGCGGTGAGCAGACGAGGCCGCGCAGGCCGGAGGCGGCGGCGAGGCGACCGAGGCGGGCAACCTGATCGGGGGGCGCGGCGGTGACGCCGATTTCACTCAGGCCGGTGGCATCCATCGAAGTGAGCACAGTGACACCGAGCAACAAGAGTTGTGGATTAGTTTTCTGTTGGGCGGCGAGGGCGGCACGCATCATTTCGCTGCCGCCAGCCGTGTGCAGCGTGAGCATTTTGATGGGAAGCGGGCCGAGGGACTCGACGGATTTGGCGACGGTGTTGGGGATGTCGTGGAGTTTCAGGTCGAGAAAGATATCGAAACCCATGCCGGCGATTTCGCGCACGTAGTTGGGGCCGTAGGCGGTGAACAGCTGGAGGCCGATTTTGACCCAGCGCAATTGGCCGCGCAATTGGCGGAGTATGGGCGCGGCTTCTTCGCGCGTAGGAACATCGAGGGCCAGAATCAGATCACAGGACATATTTTAGGTAACCACGAATGAACATGAATAGAGCTGAATTGAAGAGAAAAGCAACGGTGGCGCGAGGATTCATGATTAGTGTTTATTTGGGTTAAATCGCGGTTACAGCTTGGCCCTGTGCCTACCTTCTTTAGTCGTGCCAAAATCAACCTCTTTCTCGCTGTGACTGGACGGCGGGCGGATGGTTTTCATGATCTTGTGTCGGTGGTGGCTCCCCTGGATTTCGGGGATGAGCTGACCATCGAGGCGGGTGATCGGTTCACGTTGGAATGTGATGCTCCGGCGGTGCCGCTGGATGGGAGCAATTTGATTATGAAGGCGGCAGTGGCGTTTGCGGCCGCGACGAAATGGAAGGGTGGAGCGCATTTCAAGCTCACCAAACGCATCCCGATGGGGGCCGGGTTGGGCGGAGGCAGCAGCAATGCGGTCGCGGCTTTGCGGGCGTTGAATCAGTTGGCGGGCGGCATCGCGAGCGAGACGACCTTGATGGAGATCGCGGCCAAGCTCGGGTCGGATTGCGTGCTGTTCTTAAAAAACACCCCGGTTATCATGCGTGGTCGAGGGGAAAGCGTGGAGAAGCTGATGCCGAATGGGCCGACGAGTCCGGTGGCACGATTGGTTGGTCGACGGGTGTTGCTTTTCAAACCCAGCTTCGGGATCGGTACGGCTTGGGCTTACGGGAAAATGGCGAAGCGCGGCACTGACTATTTGCCGAAAGAGGAGGCGGAGTTGCGATTGAAGTGTTGGCTTGAGGGCGCGGTGCCACTCGAGGAATTGCTATTTAATAACATGGAGGGTGTCGCTTTTGAGAAGTATGTCGCGTTGCCGTTGTTGCTGGAGAAATTGCGCAAGGATTTTGGGGGCATCGGGCGGATGAGTGGGAGTGGGAGCGCTTGTTACCTGCTCTTGGGGGAGAAACAAGCGAGTGCGCCGCTGGTCAGCGTGATTCGTGATTGCTGGGGGCAGGCGGCTTTCGTGCACGAAGGTTGTATTGCGCAGAGTTCCGCATTGACCGGGTCCGAGCAGGGGGCGTTAATCGTCTGACCTTAGAACCATGGACCCGCGCGTAAAAACCGAGATCGTCGTCCAGGGCAATGCTGCATCCAAAGGCATCGCTTACGGACAGGTGTTTTTATACCTGCAAAGCGAGTTGGAAGTGCCGCGGTACACGGTGGAAGCCAATAAACGGGCGGCGGAGATCACCCGGTTTGAGCAAGCACTCGTTAAAACACGGCAGCAAATCGCCCAAGTGCAGGCGCAGGTGAAAAAGAAATTGAGCGAGGAGGAGGCACTGATTTTTGATGCGCACCAGATGGTCCTCGAGGATCAGGCGTTGATTGGTGAAACGATCCGGTTATTTGAGACCAGCGGCCTGAATATCGAGACCTGTTTCCATGATGTGGCCCAGCGCTACATTGAGGCCTTCGCCCAGATCGACGATGAATATCTGCGCGAGCGCGCCACTGATATCAAGGATGTGACCGGCCGGGTGTTGCGCGTGCTGCTCGGTCAGGCCTGCATGAATCTGAGCGAGCTGGTGGAGAAGCGTGTGATCGTGGCCAAGGATATTTCTCCCTCTGAGGCAGCCAGTATCGATGCCCGTGCGGCCCTCGGCATCCTGACCGATGGGGGCAGTCGCACGAGTCATGCGGTGATTGTGGCTCGATCAATGAAGATCCCCGCAGTGGTTGGCTTGTGTGATCTCACGAGCAAGGTGGAGAACGGGGACTGGGTGATCATCGACGGTTATGATGGTGTGATTGTCCTCCATCCCACGCAGGCCACGTTGATGCGCTATGGGAAGATTCGGGAGGAGAAGCAATCTTTTGAGACGCGGTTGATGACGGCCAACGAGCTGCCCGCGCAAACCCTCGACGGGGTGCATGTGACCTTGCGCGCCAATATTGAGCGGCCGGATGAGGTTTCCATCGTCCAGCAATATCGGGGTGAAGGGGTGGGGCTATATCGTACGGAGTTTTTGTTTTTAAACTCACCGACGATCCCGAGCGAAGAGGAGCAATACACGGCCTATCGGACCATCGTGGAAGGCATTGCTCCGGCATTGGTGACGATTCGTACGCTTGATGTGGGGGGAGACAAGCCATTGCCGGGTGATCCCCAGCTCATCGGGCCGGAGGCCAATCCTTTTCTGGGGTTCCGCGCCATCCGGATGTGCTTGGAGAATCCGGAAATGTTTAAGACGCAACTGCGCGCCATTCTGCGGGCGAGTGCCCACGGCAAGGTGGAGCTGATGTACCCGATGATCAGCGGCGTGGGTGAACTTGATCGCGCTAATCTTCTGCTGGCTGAGGCGCGGAACGAGCTCAGAGTGCGCAAGCTGCCCTTCGACGAAAAAATGCGCGTCGGCGCCATGATTGAAATTCCCAGTGCGGCGCTGGTGGCCGATGCGCTCGCGGAGAAATGCCAGTTCTTCAGCATCGGGACCAACGATCTTATCCAGTACACGCTCGCCATTGATCGCGGGAATAATCGTATCGCACACCTCTATGATCCGGCGCATCCCGCTGTGTTGCGCTTGATCAAGCAGGTGGTTGATGTGGGCCGTTCGCTTCAGCTCAAGGTCAGCGTTTGCGGAGAGATGGCCGGCGATCCCGTCTATGCGCCCCTGCTGCTCGGGTTGGGGATCGATGAGCTAAGCATGACGCCGCCGTTGTTACCGGCCGTTAAATTTCTCATTCGGAATACGAAGTTCTCCGATGCAAAAAAATTGGCCGAAACCGCCTTGAGCCTGACAGATCCCAAGAAAATCTACACCTTGCTCGAGACGTTCTATAACGAACGCGCCAAAGTGGAGTGAGCCGACTTCGCTGCGATCAGAGCGAAGGGGAGGAAATGATTTTGAGTATATTCGTTCTAAGCCGATGGCCCGCGAACAGATTGGCCGGTCGTGAGACGAATCATGGTAATAGACATCGTGTTCGGGGAGGAGATTAACAGGATGTTGTTTCCGCCTTAGTCCAACCCTCCGAACACGAAACATATTCCCCGCCATGAGAGACGAATACCTGCAAGAAGCCCTGAAAAAAATCAGCGATCCCTATATTTTGGTCAACGTGGTTTCCCGGCGGGTGAAACAGCTTCGTCGGGGCAGCCGTCCGCTGGTGGAGTCGTTGGAGAAACTTTTGCCTGAGGATGTCGCCCTGCGTGAGATTATCGAGGGTCGGATCAGCTACGAGTTGTCGACAGCGAAGAGCTGAATTGTCGCCAGCCTCGCAGAGGCCGGTCGGGTTGGCCGTAAGGCAAGGCGTTGGGAAGCTTTGCGCTCCTTTTATTTCCGGTGGGTTGAATCCCACTGGGCTTTCCCCGCTCTGGCTTGAAGGTCGAAACCTGCTGGCGGGCGATTACGTGCACGCTCAAACCATCGCCTGCAGGCAGGCTTGAACCCCATGTTGTCGCGAGGGGTTAGACTGCCCCGGCGAGCAGCTCAATAGCCTTGCCGTTGCAGTTGCGTTTGGAGCTCGCGTTGGAAGGCTTGGATGTCGGGGGGCGAGGGCTTGTAACCTTTCACGCTGGTGTCGAGCATCAGGCGCCCTTGCTGATCGAGCGCCCATTTGCCGGTCACGCCGTCGCTAAAAGTCACGTTGCCGCTGACCATCGCGCCGGGGCGCATGATGCGGTCGAGCTCCAAGGTAAGTGTGCTGGCTCCCTCGGGCGCGGGTTCGGGCAGCGCGGCTTCATCGGTGGCCGGATAGTCTTCGGCACCGGGAATTTCGTCTTCATCGTCAGTGCCGGCACCGGATCTGGTATTTTCAGCCACACCTTGTGGCCCAGCCTTGGGGCTTGGAGCGGTGCGGGGTGCGGGCACCCCGCCTCCAGAGGGTTGAGCGACCTGCGTCTTGCTCACATCGGAGGCGTCGGTTTTCGGAGCCGGATCGATCAGGTCCAGGTTGAGATCGTCCACCAAAAATCGGACGTCCCGGTACGTCATCGAAATTTTAAAATGCTCGGCGAGTTTCTTTTGCACGAGCGAGAGATTGTCGCCGCCGGCGACCCAGGCGGAGACGGTTTGCTTTTGTTCGGGGGTGAGGGACATGGGAGAAAGGGCAGTTGAGAGTTGAGAGATGAAAGTTGAGAGGAATAGAAGCCGAGAAAAATCGGCCAAAGCAGGAACATAGAACTCTCAACCCTCAACGCTCAACCTTCAACTCAAGTCATCCCTCAACTCTCAACTGGTAACGTGCTGGGCGCGTTACTTCGAGAGTTGTGCTTTCAGAAAATCCACGCTGCCCCGGACACTTTGGTCGGTTTCCATCATGTTTTCCACGGTCTTGATGGCGTGGATGACGGTGCCGTGATCGCGACCGCCGAAGGCGTCGCCGACTTCCTGGAGGGAATGGCGGGTGAGCTGACGGCAAAGATACATGGCGATCTGGCGGGGAAACGCGATGGCGTTGGGCCGGCGCTTGCTCTGCATGTCGGAGTGGCGGATCTGAAAATGATCGGCGACGCGTTTCTGAATACCTTCGATGTTGAGCCGATTCTGCGCCTCTTCCATCAGCACGTCTTTCAACAGGTGCTCGGTGATGGCGAGGTCGAGCGTCTTGCCGGTGAGCGCGGAGTAGCTGGAAACTTTGATGAGCGCACCTTCGAGCCGGCGGATATTTTTGACGATGTGCTGCGCCATGAACTCCAGGACGGGCGCGGGAATTTCCATCTTCAGATTGGCGGCCTTCGTGCGGAGAATCGCGACACGGGTCTCGAGGTCGGGTGATTGGATATCGGCGGCGAGGCCCCATTGGAAACGGGAAACGAGGCGGGCTTCGAGGGTGGCGATTTCGGCGACCGGGCGATCACTGGAGATGATGATCTGTTTGCCGGATTCGAAGAGATCGTTGAAGGTGTGGAAAAATTCTTCCTGGATGCGCTCTTTGCCGGCGAGGAACTGGACGTCGTCGATCAGGAGGATATCCACGCTGCGGTAGCGCTGGCGGAATTTGGTGAGCGCGTTTTCCTGAATGGCGTGGATGAACTCATTGGTGAATTTTTCCGTGGAGAGATAAGCGACACGCGCCTCGGAATTGCGCTGGATGATGCTGTGGCCGATGGCGTGCATCAGGTGGGTCTTGCCGAGACCGGTGGCCCCGTGAATGAAAAGGGGATTGTAGGCCTGAGCCGGAGCTTGGGCGACGGCGAGCGAGGCCGCGTGGGCGAGCTGGTTGTTCGGACCGACTACGAAATTCTCGAAAGTGTTGCGCGGATTCAGCGAACCACCGGTGACTTGGCGATCGTCATAGCGAATCGTGCGGGGTTTGAAGGATGGCTTGGAGCGGCTGGCGGTTTCGGCGCGGGATGCTTGGGTGGCGGCGGTGCCGTTTTCCAGTTTCTTCAGCGTCACATGAATCGTACGACCGGCCGTCAGGCGCAGGCGTTGCGAGATGAGATCGAGATAATTATCGTGAATCCAGATGGCGGCAAAATCGTTTTGAACGCCTAGAACCAGTGAATCTTCGGTCCCATCGATGCTGGTCAACGGTTCGAACCACATTTGGAACACGTCTTCAGGGAAAAGCCCCTTAAGATCGCATTTAACGGTCTCCCAAAGGCTGGCATGGATCAGGGCGGGGGGCATGGGGTAGTTGGCGCGGGGGGCGGGTTTATTCACATCGTCCATTCTGAGTCTTGCAACAACAACCTTGGCGCAGCCAGCGAACCTCAGCTCTGAGGGGAAAATGGGGG
>Ga0105049_10000749_pt1 | contig 36491 bp, 31 predicted proteins | sample MAT06_FD_78087 | JGI IMG/M metagenome (GOLD analysis project Ga0105049, IMG submission 78087) | Freshwater microbial communities from Lake Fryxell liftoff mats and glacier meltwater in Antarctica - MAT-06 | ecosystem: Environmental > Aquatic > Freshwater > Ice > Liftoff microbial mat | place...
AACTTGGGCTTGCGACCGGCCATGCGATCCCCCTCTTGGGTGCCGGGCGGGCTTCTTTACGTCCCACCCATTCTTTGCGCGATTCTTTGTGTTGCTAGTGTATCATGACGCAAGGAATGGACGCAAGGTTCGTAGGAAAAGCCTGTAAATATGGAGATATGCGTCTCAAAGAAAGGAAAAACTACGGGTTCATGCCCATGAACCCTATCCCTACTAATCCGATTCGGACCATGATGTGGCTTCCCTTGTTTTCCGATGGTATTCGCTTCTGGCGGCTTCCTCGGCTCGTCTGTTTTCTACTCGTTCGCCTCGAATCTATGAACCATCCTCGCGCGGTTTTCAACGAGTTCGCTCCGCTCTCCAAGTGCCCGAGGGTCATCTTATTACTGCGAGCGGAGTCGTGGTCCGCTTCCGTGACTTCCGAAGGGAAGGGACGCTCGAGCCGTCGAGTTCATTGAGGAAATGGGCTACAATCTGACGATATGTACGTTGAAGTCGCTTGAACGGTTTAACGGTCGAGCGCTCGAAGCGGCACCAGGAAGCCGTAATGAAGAAGCCGTTGAGCAATCTGTGGTTCGTCTACATCCTGCGCTGCGGCGATGGCTCGCTTTACACCGGGATCACCAAGGACGTGCAGCGTCGCAGTCAGCAGCACAACTCCGGGACCGCATCGCGATACACTCGCAGCCGTCGGCCCGTTCGGGTGATCTGGAAGGAATCTCAGCCAACTCAGAGTACGGCCCTGAAGCGAGAGGCCGCGATCAAGGCGATGGCTCGTGTCCAAAAGTTGGCGATGATCCGATTGAGGAAGAAGGCAGCATGATTCCCCTTTACGAAGACTCACAGTTCACCTTCCGTTTCGCCGACGACCGGATCATCCCACGGTTCCATCTCGAAGGCATCGAGGCCGGGCGGCGGGTATTGGTGTTCCGGATCGACACGGTGACGGGCGAACGCCTGGCCTTGCTTGCGACGGCGACCGTGAGCGAAAAGGGTTGGGTGGACGTGGATCAGCCGATCGTCGTGAGTCAGGGTGAGGCGTTTGTCGCTGTGGTGGAGCCGAACTTTGTGAGCAGCGAACACGGACCATGATGATAGACTGAGTTGTAGCGATGCAGTTTTAAGGCCCTGAAAATCTGGTGACACCCTCGGATAGGAGACTGTGTGGGACCGTGCCATGGACCTTGACGACAAGATCTGCCTGTGCTTTCGTGTCTCCCGTCGGAAGCTCGTGAACTGGGCCCGGCTTCACCAACCCCGCGTGGCGAGTCAGCTTTCCGAGTGCGGCGGGGCGGGGACCGGATGCGGTTGGTGCGTTCCTTTTCTGAAACAGATCTTTCAACAGGGAACTCTCGGCGAAGACGTGTCGATTGAGGAGCTTACCGCTGAGGAATACGCCCGGCGGCGAGCGGCGTATGTTCGAGAAGGGAAGGGCACTCCGCCACCGGGGGCCGGAGAAGTTACCTCCTGAAATGCTCTTGGCCCTTCGTCACCCTGGATTGGGCTGTACAATAGTGACGGAAATGGAGTCCACCCCGTCGAACGCAGGCCGTTTCAGACGTACTGATGCTGAACGGTCCGGCCGTGACATGCGGGACTGGGAGCGGTTGGACCATGGCGGAACTTGAAGCCCTCTACGAGAATCAATCGGAAGGCCTACGCGATGGCTGGCGCTACGAGTTGCCTGCCCGCCAGGTGCTTCGACTCGGCCGGCTGGCCTCGGAATCCGACTGGATCATGGATGATCCCCTCATTTCCGGCTTCCATGCCAGCATCGAGTGGGATCCTGACAAGCAAGAACTGACTGTCCGCGAACGCGAACCCAAGCCGCCGAAGAATCGCATCTATTTTCGTGGTACCCCCCAGAAGACCTGTGCGGTGCCCCCAGGCGAATCGTTCGTCATCGGTCATACGAAATTCAGCCTGAACATCGCACGAGGGCCGGTGGCGGCCATACCCAGCGAAGGGACGCAGATTCAGCGGGAAGAGACGCGAACGCGATCCGAACTCTCAAACCTGCCTTTCCAGAATCCGAGCCCTGTCCTCCGGGCTCTCGAGGATGTGCCGAACGTTCTTCGGATGGCGTCGAACGAGGATCTGCTCTTCAGCAAAATGTTGAAGGTGCTGCTTGATGCGATCCCTCGCGCGGACGCTGTGGCCATCGTTTACATGCCTCCGGAGGTGCCGATGGGGGATCTCCGCGTCGGTGTTCGAGAGCACAAGCAGCGACTCAGCGCGGGAACGGAACTCTTCACGCCCTCGCGTCGGCTGGTCGATCGCGCGATACGTCAGCAGGTTCGGAGTTGCCTGCATGTGTGGGATGCGGGGTCCGCGGTGGGCGGCCTCGAAAAAGCCGCCCACGTCACTCCTGAAATGACGCTCCCCGCCGGGATGCGGCAGGGGACCGGCACGCCTTGGGCCGTGTGCACCCCGTTTCAGGACGGCTCGGGCTATGGGCTGTACGTCGCGGGCCGGACTCCGATTCGCCCGGGCCGGGATCGACAGTCCGAACAGGAACTGATCGAGCACCAGAAGGTCACGGAGTTGATCGTGAGCCTGCTCGAGTCGACGCGGAAATCGCACAAGCTCGAACGGCAGAACGCCCTGATTATGAAAGCCTGGCCGCGCCGAGCCTGGGGATTGCTCGACGATCCCGAACGGCTCGAGCAGCTTCTGGAACCGCAGGAGATGGACGTCACGGTGTTGTTCTGCGACTTGCGGAACTTCTCCCGATTCGCAGAGCAGGGGAAAACGAGCCTCCTCGAGGCATGGCGACAACTTTCCAACGCCCTCGACGAGATGAGCCGAACGATCACGGACAACGATGGCGTGGTGGCCGGCTTCCAGGGCGATGCGGTCATGGGCTTCTGGGGTTGGCCCGCGGCCCAGGATCGGCAGGTCGAACTGGCTGCAAGGGCGGCACTGCGGATTCAGGATCGTTTCACCTCGATCGGGCTCAAGGAGTTCAAATGCGGCCTCGGCCTTGCTCACGGCCGGGCGGTCGCGGGCCGGCTGGGGGCTCACGATCTTGCCAAGGTGGATGTTTACGGGCCTGTTGTGAACCTCGCGAGCCGACTCGAAGGGCTGACGAAATCGTTCGGCGTGGGAATTATGGTCAACGAGACGGTCGCGGAGCAACTGCGAATCGCGGACCCCAAAGGCCGAACCTATCGCCTTCGCAAACTGGCCCGACTGCGACCCAAGGGGATGCAGGACGCCTTCCTCGTGAGCGAACTCTTCTCCGCCCAGGGCACGGCCGCCACCCAGATGAACTCGATGCGTCAGCAATGGTGGGACCAGGCCGTCGACTGGTTCCTCGAAGGAAAGTGGACCGAAGCCAACGAGCGGCTCTCGCAGTTCTTCCGTGATGATGGCGCAGCCCAGTTCCTCATGGACAAGATGGAGCGCGGCAGCCGAACGCCGCCTGAGGGCTGGGAAGGTGTCATCACGTTCACTTCCAAGGAATAAAGCCTCTAACCTGTCGTCCACGGCCAACGACCACTTCCCCCTCCCGAGGCGTTTCACCATGGGCATGGCACTCGATGTTCGCTTCTCGGATTCCACGACACCCGCCTGGCTGGCCATTCGCGATCGACTTTTGTCGGTCGGGGATTCGCCGGTGCTCCGCATGCTCGATGGCCTTCCAGCATTTCCTGACGAGCAGCCCGAGGAAGGCTGGCGTGAGCTACGGATCTCTCTGGATGGGACGATGATCACCCTTCGCCGTTCGCCTGAAGGTTTCAGCTGCGTGGCCTGGGGAAATACTGACGCCAACGGCGAAAGGGCGTGGAAACGCCTCGCCTGGGCCTGTGCCATGGCAGGCTCGGGGAAGATTGTCAGTTTGACAGGAGTTCAGACGGCGGAAGAATTTGCATCGGAGAAGCAGCTTTTCTCGTCCTGATTGTCACATTCGGAACACCCTCGCATCGCTCTCAACAATTCCCGGTGTGTCTTCCCCTGGAGGATTGCCGATACATCGACGACGGGCACGTTCGCGCCGCGGGGGCGGTTGCACTTGTCCTAACAAGACTGTTTGGGTAGTTTCCGCGGACCCGTGGGATCGGGGAAGCGGCGTGCACGGAAGTGGGGGGCTAGCCGTGAGTGTGACCGTACGCGAAATGGCCGAGTGGGTTCAGGGAGAAGTCCTGGGGGACGGTGATCTCCCGATTCATAACGCGCGCCCCATCTTTGATGCCGAGCCTGGCGATATTACATTCCTCGAAAGTGAACGCCGGCTGGTGGATCTGTACAAGAGTCGGGCCTCCGCTGCGATCGTTCCGCCGTCGATCCCCATGAACGGCCGGCCGCTGATTCGCGTGGCCGATCCTTTGATGGCCTTCGTTCGTGTTTATCAGCATCTCCGTGGCCACAAGGTTTCCAACGAGGGCGTGATCGACCCCTCCGCTCATGTTCACCCCACGGCCGTGGTGGGTGCGGGTGTGACGGTGGGCCCCTGTGCCATTATTGGCGAAGGGACGGAAATCGGAGCCGGCAGCGTCATTCAGCCCTCGGCCGTCGTCGGTCGATATTGCAAGATCGGTCGTAATGTCGTCCTCCATCCCCATGTGGTGCTGTACGACGACTGCATTCTGGGCGACCGCGTTATCATTCATGCGAACGCCGTCATCGGTGCGGATGGCTTTGGTTATCGATACCACAACGGCCAACAGGTGAAGGTGCCGCAGTTGGGGTGGGTCGAAATCGAGGACGACGTCGAGATCGGCGCTTGTTCCGCAGTCGATCGCGGCACGTTCGGCCCCACGCGGATCGGCCGGGGGACGAAGATCGACAACCTCGTGCAGATTGCTCACAATGTCCAGGTCGGACCGCACAACTTGCTGGCGGCGCAGGTCGGAATCGCGGGTTCGTGTAAGACGGGCCACCACGTGGTGATGGGTGGCCAGGTCGGTATCGCGGACCATCTCGAAATTGGCGATGGAGCCGTGCTCGCGGCCCAGTCCGGCATTTCGAAGGACGTGCCGCCGGGCCAGACCGTGTTCGGAAGCCCCGCGATGATCTCTCGCGACTTCTGGAAGCGGAAGGTTGTCCTCAGCAAGTTTCCCAACGTGCTCAAGGATGTGGAACGCATCAAGAGCCATCTCGGCCTGGAGGAGGAATGATGACGGCCCCAGGTGCGGTGCTCGCGGCTCCGCGCTTCGGGCCGACTGTCGGTCGGGCGCCGGTCGGCCTCCTCGCCGGGGCAGGGCGGTTCCCGATTCTCTTCGCCGAAAAGGCTCGTGAGGTCGGCTTGCCCGTCATATGCGTCGGCGTCGCGGGCATGGCGGACCCCGTTCTTGCATCACTCTGCGATGAGTTTACCTGGCTCAAGCGGATGTCCCTGGGGGCGATCTTCCGTGCCTTTCGACACGGCGACGCCCGGCAGTGGACAATGGCCGGGAAGTTCCACAAGCACATCATCTTCCAGCCTCGACGCCTGCTGCAACTGGTCCCGGACTGGCGGGCTCTGAGGTTTTTCTTCCTTCGCCGTCGCTCGGATAACCGGGACGACTCCCTCTTGCTTGGCCTGATCGACGAGTTTCGCAGGCAAGGAATGGAGTGCGTCTCGGCTCTCGACGTCTGCCCGGAGTTACTCGTGAAGCAAGGCCTGCTGACTCGACGCCAACCGACCGCCCAGGAGCAACGGGACATCGAGTTCGGCTGGGCACTGGCGAAGGAAATGGGACGCCTCGATATCGGACAGAGCGTCATGATCCGCGAACGCAGCGTCCTGGCGGTCGAAGCCATCGAGGGGACGGATCAAGCGATTCTCCGCGCTGGAGAGCTCTGTGGGCGATCCGGTTTCGTGGTCGTGAAGGTCTCCAAGCCGAACCAGGACATGCGGTTCGATGTCCCGACCATCGGCAAAACCACGATCGAATCCATGAAACAGGCGGGCGGGAAGGTGCTGGCTGTGGAAGCCGACCGCACCATCTTGATTGATGAAAGCGAGGCCATCGCCCTCGCGGATGCGTACGGGATCGCAGTTCTGGCGCTTCCAGGTTGAGTCGTAATGGTCGGCCCGGGAAGTATTCCAGAAAATCTGCCTTCGAGAGACTGTAACACTTTTCGCTTTCGCGAGAGTATAAAGGATTCACCGGGCTCTGTTCTCTCCTTGATCGTCGGCTGAGTGCCTCCTTATTATGTGGTCTCTGTCCTTTCGCTTACCTGAAATCTTCCCCGCGGGCGCGGATGCCGCCCTCCGAAGAATCTGTATTGCCGGTGGCTTCGATCTGAACCCCGTTCCCACGAAGATTTCCCTCGATTCGTCCCGTCTCATCGCCAGCCGCGAAGTCAACGAGAGCGGCTATCTCATGGCGCCCTGGCCCGTCGAGGGCTTCGGCGACATCGTGACCACCACGGCGACCTTGCGGGAACAGGAGACGCCTTACAGCCTGCTGGTGGAACTCGCTCGCGGCAAGCTCAATCAGGTCCGCTGCCAGACGGTCGAGTGGCAGTCGCTAGGGCTGCGAACCACCCGTGAATACGACGCGGATCTCAAAGCGGCGAATCAGCAGTTCGTCAAGGCTGTGCTCAGCCCGCAGGCCCGCGAATCGGATGAACACGCAACGCGAGTGCTTACGAACTCCTACGCTTTGGCTGATCGCCTCGTGAAGATGTACATCGCTCAAGTGCTGGAAACACGGCATGGGGACGAAGGGAAGCTCCGCACGTAGTTCTCGGCTCGCGTCACCCGGCCTATCTCCAGCGATCGAATGACCGACTACCGCAAGGCCTTCAACGCTTTCCGAATCCCGTTCCAGTGGTGCGACATTGAACGGTCCGAGGCGAACTACGACTGGTCTTACAGCGATCCGTTGGTGGCCTCCGCCGTGGCCAGCGGCCTCCCGGTGACGGGCGGTCCGATCATTGACCTGGCTCCTGGCATGATCCCCACCTGGGCCGCCGGCTGGCAGGGGGATCTTCCGACGCTCGCCGCCTTCATGTGCGATTTTGTCGAGACCGTGCTCAACCGTTATCGAGGCAAAATCAAACGCTGGCAGATCTGCGCCGGCTTTAACCACAACGACGGCTACGGCCTCTCCGACGACGATCGGCTTCGACTGGCCGCCCGTATTCTGGATGCGGCGGCCAACGTGGATCCGGATCTCGAATTCATCCTGGGCATCGCTCAACCCTGGGGCGATTACCTCGCGAGCGAAGACCAGACCATCCCGCCGTTCCAGTTCGCGGACGACCTCGTTCGCAACGGATTGCGAATCGGCGCCGTGGATCTCGAGATCGCGATGGGTTCTCAGCCTCGCGCCAGTTGGACCCGTGATCTTCTCGAAACCTGCCGCATCCTTGATCTCTTTGGTCTGCTCGGCTTGCCGCTGGAAGTGACGATGAGTGTTCCCTCATCCACCGCCGCGGATCCTGCCGCTGCTTCGCTGGGCCAGTCCATCACAGCTGGGCCAGGGTCGGGACCGCCAACGCCGCAGCAGCAGGCGGAGTGGGCCGCCGGCTTTGCATCCCTGGCGATGTGCAAGCCGCACGTGCGGTCCGTCATCTGGAGCCCCTGGTCGGACGCAGATCCCCACACTTTTCCCAACGGCGGCCTCCTGGATCTGCAAGGGAAGTTCAAGCCAATCTTCCAGCGGTTCTCCGCACTCCGCTCAGATCATCTGGCCTGACGACTCTCAAATATTCAACTCGACCAGAATCGCGAGAACTCACTGTTGGGCTTCTTGCGGGTTCACCAGGGTTCGGTTAAGCTTCGAAACATACTCGGAGCATGGTTCTCAATTAATCTGTGAGAAGGAGTGGTATGGCGGTGCCGGACCGCGCCTCCGAGAATCGAGCGACAGCCCGCGACGTCTCGCCGGAAAACACGGGTGAGCCGCGGATGGTTGCCGGTCATCGCCTGCTTCGCCGCATCGGGGAAGGGGGGATGAGCACGGTTTACCTGGGCTACGATCTTGCCGGGAATCGCCCGGTTGCGATCAAGTTGCTTTCGGAGAACCTCGCCAGGCAGAAAGAGTTCGTCCACCGCTTCTATCGCGAAGGCAGCCTGAGCCAAGAACTGGTCCATCCGCAAATCGTGCATGCCTTCGACTCCGGTTACGACACTGCGATCAATCGTCATTACCTGGTGCTGGAATTCGTGGACGGGCCAAGCACGCATGCCGTCCTCGGCCACCTCGGCCGGGTGCCTTTGGGCATCACCATCCGCATCGCGAGCGACATCGCTCGGGCTCTGGCTTACCTTCACGCCAACGGCTATGTCCATCGCGACGTGAAGCCGGACAACATTCTGCTTCACCCCGAGGGCTCGGCGAAACTCGCGGACCTCGGTCTGGCCAAGCTCATCGACAACTCGAGCCACCTCACCTCGCTGAGCCATGGCGTGGGAACGTCGTACTACATGCCTTACGAGCAAGCCTTGAACTCCTCGCTCGTCGATGGCCGAAGCGATGTCTTTGCTCTCGGGGCCACCCTTTACCACTTGCTGACAGGGCGGGTGCCCTTCGCGGGTTCGACACACGAAGAGATCATTCGCTTGAAGTCCAGGGACTCTTTTCACCCCGCGCGATTCGTGCACCCCGATATTCCCCTGGCCGTGGACGCGATCGTCTCGACCTGCCTCGCACTTGATCCGCGGGTTCGCTATCAGTCCGCATCGCAACTCGCTGACGAACTCGAAGCGACCCGGCTCGCGACTCCGATTCCGTCGTTCGTTTGGGATCATCTTTCTTCGCCCGGCCGACATACGCTCGAAGATCCCTCGGGCCCGAAGACGAAAACCGATCTGAAAGTCTTTGATCCGCCGGTCCCCGATCCGAATCGACTCACGGATTTGCTCCTCCTTCCTCCGGCCTCGCCTGAGGCGTGCGCCGCGAGCGTGTCTCGTTAGTTCCATATTTCTCTTCGCGTCCCCTCGGAGTTCCCTCGGATGGTTTCGTCCGCTCCCACGTTGTTTCGCGCCAGGATCTATCTGATCGTTGCCGCCATTCTCTGGAGTTCCGGCAGCCTGTTCATCAGGCTCCTGAAGGAACCCACACATCTCGATGTCCACACGCCTGGCCTCACCTCGATTCAGATCGCCGTCTTTCGTGCACTTTTTGCCGGGCTCTTCATGCTGCCGCTCGTGCGCTGGTCGAGCTTGCGATTTCGACCCTCGATGCTGGCAATGGTCCTCACGTTCGCCTGCATGAGCGGTTCGTACCTGACGGCCCTCGATCAGGGGGCCGCGGCGAATGCAATCTTCCTGCAATTCACCGCGCCCTTTTGGGTCTACGTGATCAGTGTTTACTTCCTGGGCGAGCGTTCCGAGGCTCGCGCCACCCAGGCGATCCTCATCGGGCTCGCCGGATCGCTCGTGATCGTGATCGGCGGTTGGCCTTCGCATCCGTCCGCGGATCAGCAAGCCCACGAGGTCACGATTCTTGGACTCGGCATCAGCAGTGGGATCTTCTACGCCGGTGTGATCCTGTTCCTTACCGCATTGCGGGATCACGACACCGCCTGGCTTGTGTGCCTGAACAACCTCGGGAGTGCGATGGTGCTCGCCGTCGCTGTGCTGATCGCGCTCGGGCCGGGGGAGTGGTGGGCCTGGCTCACGACGCCGAGCGCTCGCCAACTGGCGTTCCTTGCCGTCTACGGGATCGTGCAGATGGCGATGCCGTACTGGCTTTTCTCGCGCGGACTGCGCACCGTCGGGCCGCAGGAGGCCGCGCTCATTACGCTTCTCGAACCGATTCTGAATCCGGTGTGGGCGTTCCTCATCACTCCGGAAAAGGATCGCGTTACGCTGCCGATGATGATCGGCGGCTCGCTGATTCTGACCGCGTTGATCTGGCGATATGTGCCTCGCAATCGAGGGGATCGTCGCGGATTCGGGGGGGCCGAGGCGTGAGGGCCTCACGATACATAGTCTTTATTATCCGCCGCTGCGATTTCCCGGAGCCCTGGGATTTCCAGGGCCTCTGCTCTAACGTCCGATAATGAGCCTTATGTTTCGTTAGCCCACAATCGAGGTCCGCCCCCATTTTCTGAGACCCCCGAACCCTGACGAGGCGACGAATCTCCGTAGCATCTCCTCATGAGCACAGAACCTCTCCTTCGAGCCGGCATGGTCGGCTTCGGCATGATCTTCGATGAAACGTATCGCCCGTTCTTCGAACAGGCGCACGCGGTCGGAGGCGTCACGCTGCCACGGCGGCCGGCCGTGCCCGTGTTGCTCTCCGCTGTCGCAAGCCGGACGGGATCGCGGGCCGCCAAATACCTCGCCGACGCCAAGGGCCGCATCCCCGAGTTCGAGAACTTCTCCGGCACCGGCTCGGTCGAGAAACTCGTCCGCACGCCAGTCGACGCCGTCTGTGTCGCGACTCCAGACGACCGACACTTCACCGCGGCCCGCACCGCCCTCTCGGCTGGCAAGCACGTCCTCATCGAGAAACCCTCCGTCCTGTCGCTTCGCGAACTCGACGAACTCGTCGCACTCGCCCGGCAGAAGAACGTCCTCGCCAAAGTCGTCTATCACAAGCTCGCGGACCCGGACCACAAGAAGCTGCGCACCCTCTACCAGGACGGAGTGCTCAAGCACATCAACAACGGCTACTGCTCGCTGCTCGAGCCGAAGTCGGTCGGCACAGGCCAGTTCGCAGAATGGATCGCCGGACGCAACCCTGCGACATACGTTGCGATCCATTACGTCAAGCTGATCGATTTCTCGTTCGGCCCGTCCTGGTCGCTTGATCGGGTTTCCGCCACCGGCCAGCGCGGCATCGTCGGCCCCGCCACGGGCTCCACCTGGGACTCCGTGCAGTTGCAGATCGTTTACCGCCACCCCGACGGCCGTGAGGCCGCGTTCGATATTCACACGAGCTGGGTCACTCCCGACAACTTCCCGGGATACGTCGAGCAGGAAGTGCAGTTCCGTTTCGATAACGGCGTCTGGAACGCTCACCAGCGGAAACGTGGCGTCGAATTTACCGTCGAGCACCGCAGCCCGGGCGAGTTCAAGTACACGCCGAACTTCCACTACAATGGCACTTTCCTTGAGCCCTGGGGTGAGCGGTCCCAACGAGGCTACGGCATCGAAATCCTCGAGCGATTCTTCAAGGAGGTCGCGTTCGTCGAGTTCGGCGGCGCCCCCAACGAGCGGACAACCAGGCTCGAACAGACTTGCAGACTCGCCTATAATGATCTTACTTCGGATCGCAATTGCGTCGCGATCGTTCAGTCACTCGAAGCGATTCTCGCCCGAGCCGCCGGCGGAGAGCCAGGCTGTGTTGTGAAGGTGAACGACCCGCGTGGCGGCCTGGTGCTTTATGCGCCCGGTTCCCCCCAGGCGAGCGTGCTTTACGAAGGCCGCGTCTGATAATGTGACGCCCACGGTCCACTATTTTCTTCCCTTGGTCCTGCGAGAATCGGTCATGACCCCGATCATAGAGCATCCCGCTGAGCCTGCCTCGAACGCCAGTCGTGCCGCGGCTTCAAGGTTCGAGCCACACTCGCTGCGGACCTACACGCCGACTCAGGCGGTTCTCTCTCGCAGCGCTGGCGTCTTTCACTGGACTCCGGAAGGTCGACGGCTTTACGACTACACTTCCGGCGTGCTGGTCTCGAACCTGGGGCATAACCCCATCTCCTGGACGCGACGCTTCTTCGAGTACATGGGCTGGCCTGCGACGGGGTTCACCGAATCGAAGTCCGCGGGCGTGCCGGCCGGGTACTTCCCTGCCGTGACCATGACCGCTTACAACGCTGTGACGCCAATCGAGACGGACGCCAGCCGTCGTTTGATCGAGGTGATGCGCAAGGCGCCCGGCGGCACCCACATGGAACAGGTGATGTGGGCCGCGTCCGGCTCCGAGGCGATCCAGAAAGCGCTCTGGGCGACCCAGGCTCGCGACCGTGCCCGACCCATGATCCTCGCCACTCGCTTCGGATTCCATGGCAAAAAAGGCCTCGCGGCAGCCATCACAGGCAGCGAGCACGATGCGGATCGTGACCACCGCGTTCGCTTTATCAGCTTCCCCATGCACGAGTGCCGCGACCTCGCCGATCGCGATCGGCCCTTCGATGTGACACCGTTCCGCCAGGAACTTGACGCCCTGCTCCACCAGTTCGGCGGCAAGATTGGGACGCTGATCACCGAACCGTATCTCGGCGGCGGCGGTTCGTACCATCCACCCAAGGCCTACTTGCAAATGCTGCAGCAGTTCTGCCGCGAGAACGACATCGTTTTCATCCTGGATGAAGTCCAGGCGAACTTCGGCCGCACGGGGAGACTTTTCTCCTACGAAACCTACGGCCTGGAACCGGACATCGTCATCCTCGGCAAGGGCCTCGGCAACGGCGTGCCGGTCGCCGCCGCCGTGGGAAAGAAGGAAATCTTCGACTCGCTCGGCTACGGCGAAGGTTCGGATACCTGGAGCGCGAACCCGCTTCAGTGCGCTTCGGTGCTCGCCACGCTCGACGAGTTCGCCGCCTCGGATGTCATCGGCCACACGAACAAAGTCTCCGCGATCATCGAGGCGGGGCTGGTGAAGTTGAAGTCGCTACCCTTCGTCGCCGCGGTTCGTGGCGAGAACGGAGGTATGGTCTGGGGCGTGGAAATGAAGGACCACGCGGATCGCACTGCCGCGGAGTGGGCGAACGACTTCGTCCTGGCGGCGTACAAGGGTGATGGTGCGAACAGCGATGGCATCCATATTCTCGGCCCGCTGGCGAAGAAGGTCGTGCGGATCTCGCCCCCGCTCACGATCACCGCGGAGGAAGCCACGAATTCCGTTGCCCTGCTCCACCGGGCCGCATCGAAACTGGTGGCAGCGAAGTAATAAAAACTGGAAGAGGTTCTCTTCCTTGGGCCAGAAAGGCCACCATGCTCGTTGAGTGGATGAGGCAATTCGTCAGCACCATCGCGGATGCGCTTGGCACGGAGATGTTCCTCGTCAAGGGCGTGATCGCGGTGGTCCTCGTCTGCCTGCTTTGCGGCATGGTCGGTTCGCTCGTCGTTGGCAATCGCATGGCCTTCTTTAGCGACGCCATGGCCCACTGCGCCTTCGCGGGCGTTGCCCTCGGCTTTCTCACGCTCGTTCTCACCGGCCGCTCGCGGGATGATGCCGCCGAATCCTGGATCGTTCCACTCATCATGATTCTCTTCGGCAGCGCTGTCGGAGTCGCCATCGCTTACGTCCGCGATAAGACCACTCTCGCCACCGATACCGTCATTGGAGTCTTCTTCGCCTTCGCCATCGGCTTCGGCACCATGCTCTTCACGGTGCTAAAGCAAGTCAGCACCTTTAATCCGGAACAGTTCCTTTTCGGCACACCGCTCTTCGTGCCGATGGTGGATCTCGTCTATCTCGCCTTGCTCTTTCTGCTCGCCTGCGTGTTCTTCGCCTGGCGATATAACGCCGTGGTCTTCGCGAGTTTCAACCCCAGCCTCGCCCGAACTCGCCGCGTGTCCCTGGCGTTGAACAACTACCTCTTCGTGATCTTGCTCGCGCTGGTCGTGAATCTCTCGATCAAATCCGTCGGCGCCTTGCTCATCAATGCCCTGCTCGTGGTCCCCGCCGCGACGGCGCTCAATCACGCTCGCAACATTCGCCAGATGTTCTGGCTCACCATCTTGCTCTGCGTCACCAGCGGGCTCGCGGGATTGTTGTTGAGCTACTACGTGCGAATCCCCTTGGGCCATGGAGTGCAGGTGCCCTTCGGCCCCAGCGGTGCAATCGTTGTGTTCAGCGTCGCTCTGTTCTTCGCTTCATTTAGTTGGCGATTGATCTCTGGCCGCAAAGCCGTGGCCCTTACGGCACGTTGAGGAGTTGCACGTTCGCTCTCGAACCGCTCTTGTTCACTTCGACCCGGCCCGCGAAAATGACTCCAGTGCCCCCTGCCCCACCCAGGAGAGCTTGTGAAGGAAATCCTCGACTTCATTCTGACCTTCAGTTCCATCCTGTGGGAAGCTCTTCCCTTCATCATTCTCGGAGCCATCATCGCGGGCATCCTTGAGGAGTTCCTCCCTCAAAGCCTGATCACCCGCATCCTGCCCAAGCAAGTGCTCCCGGCCGTGGTCATCGGAGCGCTGCTCGGCCTGATCTTCCCCATGTGTGAATGCGGTATCGTCGTCGTCATGCGACGACTCCTTCGCAAAGGGCTTCCGCTCTCGTGCTGTATCGCTTACATGCTCGCGGGCCCTATCATCAACCTTGTGGTGATCTTCAGCACTTACGTTGCCTTCAAGAGCCATGGCATCGCGGATCAAATGGTGGCTCTTCGTGTCGGCCTGGGCTTCATCGTCGCGGTTACCACAGCCCTTGTCGTTCATGTCCAGTATCGCAAATATGGCAACGCTCTGCTGACTCCCTTGGCTGTCCCCAAAGATGTCGATCACGGCCCTGACGAGCATGAGGACAAGAAGCGGAAATCCCTTCTCGATCGCCTGGGAAATATCTCTTCGACAGCGATCCATGATTTCGTGGATATCGCGGTCTTTCTCATCCTTGGGGCCGTTCTTGCCGCTCTCGCGAAAACTCAGATTACCCCGGATGACGTCGAGCGATTCTCCGCCGAGCAGCCCTTCCTGGCGATTCCCGCGATGATGGGGCTTGCGTTCCTGATGTGCCTGTGCAGCGAGGCGGATGCCTTTGTCGCCGCCAGCTTCACCAGCATGCATGTCTCGGCAAAGCTCGCCTTCCTCGTCCTGGGGCCAATGCTCGACATCAAGCTGCTGTTGATGTATACGAGTGTTTTCCGACCGCGATTGATCCTCACCATCACCACCACAGTCACCATCAGTGTGTTGTTGCTCTGCCTGGGAGTCCATTTGCTCTACCAGGGGAATGGCTGGAGTGGGTTGCCTCCGCTGGTTCGTTAACGAGACGGCCTCAGAATCCTTACCGAGGGCACGATCATGGCTCACGATCACGACCATCAAGGCAGCGAATACTACATCGAGCAACTCTTCACCATCTTGGTGTGTGGAGCCCTGGGTGTTGTGGCCATTCGGATGTATCAAACGGATAAGCTCTCTCTCGTCCTCGCTCCTCCGTTCCATGTGCCTGTGCTGATTGGTGGTATCGCGATCCTAGCCCTTGTGGCCTTGCGAGCCATCGCCCTTTGGCGGGAATCGGGACGAGAGATGGCTCATCATCATGATCACGCCCATGACCATTCCCATGATCACGCCCACGACCATGACCACGACCATGGACATGAAGATCATTCCCATGATCACTCCCACGATCATGCCCACTCCCATGGACATAAAGATCATTCCCATGAAGATCACGGGCATAGCCACGATTTGAGTTGGACTTTTGTGCGTCTACTGATTCTGATCTTCCCGGTCGCTTTGTATATGTTGGGTGTCCCGAACGCGGGATACAGCAGCGACCACCTCAAGAAGTTGCTTGCCAACGAGGTGACCATCGGGACAGTGGATTTCAGCAACGTCAAGACATCGGGAGCAGCAACTGAGGTGCGTTTCAATGACCTGAATGACGCGGCCTACGATCCCGCGAAGCGGGAAAGTTTCCAGGGTACGTTTGTGGAACTGACTGGCCGGATGCACAAGGTTGGCGACAAGGAATTCACTCTCTTCAAACTCAAGATGACTTGTTGCGCCGCGGATACCGTCCCCTTGAAGGTTCGCATCGTGACGCAACAATCCCTCAACTCCTTCAAGGATAGCGAGTGGGTCCATGTGAAGGGCCAACTCGAATTCCTGGAGGTGCCGGGCACCTCGCGATACATCCCCGTGATCAAGGCAACCCAGGTGGAAGGGATCACGGCGCCGCCCGGCGGCGACTACGAGTGACTCGCGGCTGCTGGTTCATTTACCAGAGATCGCGGAGCGCAGATACGCGAACAGATCCGCGGCATCCTGCTTTGATAGCACTTTCTCGAAGCCCTCGGGCATGAGCGAGAGCCGTGTAGACCGCAGGGCTTCAAGGTTGGTACGCAGGATGGTGTCTTCGAGCCCTTCGGCTCGTTTGAGCGTGATGCTCGTCGGCGTTTCCACGGCCACGATCCCCATGATCTGGCGACCATCAGCCGTGCTGACCAGATAGTTGATGTAGCGTGGATCGACTTCGCGATTAGGATCGAAGACTGACGCCACGAGGTCTGCCGCGGACTTTCCAGGCAGAGTCGCAATCAATGGCGCACCCACATCGTTCCCTTCCCCGCCCACGCGATGGCAGGCCGCGCAGTTCTTCTTGAACAGCGTCTTTCCATTCTCCACATTCCCCTTTAAATCCACGATCGAAGCATACTCCATCACCACCTTCGCGCGATCCGCATTCACCTGGCTCTTGAAGAGAGATATCGCTTTGGATTTCACCGCGGAAACGGGATGGGCCTTGAGTTGCTGAACTCGTGCCAGGTCGAGATCGCCCGGGGCGATGGTCCCCTTCTCCACCGCGGCGAGTAGCTGAAGGAGACTGTCCGTGCGGGCCATCAGCGCGTCGAGCACCTCCCGCTTCAGGCTGGGCCCGTAGCTTGACCATTCCTTGAGCAATTTCTCGGCAACGTCGGGCTGTGTGAACCCCGCCAGACCGCGGGCTGCGACGATTTGAAGATCCCCGGGGACAGATGGTGCCAGCAGGGCGGCGAGCGTGGGCCCGGCAAGGTCGTAAGGGCCGAACGCCAGCAGTCTGGCCTCGGCGAGGCGACGTGGGGACGGTGCCCCTTCATCCTTCACCACCTTCGCGGCTTGTTGGAAGCGGCCCTTGAGTTGTTCGATGGCCTTGGCGGCCAGGGCGGGCGGCTGGGTGAACCACGCGGAAAGAGTCTTCTTCGAGTTTCGCATCCCCTGCCCAAGCCCATCGATAAGGGCCATCTCCGAACCGGGGTTCGTCGTGCCAGTTTCGAGGATTCGTTCGAGCAAGGCCGCGACCGCGGGTTCTTCCGCCTTGGCCCCGATCACGGACGCAGCACGCTTGAGGTAGACGACGCGAAGCGGTTCGGCGATCGTCTTGTCACTGAGCAATCTCTTCACGAATTCCGAGGTATTCTCTCCGACCGAACTGAGGATGGCCGTCTGCATCCATGGGTCTGCCCCGTCCTTCGCGATCAGTTTGACGAGAACCTCCGCTGACTCGCCGGCACGCATCGCCCCCGCGCTCAGTGCCAACTGGAAGCGAACGAGGGACGAAGGATCATCGACCAGTTTCGCAGCTTTCTCACTGAGGGCCGGAAGGCTGAGGAAATAGGGCTCGCAGAGTCGAAGAGCGTTCTTGCGATTCCCTGGCAGAGAATCCTCAAGAGCGTTGAGAAGCGTCGGCTCCCCGGGGCCGCCACTGGCCTGGAGCGCCCAGAGGATGTTCGAGAGCCCAGGCTTCCCCGCCGCGGCCTCGAGTTTTGCTCGCAGGACGGTTTGAGCCGCGTCGGGTTTGCGCTCGAACAGCAATCGCTGAGCCGTCAGGCGCCGCCAGGAATTCCCGTCCAGGAGCGACTCCGCAAGCTGGGTCGTGTTGTACGAACTCAGGTCGGGGAGTTTCGATGGCTTGAAGCCCGTCGGTGCGATCCGCCAGATTCGCCCGCGGCCCCGGCTCTCGAGGTTCAGTTTGGACTTGATATCCTCCGGCAGCGACAGCGGCGTCTCGATCACTTCGCGGTAGAAATCAAGGACGTAGATGGCCCCATCCGGCCCGATGCTCAGAGACGTGGGGCGGAACCAGTTGTCTTCGGACGCGAGGAACTCCTTCCCGACATCGACCCGGCGAGCCGTGAAAAGCGAACCTTGCGGCTCAAGCCTTTCGCGATGGACGAGGTTATTGGCGGGGTCGCAGACGAAGTTGTTGCCCTGATATTCCAGCGGGAAGAGATCGGCCGTGTAAATGAGCGGGCTGCACGCCGAGGTGAAAAACCCCCCAGGCACGAGCTCCGTCGCGGCATATTTTCGGCCTGTGGCATCGCCTGCGCGGCGAGTCGTGCGTTCGATACGCCACGCCTCGAATGGGCTGACGCGAAACACCTGAGCTGAGGGGCCGTGCTCCGCGATGCTCGTCGTCACTTCGGAGACACTCAGAAACGGGTTCCGTTGAAGGTAATGCTCGGGTAGCACGATCTGCTTGAGATGCTGACTGTTGGTATTCACGAACCAGTGTCCCGAGGCGTCCGCGGTGAGGCCGTACTGTCCGCCGCCACTCGTGGCTTCCAGGCTGGCAGGCACGTCCGGTTGAAAGCGAAGGCCGCGGTTGCGAAGTGACACGGGCCTCGCATCCGGTTTCTGCACGGACACGACTGTGCCGCCATCGAGCCCGGCGCAGCCGTGAATCCAGTTATCGATCGCGAACTGAAGACTATTCACCAACTGCTGGATGTTCGAGAGGTTGAAGTCCTTGTAAAGCACCGTGGTGCGATCCGCCTTGCCATCGTTGTTTGTGTCTTCGAGGTAAACAATCTCAGGCGCGATCGCGACGAGGAGCCCACCACGCCAGGGCTGAAGCCCCGCCGGGAAACGCAAGCCCTCGGCGAAGGTCGTGCAGGTTTCGAACTTGCCATCGCCATCCGCGTCAGTGAGGCAGCGGATTCGGCCTCGCGATTCCTGCCCGGTGCCCACGCCGCCATTGGGGTAGCCTCGCATCTCGGCGACAAAGAGACGGCCCTTCTCGTCGAAGCACATCGACACCGGATCCACGACATCAGGCTCACTGGCCATGAGATCGATGGTGAACCCCGGAGCGAGGTGGAACGTTCCCTTCTCGGCTTCGGGGGTTCGCGGCCCGACCACGGGTTTAGGATCGTTCTTGGGTGCGTCCGCCGCCAGGCTTATCGCGAACAGAGTGCAGAGCCCACCAAGCAGGATTGCGTTGCGGATCATGGGTCACCTTCGGGAATCAGGCATTGACTTTCTAGGATTTGAACCGTTGAAATCCAGCCACCACAACGTGAGTGAACTTCCGGAGGAGCGACATCACAACAGGAGGCGGCCAAGTAAAACGTCACCGGGTCATCGGTGGCTCGTCCGTGTGGTAATGGTTTCTTTATATTGCCCGTCACAAGAGGTGCAACAACCATCCCCGCGGCGTTCCAGGCCGATGCATCACTTGATGGTTTCTCGTAGGTGGGGCTTACAAGGTCACGCATTCTCTCGTCAAAGTTGGCGTGCGGGCCTCGCTTGTTGCTCGCCCGATCACCACGGTGATGTTATCCTTGCCCCCCGCGTCAAGTGCGGCATTCACAAGCTGGCGAACCGCGGCCTCGACACTTTCATCCTTCTTCAACACATTGAGAATCGCCTGGTCCGAAACATATTTACTCAGCCCATCGGAACAGAGCAACAGCATGTCGCCTTCCTCCAACTGAGCCTGATAGACATCAGGGTTGATGGTTTGCGAGCCACCCCCGATGCAGTTCCAGAGCACATGGCTCAATCGCGATCTCTCCGCCTGCTCGGCGGTAAGCAAGCCACGGTCGAGAAGTTGTTGCGCGACGGTGTGATCGTGGGTGACCTGATGAATCTGCCCGTCGCGAATGAGATAACAACGGCTATCCCCTGCATGAACCACATACAGTTGCGGCCAGAGAATGTAGGCCATCGTGAGAGTTGTGCCCATCCTTTTGCGGCCGGCCGACTCTTCCGAGGCGGCAGAGACTTTTCGTTGACATTCCTCGAGCACTGTCTTCAATTCCGCTTCCAGGCCGCTCTGGTTTTCCTGGAATCGATAGAACCAGGGCATCATGTTCAGGACGTATTCGATCACCGTGCGAATCGCGAGGCCACTGGCTTTTTCGCCGCTCTCGTGGCCGCCCATGCCATCCGCGACGAGAAGCAACGAGCCGTGGAAATGTCCGAAGAGCCTCACGTGGTCCGAGTGAGGGAGGCTCGTGTGCTGTAGCTTCATCGATTTCGCGAGATCCGCGATGAGAAACTGGTCCTCATTCGACTTGCGGACGCGCCCGACATCGGTGAGTCCGAAGCTTTCCATCGAGATCGTCATGCATGGCTCCCCAACAAGTGAATCGAGATTTTCTACAGACAGAGAGTCAATCACTATCAACGAATTATCAAGTCCGATACCGTCAAGGAATTACGAATCCTCGTGGATTGAGAATCGGATACCCTGGGCCAAGGGCAACGAGCCGGAATAGTTGATCGTGTTGGTGGCACGTCGCATATAGATTTTCCAGGAATCCGATCCCGATTCACGGCCGCCGCCTGTCTCCTTCTCGCCCCCGAAGGCTCCTCCGATCTCCGCGCCGCTGGTGCCGATATTGACGTTAGCGATGCCGCAGTCGGAACCGGCAGCGGAGAGAAAGAGTTCGGCCTCGCGGAGATCATTCGTCAGGATCGCGGAGGCAAGGCCTTGCGGTACGCCGTTCTGAAGCGAGATCGCTTCCTCCAGCGTATGGTATGGCATCACATAGAGAATCGGCGCGAATGTTTCGTGTTGAACGATCGGCGCGTTCGGAGGAATCTCGACGAGGGCGGGTCGAACATAGAAGCCGCTTTTCGATAGGTCATCGGTGAAGCGGTCACCACCATGCACGAGTCCGCCTTGTTCCTGGGCGATCTGCAAGGCGTGCTGCATGGAATCCAAGGCGGCTTCATCGATGAGTGGGCCGACAAGGATTCCCTCCGCGAATGGATCACCGATAGGCAGCCGAGCGAAGATCGCCTTCAACCGCGTGAGTAATGTCTCGCGGATCGATTCGTGAACGATGAGCCTGCGCAGCGACGTGCATCGTTGGCCGCAGGTTCCGACGGCGGCGAAGGTGATGGAACGGATGGCAAGTTCAAGGTCGGCGGACGGCGTGACAATCAGGGCATTGTTCCCTCCCAGTTCGAGAAGTGATCGGCCCAGCCTCGCCGAGACTCGCTGACCGACGGCCCTTCCCATGGGCACGCTCCCCGTCGCGGAGATCAGAGGCAGTTCGTGAGCATCGGCCATCGCTTCACCGACATCACGATCGCCGACGATCAGGCTCAGGATGCCATCGGGAATCTCGGGCATCGACTGCATTACCCGGGCGGCGATCGCATGCGAGGCGAGAGCGCATAGCGGCGTTTTGTGCGAGGGCTTCCAGACAACCGGATCCCCGCAGACCAGCGCGAGCATGGCATTCCAGGCCCAGACGGCGACGGGAAAATTGAAGGCGGTGATCACGCCGACGGGCCCAAGCGGGTGCCATTGTTCCATGAGACGGTGGCCAGGCCGTTCGCTGGCGATGGTGAGGCCATGAAGCTGTCGACTGAGGCCGACGGCGAAGTCGCAGATGTCGATCATCTCTTGAACTTCGCCTAGCGCTTCCTGAGTGATCTTGCCGGCTTCCCAGGTCACGATTGTTGCAAGGTCCGACTTGTGATCGCGAAGAGCGTTGCCGATTCGGCGGACGAACTCGCCACGAACCGGAGCGGGCACGACCCGCCAGGCTTTGAAAGCGAATGCGGCCTGATCCAGCAGACCTTGAAGATCCGCCGAGGTGCCAAGGGACATGCTCGCCAGTGAAGAACGATCGATCGGCGAGCGCACATCGAGCGTGGGGCCCTGCCCCGCCCGCCACTGCCGCCCCACAGCGATGGCGGGGCAAGTCGGAGGAACACCCAACTGGGTGAGGATTTCGATCGGTCGAGGGGGCATGGTTGATGGCTCCGGAAAGGTCACAGGATGCGAGGGGGTTGTCATCCGGACATGCACTCACTTGCTGCCGCCACTCACCGAATCTCGGTGAGTTCCGAGCTGTCATGTTACTCTGTCGGTTCCGCATCGAACGCTTCGAGCGATCGCGAGGAATTGCGTCCATGATGGAATTGCGGGGGAGCGTCGTAATGCTTTCCGAAGCGATTCGCAAGAAACGTCGGGTAAGCCACTTGCTCCTGGGCTACGAAGCCCTGGCCTGGGAGTTTGCCCTCGCGGTGGAGATCCACGACGGCACAAAGCCCCGAGGCTGTCGTCACCTGGATGGCGCTCCACATCTCGCCATCGATTGTTTGCTGATAGATCTTGCGGGCGTCGCTCTTCTGCACGAACCGGCCGTTCCGTTTGCCGGTCACGGTGCAGAAGACGACCACCACATCCTGGAAGGTGATGGGAATCGCGAATTCCAGAATATCCTTCAGGAGATCCCGACGTTCGGCCATCCGGAGTTCACGAACCAGGAAGCTCGCGAGCGCTCGATGGCCCGGATAGCGTACGGTCTTGTAGTCCAGTTCACGCACCTTGCCCTCCAGGGTTTCGCAGAGTGTGCCCAGGCCGCCGGAGGTGTTGAAGGCTTCGTATCGAACTCCATCGAGATCGAAGTGTTCGAGCCCCTCCAAAGGCAGCACCTCGATCCTTTGGCCGGCCACGATCGCCTCGCAGGGATTGCAGTACTCGTTGATGAGCCCGTCCGTGGACCAAGTGAGGTTGTACTTGAATTGGTTCGATGGAAACTGTGGCAGCGCCCCCACTCGCATCCGCACCGTGTCGAGTTCGTCGAACCAGCTTGTGAGATGCTGGGCGACGATCGAAACGAACCCTGGAGCGAGTCCGCATTGCGGCATGAAGATCTGGCCAGGTCTCGCTTCGCTTGCGAGAGCCCGCACTCTCCGAGTGGTCTCCACGTCTTCTGTCAGGTCGAAGTAACTGGCACCACGTTCCAGGCAGACTTCCGCGACCAAAGGATTGAAACGAAAGCTCAGGGCCGAGATGACGACGCTGCAATCCGCCATCACCTGTCGCAAGGATTCCCGACTCGATGCGTCCACGGTCATCGTCTCGACGTCGACTCGCTTCCGCAATCGACCGAGAGATTCCTCGTCCACATCCGCAACGCGGACGAGATAGTCCCCTGAAGCGGCAAGGAAGCGAGCGATCATGCGGCCGATCTTGCCGGCCCCGAGGAGTAACACGCGGGTCATCGCTGCCCCCTTGCGAAGTAGATCGGAACTCAGAGCGTTAACGGATCGGGAACGAACGTGGGTGAGTCGCCCGGCGTAGAATGAGATGAGCAGAACTGTGGTATTATGGCACACAGTTCGTCTTGAACCAAATCCCTCGGCCAGGCTCGGCTCTCCTTTCGGAAAATCACGACCCGAGTGCCGCGTTCAGGAGGACCTCTCCCATGTCTACAGCCTCCAAGCTTGAATTTCACTGGGAATCCCAGCCCCAGGCCGCGAAGTTCGTGGAGCATCGCTTGACGGAGTTTGTCGACAGTAACGACACGCTGAAGTTGCTTCAGAATCGCCTACGCGACGAAACGGGCACACGCCTGACCGACTGGGTTGCAAGCTTCACGCTGCCCAGCGATGGCGGTTTCGAGAGTCAACTGGTCGAGGTGGGATACCAGAAGTCCGGGCTTGAGTGGAGTCACCCCGCCGGTTTATTCCCCGATGTGACCCTGTCGGAAACGCAAGATCGCCGTGTGTTTCTGATGGTCGATTCCGTCGCCGACTTCGTTCTGAGTCAGCAATGGATGGGCAATACGACCATCGAGGGCGATCCCTGGGGAGTCGTGCGGCGTGTGAAGATGCCGGGGGAGTCGAGGTATGAAGCGTGGGCCGTCGAACGGCATGGCGTGCGTCGCTGTGCTGTCGCGGCGGGCCCAGCGGCTCCGGTGACAATGATCCTGAAGCATCTCGAAGCCTTTCGCCTGCGTCAGCGGTTGTTCGCTGAGGATGCGGCGGGATTCGAGCAGGTTCACAAACTCCTGCGCCCCGCGATCGCGGATCTCGGAGTCGACCTCGCCTGCGACCTCTTCTTCATGGCGGAACGCGAATACTGGCAGTCTCGCAATCGCGCGGCTCGCTTGCAGAAGGCCCGCCAAGATGCCCTCGGGTTCGGCTGGGCCAATCACGATCACCACACTTATCGATCGAGCCGAGAACACTTCGCCCCGCTGATTCGGGTGCTTGAAACCCTGGGTTTCGAGTGTCGGGAACGTTTCTATGCTGGTCGCGAGGCTGGTTGGGGAGCACAGGTTCTTGAACAGTCTCGTACCGGAGTGGTGATCTTCGCGGATGTGGATTTGTCGCCCGAGGAGGTGGCGGGAGACTTCGCTCATGATCCGCTGAAAGCTCGTGTGGAGCTTGGCACGGTGGGCCTGTGGTGCAAGCTTCATGGCGAAGCCTTCCTCCAGGCCGGCATGCATCACCTCGAGTGCCGATATTCCTTCGATGCGATTCGCGAGCAATTGCAGTCGCAGGGCGTGGAATCGATGAAGCCCTTCACGGACTTCCCCTTCCTGCGCCAGGCGTTCACCAAGGGAGAGTTCTGGCGAGTGGCGGAGAATCGCATCGCGTCCCTTGAGCAGGCTGGCATCATCACGAACGCGCAGGCGGAGAAGTTTCGCAGCCACGGGGCTCTCGGCTCGCACCTGGAAGTGCTCGAACGCAACGACGGCTACAAGGGCTTCAACCAGACGGGCATCAACGAAATTATCCTGAAGACTGATCCTCGCAATTGACACTTGAATCACGGAACGGGGGGATCATGGAGGCGAAACCGGGTGCGGCGGTTCGAGTTCCGCGATGTGGGCCTAAACGGCCTGACCGCATTACCGTAAAATGATCCTTCTTTCCTTGATCCTTGACCCACCACCCCGGGACCGAACCGTGGCCGACGAACCTCTTGACCTTGCCGAAGCCCGCCTCGCCAAGCTCCGTCAGATCGAAGCTCTCGGCCTCGACCCCTGGGGCCAGCGTTACGACGACACCATCGCCATCGGCACTCTTCGACAGCTACCGGCCCAGCCTTTTGACGACGCCAACCCCGGGCCGAGCGTGCGTGCTGCGGGCCGACTCGTTCGCCATCGTACCGGTGGCAAGCTGCAGTTCCTCGAGATCTGGGACCAGACCGGCCGCGTGCAGGTGATGGTTCGCATCAACAAGGTGAACGAGACTGACTGGAAATTGCTCAGCATGCTCGACCTTGGCGATCTCCTCGGAGTCGACGGCGAGTTCGGCAAGACCAAGACGGGCGAACTCACGATCCAGGCCACGAAGCTCACGTTCCTCACGAAGAGTCTGGAGCCGCACCCGAAGGACGTCTTCGGCATGGGCGACATGGAGTATCGCCTGCGGCACCGTTACCTCGACATGATCTACACGCCGGACACGCTTCGCCGGGCCCACCAGCGCGTCAAGCTGATCCGCACCATCCGCAACTACCTCGACGACCTTGACTACATGGAAGTGGAGACGCCCACGCTGCACGCCATCGCAGGCGGAGCCGCGGCCCGGCCGTTCGAGACGCACCACAACGCGCTGGACATCGATCTCTTTGCCCGCATCGCCCTTGAGCTACCGCTGAAGCGATTGCTCGTCGGCGGCATCGAAAAGGTCTACGAGATCGGCCGGGTGTTTCGCAACGAGGGCATCAGCCCACGGCACAACCCCGAGTTCACGATGCTCGAACTCTACCAGGCCTATGGCGACTACCACACGATGATGAACCTCACCGAGGGCCTGCTCGTTGCGTGTGTCGATTCGCTCGGGGGCGGCCGCACCGTGCCTTATGGCGACACGACCGTGAACTTCGAGCCTCCCTTCCTGCGAGCGAAGTACGCCGACCTGTTCCTGGAACACTTGGGATGCGATATGCGTGACGAGAGCGCCGTCCACGCGGCAGCACAGGTCCACCATATTTCCATCCCCGGCAAGGCTCATGACGTGATCGTGCAGGAACTCTTTGAGGACATTGTTGAGTCGAAGCTCATCGGCCCCGTGTTTGTGCACGACTATCCCGCGAGCCTTTGCCCTCTTACGAAGCGGAAGCGCAGCGACCCTGCGATTGCGGAACGATTCGAACTCTACATCAACGGCATGGAACTGGCGAACGCTTACACCGAGTTAAATGACCCGATCACGCAGGAGCAAACCTTCAGCCAGCAACTTGCGGGGATGAAGGAAGAGGATTCGATGGCGAAGATGGATCACGATTTCCTCCGTGCGCTTCGACACGGCATGCCCCCTGCCGGTGGTCTTGGCATCGGCATCGACCGGCTCGTGATGCTGTTGACGAACACGCAAACCATCCGCGACGTGATCCTCTTCCCCCTCCTGCGGCCCGAGAAGGCTTGAGTCGAGTGGCGAGCGACCTTAAAACCGCCCGATGCACCAGGCCCCGGTATGTGCACAGGTGACAATTCGGCCAGCGTTGAGGAAAGAGATTTTGCCGTGTCCGGGGTCCAGCGTCACTTCGGACCGAAACGATACTCGGCGAGGTTGATCGGATTCGTCCCCAGGTTCTTGGGCATCTGGAAGCGGCGAGTCGTCATCTCAGGCGATTGGGGCTCGTTCACCTTGGCTTCGCTCAGCGACAGATCCATCTCGAACTTTTGTTCCTCCCACTTCAGAGAAACCTGTGTGGGATACTGGATGATGCCAGTGCCAAGTTGCGAGGTCTGGGCTCGCTTCACGTCCGCGGTGCAAATGAGCTTGCCGCTCTTGGCGTCCTTCACGAGGTGCCGTCGCACCTGGGGTCGGGTGCCGGCCGCGGGGTCGGCCTCGAAGATGATCTCCTTGCGGACGTCCTGCCCCTGAGGCGTGCGTGCGGACCATGCGAGCGTGTAGTTCCGCTCTTTTTGGTTCGGCGTCACGGTGTAGTTCATCCCCGGCGGCAGCGTCGTCATGCCCACCACCTGCATCACCCAGTCGGGCTCGAAGGGCATTCCCGCGGGCAATTGGGCCTTTCCACTTTCGAAGTCCGCGTACGAAGCGTAGACGAAAAGTGGTTGGCCGGTCGCCTTCACGTAAGCCCAGAACTGCTCGCTATTGGAGCCGAGATCCACGTCGCCAGCGAGGCCCCCCTTCGCGATCAGGCGGAAGTTCCGAGGCTGGGAACAACCCATCGTACCCGTGAGAGCCGGGGTGGGGATTCCCTTTTCAAAAGCCCGAAGGCTGACGTGATAGTACGTGATCGATTCGAGGCGACTGGCGCGTTCGTTGAGGTAGCCGACGAGTTGCTCGGATTGAACAGGAGGTAGAGCCCCTGAACCCGCGTTGGGGTTCGGAGTCGGGTGGATGCCCATGTTGCCCTTGATCCACGAGCAGCCCAGGGAGGGAGCGAACACGGCGGCGATGACGAGCAGGTGAATCGACTTCATGTGCCACCTCGGTGGAAACCCTTCCGTAGCCACGGTCGAGCTTTGACCACTCACACCCACCCCAGAACTTTGAAGACTTCGTCCTGCACCGCTGTCATCTGTTCTTCGGTTAACCGCGGGTCGACCACGTTGTGCAGAGAGCCTGTTCGCGAATCGCGGAGCATCAGCACATCTCGCCCGGATTCGTCGCGGTAGGAATCCTCGAACTTCAACCGCTTCCGCCGCATCAGCAGCAGCGCCACCACATAGCGAAAGTTCAGGCGGTCCGGTTCACTGGCATCGGCCAGGTGCCCGAAGCAGTCAATCAGAAGGTCATCGTTAAACGTCGGCTTCCGGGGCCGATCGGCTGCGGGAATCCGGCCGACCCAGTAAGCGACGGCGCCTTGCGGGGGTGCGGTCCAGGTTTCCGGGGCAAAGTCGCGTCGAACGAACTGACCGGTTTCTTCGAGCAACACGCCGTAGAACTTCTCGCCGGGCTTGAGTTCGCGACCGCTGGCGGCACAGACTCGTGTCGGACCCTGAATTTGGACATCCATCGGCATGCGGCCTCCTTGCCGCTCCTTCCACCGGGCTTTGAAGGCTCCTCCCTCGCCGCGTGGCGGATTCGACCCTTCCCTGAGTGTTCGCCGGGGGTCGGCTGTGCTGCCCAATCCTACGTCGCCCTTCCCGCTTTGGGCAATCAAGGGGCGACGGTTGCTCGCACAACGGCGGGTCGAATCGGCGAACCTGTACCGCCTGCGTCAAGCCTGTGGGTTGGGAAAGCTGCGGGAGCCGCCGCGCCGTTGCGGGCCGCGTCAAGCCTGCGGCGTATAGCGAGCACCGCTTCACGGTAGGGAGTGCTCGCGCGGTTCAGACGCAGGTAGTCGTCGATGATCAATAACCGAGCCTCGAACGGCCGCGAGCCCAGCTTGACCGCCAAAGGCAGCTGAGCGGCGAGTTCCACGCTATGAGCGTAAGCGAATTCGATTTCCTTCCTAACGGTCTCGAATTCCCGGCCCAGGATTCGCGTTTGAGCGTCAGCTTCCAGTTTTGTCTCGATGGCGACAGCTGCATCAGTGCGGAAGCCGTCGCGCTGCACGATCCGGCGATGCACCCTGCGGACCGTCCCATCCCGGGGCGAAAGCCAGGCCGTTTCTGTCATCTGCACTGCGGTCTGACCGCCGCGAGGCTCGGTCCAGTTCGGGCTCTGCCGCGTCTGCGAGACAGGAACGCAGCGTTCGCCCGTGACGAACTCTTCCGCAGTCGGCGACCAACCGCGGGGAGGAACAACTCCGAACTCGAACGACGCAAACGCATCCAAAGGCACTACGGGCAGCGTGGTCACGGGCGTGCGGTCGTTCAGCATCAGCGGCAGCCTGGCATCGGGCAGCAACAGCACGGCGGACCCGTCCGCGAAGGTTCGCACGAGATCCAGACGCACCGCGGGTGGAGTTTCGGATCGCTCCGCGGTTCCGGACACCGCAGGCAGGGCTTCGCTCACCAGGTCGTCCGAGCGGCGAAGCATCGTCAGAATCGCGAAATCGGCGAACTCGGCCTTGGATTCCAGGGTGAAGACTCGCACTTCGACATCGTGCTTCCGTCGGAAGCGGACATCGAGCCGCTGGATCGCTTCGGTGACGGTGCCACGAAACGTCCAGTCTTCTCCGCGGGCCGGCCGAAACGGGGGCGGGCTCTCCGGCGAGGCGGCAAGGCTCAGGAGCACGATTCCGACCGGCAGCACGCGCATTCCTCCGAGACGTCGGGCGGAGGAATATACCGCCCTCCCTTACCAAAACAATCGCAATCTGGAGAAGCATGGCAGACGGCGGCAGGTGGCGGAGAAAAAGCCCCGGTTGAGATAATCTTCAACAATCGCAGGAGGAGATGTCACAAGACCCACGGGAAATCGCATTCCATGACAGAGACGGTCGACCTAAACGAACAGGAGAAAGCCATGAAGAAGCAAGGCGATGTGAGCCGCAAACGTCGGCTGACTGGTTCGGATGCCAAGCAACAATGGTACGCAAGGCACCGAGCCGAGCGATTCGCCCGGCGGTTCTGGAACATGAAGTGATCGACCACCATTCGGGCCAGGAATCCCCCGGCCCTCCATCACACCCCCACACAATTCCCCTCACATTTCCCCGGGCCGGTGGCGAAAGCCGCCGGCCTCACGTTTTCACCTGAGCGGTTGCGGGGATCAGCACTTTCGGAGACGCGACACCACCATGGCCCGGAACGGAGGCTTCCGGTACCGGCGGAAATGGCGCAGGCGCAAATGGCTGATCTCGCGCCGAGATCACCGTCTCGTGAATGAACTGAAGCTTCAACACCACCGGAGGCGAGAGCACGAAGGGATACGCATCCGGCAGTCCCAGGCCGCGGTTGAGGTTATTGAGAACGTAAGTCAGCGGAACCCAGCTCTCCATCCACTCATCGAACGATTCAGGTTCGCCGTCGACCGGGTTCGGAATCGAGTGAAGCGTCGGATCGCCCTTTCGCGCGGGTCGCAAGCGGACCCCACAGGCCGAGGCCGTCTCGAGAGTGTCGGTCATGTGAAGGTAATGGGCCCACGTCTCGGCCCAGTCTTCCCAGGGATGCACGGTCGCATACGCACTGACGAAACTGTCCTGCCAGTCCGCTCGGGCCCCCTCGGCATGATGCCTCTTGAGGGCTTCACCGTAGTTGAGTTGCTCGCCCCCAAAGAGCTTGCGAAACTCCACCAGTCGGCCGCCGTCGCGAATCAGGCGATCCCAATAGTAATGGCCGCTCTCATGGCGGAAATGCCCGAGAATCGTGCGATAGGGTTCCTGAAACTGGTTTCGAACTCGTTCACGTTCGGAGTCATCCGCCTCGGCGATGTTAAACGTGATGACTCCGTTCGCGTGTCCGGTCAGCACGGGAGGAGCCTTGGGATCGTCGGGATTCTCCTTGAAGGAGAACTCGAGCCCTCGATCCGCGTCCTTCTTCTTGCTCATGACGGGCAAACCCAGGGCAAGAAAGGTGTAGATGAGGCGCCGCTTCGCAACCTCGAACTTGTACCACGCGGACTGGTTCCCCTCCTTCCCCAGGTTGGGGATAATATCGTTAAGCCGGCAGGAACGGCACAGCCGCTCGGGATCGTTCGCCGCCACGGCCCAGTTGCAGACGTTCTGCTTCGTGTAGTTCTCGCACAGCCGGTACTGTTTCCCACGGGAACGAGGCAGAGGTGAAGTCCTCGTTTCCTGAGTCGAATCATCGAGTGACGCGATCACGCCAAGGTCCGGCAGGAAGGCGAGCTCGTGACCGCAGGTCACGCACTGGACGTTCTCGAAGAAAACCAACTGCTGACAGTGATCACAACGGAAGATCTTCATTCAAAGAACCCTAATTGCTGAGCCAATCCACGAATCCAGGGTATCTCTAGGCTCATGTGTCCGGAGGTGAAGTATAAACTCGTCGCTCAAGGCGACAGAAGAAGTATATCCTTTCGACTTCGGTCCGCAGGGACACGAATCGGGTGGATCGCGTGAAATACCTCGTGGGCAATACCTCAAAATCGTTTGATGTCGTCATCGTCGGCCAGGGCCTCGCGGGCACCACGCTCGCCTGGGCCTTGCGGCAGCGGGGCGTTCACGCCCTCGTCGTTGATCGCGGCGACGAAATCACCTCCTCACGCATTGCTGCGGGCCTGATCACCCCCGTCACTGGTCAGCGAATGGCAGTGAGCTGGAGATACGCGGAACTCTTTCCGTTCGCGGAAACCTTCTATCGGTGCGTAGAAGCGGAAATGGGCCAGGAGTTCTTTCACAGGCGCAGCATGATTCGCCTCTTTCAGGACGAAGCGGAGAGCCAGGCCTTTGCGAATCGGGCGAACACGCTTCTCCAGGGCCTCGTTCGCCAACCCTCGATTCTCGTCGACGAGACGAGCTTCCATTGTGAGCAAGGCGGCTTCGAGATGCCCTGCTCCGCGCGACTCGACACCCGTGGCTATCTCGAGGCCTCACGGAGACTGTTTGAAAGCGAGAATCTCTTCCGCCGGGGCGAGGTCGATCCGGCGGCGGATATTCAACTCCATCCGGGCCATGTCGCCCTTCCCCGGATTGAAGTGCTCGCGAAGCAACTCGTCTTTTGCCAGGGTTACGAAGCGAACGCCCTGTTCCCCACGATGCCTTTCAACCCCGTGAAGGGGGAAGTGCTCACGCTTCACGTTCCCGGCCTGGAAGAGACACGAATCGTCCATCGTGGAGTCTGGCTCGCCCCGCTGAAGGACGGGCTCTTTCTCTGCGGCTCGACTTACGACCGCGATCGGCTTGACTCGTCTCCCACGCCGGAAGGCCGCGCTCAAATTGAAGCGAAGCTACGAAAGCTGCTCCGACACTCCTTCCAGGTGGTGCAACATCACGCGGGGATTCGCCCCGTCGTGCTCGATGGTCGGCCGATCCTCAAGGTTCATCCGCAGTGGCCTCGCCTCGCCGTCTTCAACGGTCTGGGATCGAAAGGGGCGCTGCTCGCCCCGTTCTTTGCCTCTGAGCTGGCGGATTCTCTTCTGTCGTCTTTGCGAAATGAGATCAGCGTCTCCGGGAATTGAGATCGTTCCATATCCTGACTCCCGCTTCGTACGAGCGATTCCACCTCAGCGTCGATTTTTTTGCACTGGCAACGGAGGAGACTCTCGCGACGTACAAAAGAAGCGGGTAGAATGATGCTTCCTTCCCGATTCCTTTAACCCTCGAGGCTCGCATGTCACACTCGCCTCTCACGCGTCGAACATTCCTGGGAAGTTCCCTTGCGTCGGCCGCCGTGGCGCCGGCGGTCTTCGCTGCGCCGGCGTCGGAGAAACTTGTTGTCGGCGTCATGGGCACTGGCGGGCGGGGCACAGGGGTTGCCAAGCTCTTCGCGGCCCAGCCGAACGTTGAAGTGGCTTACGTCTGCGATGTCGACCCCGCCCGTGCGGGCAAGGCGAAAGACGCCGTCGAGTCCTGGAAGGGCTCGACTTCGAAGCCGAAGATCGTGGGGGACTTCCGCCGCATCCTCGACGACAAGAACGTGGACATCTTCGTCTGTGCCGCCTGCAACCACTGGCACGCCCCGTCCTCGATCCTGGCGTGCCAGGCGGGGAAGCATGTGTATGTCGAGAAGCCTTGCAGCCACACGCCGCGGGAAGGGGAAATGCTCGTCGCCGCCGCTCGGAAGAACGATCGCAAGGTGCAGATGGGCAACCAGCGCCGGAGCATGGCAAAAATCATGGAGGCGATCCAGTTCCTCCGCGATGGCGGGCTAGGACGGGTTTACTTCGCCCAGGCTTGGTATCAGAACAACCGCCCCACGATCGGCAAAGGGGAGCCCGGCGATCTACCAAAAGGACTCGATTACGAACTCTGGCAGGGGCCCTCGACTCGCAAGGAGTTCAAGACCAACTTCCTCCATTACAACTGGCACTGGTTCTGGCACTGGGGCAACGGCGAGCTCGGCAACAACGGCGTTCACCTTCTCGATCTCTGCCGCTGGGGGCTTGGTGTCGACTATCCCAGCGTCGTGACCTCCGTCGGCGGCCGCTATCGTTACGAAGACGATCAGGAAACGCCCGACACGAACGTGGTGAGCTACAACTTCCCCGGCGGCAAGACGATCACCTGGGAAGGCTTCAGTTGCAATCGCATCCCCCGCGAACCTCCGATCGAGTGCCTTTTCCAGGGCGAGAAGGGCAGCCTGGCGACGACGATAGGAGGGTACATCATCTATGACGAAAAGGGCACGCCGCTCAAGACGGTGACCGGAGCTCGCGAGGATGTGCCCCACGTGACCAACCTGCTCGGGGCGATACGCTCGGGTGCAAAGCTCAACAGCGAGATCGAGGACGGCCACAAGAGCACCCTGCTCTGCCACCTCGGCAACATTTCCTACCGCACCGGCCGCACACTCCACTGCGACCCCGCGAATGGCCGTGTCAAGAACGACGCCGAGGCGATGAAGATGTGGACCAAAGAATACGCCACGGGCTGGGAACCGAAGGCGTCGTGATTGACCCTTCAAACATGGACTGCGTCTACGGTCTGAGGACTGTAGACTGCGGACCGTGGGCGGAAGACTTCAGGGCTGGCGAATCATAATTGTCGGGATATGCCTTTTCAACCTGTGTCAACGTTACCAGAATCGTAGACGCTTATCGGGGCAGTGACTGGAAGTGATTCCAGTCACCGGTCGATTCGGAAACCAAGTGCGGTCATGAGGTTAAACTCGATAAGGAAGTGGTTCCAGCGTTCGACATGATTCCACCGAAGGGTGGGACGGCTGGCGCTGGAATCAACCGGCGTGCGACGAGTCGGCTCGATCATTTCTGGGACAATCGCTGATACCTTGACCCTTGGATAATGCGACAGAGATCACCGATGCGCTGCACTCTTCTCCCCCTGCCGGATCATCAGGTCTCGTTTCTCGTCGATGGAGCCGAGCGGCTTCGCTGGCACTTCGGCCCCTCCTATCCGAGGCCGTTCTTTTATCCGCTGATCGGGCCCTCTTCTGGCCTGTCGCTGACCCGGATGGGCCACCCAGGCGCGCCGAACCATGACCATCATCGCTCGATCTGGTTCGCTCACAATTCCGTGCAGGGTGTCGATTTTGGTCGGACAAGTTGAAACTTCCCTCCCGCATCCGTCAAAAAGAATGGCTCGCCTACCAGGACGGGGATGCCGAGGCCGTGATGGCCGTTCGGCTCGCGTGGAACGATGGCCATGATCCGAAAGATCTTCTCGAACAGGATCTGTTCGCGGCCTTGATCCCAGGCCCGGACGGCGAGACCTTTCTCGAACTGCAAACGTCATTTCGACCGATGGCCGCACAACTCGAATTCGGCAAGACGAACTTCGGCTTCCTCGCCGTACGAGTCGCCAAGGCGATCTCCGGCTTCTTCGGCGGGGGCACACTCACGAACAGCCATGGCGATGTCGGCGAACCCGCCCTGTTCGGCAAAACCGCGATCTGGATGGATTACAGCGGCACGCAGCCTGGCGACAAAAAGGAAGGCATCACCTTTTTCGATCACCCCACAAATCCCGGCCACCCCACGGCCTGGCACGTCCGCGAAGACGGCTGGATGGGCGCTTCGACGTGCCTCGCGACCCCACGCACGACGACTCAGAACGAGCCGTTAACACTTCGATACCTTCTTCATGCTCATCAGGGGATGCTAGACGCGAAGCGTGAAGACGAGGCGTTCGCAGCCTTCGCGAAACGATCCCCACTCTCGCTCCTCAAGGCCCCGGCGAAGCATACCGCCTATGCGGTTCGGCGAATCTGAGAACTGGGAAAGCCACAGAGAGGGAGATTTCCCCCGCCCGACACGCCGCGATTCTGTCGCGTGCCGGGCGGGCCACATCCATCAAAGGATGCCGAACTTCGCGAACGCTTCCTGAGTCGTCATGCCACCCGCGAGGGCCTTGCGGACGAGATTCTCACCGCTCACCTTTTCTTCCGCCAACTGCAAGGTCTTCTCGGCCACAGACAGCGGCACCACCACGATGCCGTCGTTGTCGCCGAGGATCAGATCGCCAGGGTTCACCATTACGCCGCCGCAGGGGATCGGTACGTTGTGGTGGACGACCTCCATTCGGCCCAAGCTGTCGGCCGGGTGGAAGCCGCGATGGAAGACCGGAAAGCCCATCTCCTCGATGGCAAGCGAATCCCGCGTCGGCCCGTCAAGCACGACGCCCCGGCAACCGCGGAACTTCGCGGACGTCGACAGCAGTTCGCCCCAGAAACTCCAGGGCGATTCGGAGACAACGAGCACATCACCAGGCTTGAGCGAATCCACAGCAAGCAGTTCCCCCAGATACGGCTTCTCCGGTGCGATATCCCGGGCGGGAATGGCCTGCGCCGTCAGTGCGTAGCCCGCCACCACCGCCTTGGGGTAAATCGGGCGAATGTCCGACTTCATGCACTGATAGCGGTAGCCAAGCTTGTCCAGAACGTCAGCGACAACGCCGCTGAAGAGTTTGCCGAGCCGATCGGCCCATTCGAGGGGACGCTGAGAATTGTTCATGAGGCTCCTGGATGAAGGTGGAAGAAACGGTGGCGGATCGTTCGTGATTCAAGCCGTCGCGACCACGGCCTTCAGTTTATTGAGGCCTTCTTTCGCCACCCCGTGCGGATCGCGTTTCCAGTAGTCGCGGTTGAAGAGTTCCAGCGAGAGATAACCGCCGTAACCCATGGAACGCAGGGTGCCAAGGATCGACTTCCAGGGGGCGATGCCGTCGCCGGGAAAGACGCGATCAGCGTCAGCGATCGTGACACGGTCCTTATCCGCCGGGTAGTCATTGACGTGGAAGATGCCAATCGCTTTCGGCCCCAGCAACGAGAGGCCGGCGAAGTCCGAGCCGCCTTTGAAGAGATGGTAAACGTCGGGCAGCACGCATCCTTCGGCGTGGCCGCACTCGGAGGCGACAAGGATCGCCTCGCCTAGCCGTTTGAGAGTCTTGGAGAATCCCCACACTTCGACGATCGGTGTGATGCCCATCGATCGGCCGAGTTCCAGGAGCACACGGTAGCGATCCGCGGCGACGAGAAGATCGACGACGGGCAGTGTGAACTTCGGGTCGTCTCGCTGGCTCTTGCCGCCGGTGGCGCCGACCGGCGGTGCCGCGATCCGCTGGCCGCCGATCTGAGCGACCATGTCCATGTCCCGCTTCGCCTGTTCGAGGCCTTTCTTGCGTCGCTCCGGATCTTCGACGATCCACTCGGCGAAGCCGATGGCATCCGGCACTGCCAGCCCTGCGTCATGGATTCGCTTGGCGAGATCCTTCAGCGAGCCGCCGGCTTTGACATAGGAATCGAGCTCAGGAATCCACGGCTCGATCGCGTTGTATCCCGCCTTGGAAGCGATGTCGATCAGTTCGACGATCGGCCGTGGGGTGCCTCCGCCTTTGCCGTCGAAGGTGCGAACGGTGCTGGTGTTAAGGCAATAACCCCAGGGCGGTGTGGCCGCCGAGGCCGCGGTCGCTTCCGTGAGGGGGAGGTGAGCGGCGGACATCGCACTTCCCACGCCCACGATCCACGAACGGCGAGAGACGCCCTGCGAAGTGTTCATAACAAGCCCCGGATGAGGAAACATCCCGTCAGGATATTCCCTTTCGCGATCCTAAACATCCAGCCCCGCTCCGAAATCACCCGCGTCGTCCACAGGTCGAGGCTTCGGCAGCAGGGGCGGAGGTGTCGGACGCACGGGAGCAGGTGGACGCACAGGAGCAGGTGGCGGAGAAATCGGTGCGGCCTTGATCGCCGGGGGTTGGGCAGCCTTCGGTGTCGCCTCGCGGCGCTGGGCTGGCGGCCGCGAAGTGCGAGTCGCCGGGGCTGGCTTCTCTGGAACCGGCGCTCGCTTCTCAGGAACCGAGGGCTCCTCCACTCGCGGCTGTGGCGGCGGCGGGGTTCGCCGAGGTTCCGGCGGACTTGGAGGCGGCGTCGGGCTTCGTCGTGGCCGATAGGTCGGAATCTCCAGGTCGCTCGCGTCATCGAGATCCGCGAGAAGCGCCTTACCAAGCGGCCGATCCGCGAAGACT